>Ga0207707_10001551_pt1 | contig 21170 bp, 12 predicted proteins | sample KBSC83BmetaG_FD_184336 | JGI IMG/M metagenome (GOLD analysis project Ga0207707, IMG submission 184336) | Corn rhizosphere microbial communities from Kellogg Biological Station, Michigan, USA - KBS C8-3B metaG (SPAdes) (version 2) | ecosystem: Host-associated > Plants > Roots > Rhizosphere ...
CGCCCAGGCTCTCGGCGAGTGCGAACAGCCGGCATCCCTCGAGCGTCCTGCGCGCCGCGGGCAGTCCGCCGCGCAGCACCGCGGTCACGATGCCGCCGTAGCCACCGGCCATCTGGCGTCGCGCCAGCGCGTGCTGGGCGTGGCTGGGGAGCCCGGGGTAGTAGACGCGCTCGACCTGCGGGTGTTGTTCCAGGAACTGCGCGATGGCGAGCGCGTTGGCGCAGTGCCGCTCCATGCGCAACGCGAGCGTCTTGATGCCGCGCAGCGTCAGGAACGAATCGAACGGGCCGGGCACGCCGCCGATGGCGTTCTGCAGGTAGCCGATACGCTCGGTGAGCTCGGACCCCTGGCGCACGATCGCCGCGCCGCCGATGGCGTCCGAGTGCCCGTTGAGGTACTTGGTGGTCGAGTGCACGACGATGTCGAAGCCGTGCTCGAGCGGGCGCTGGATGAAGGGCGTGGCGAAGGTGTTGTCGCACACGCTGATGATGCCGCGCTGCCGCGCCAGCGCCGCCACCGCGCTCAGGTCGACCAGTTTCAGCAGCGGATTGGTCGGGGTCTCCACCCATACCAGCCGCGTCTCGGGGCGCAGCGCCGCCTGCAGGGCGCCCGGCTGCGACAAATCCACGAACGCGACGCTGTGCCCGGCCGAGCGCTTGCGCACGTTCTCCAGCAGCCGGTAGCTGCCGCCGTACAGATCGTGCATGGCGACGATGTGCGAGCCGGCATCGAGCAGCTCGAGGAGCGTCGAGGTGGCGGCCATGCCGGAGGCGAACGCGAAGGCCGCGGCGCCGCCCTCGAGGTTGGCGAGTGAGGCCTGCAGCGCATCGCGCGTCGGGTTGCGGGTGCGCGAGTACTCGAAGCCCTGGTGCACGCCGGGACTCGACTGCACGTAGGTGGAGGTGGCGTAGATCGGCGGCATCACCGCGCCGGTCAGCGGATCGGGACGCTGCCCGCCGTGGATGACACGGGTGGCGAAGCGCTGCCCGGTGGTGTCCTCAGTCATGCTTGGATTGCCTCGGCCGTCACATCTTGCGGCGCAGCCAGTTGAGCAGGTCGATGCGCGTGATGAGCCCCTGGAACTGGCCGTCGTGCATGACGATCGCCACCATGCCGCGGCGGAAGATCTCCAGCAGCTGTGTGAACGGGGCATCCACCGGCACGGTCACCAGGTGGCTCGCCATGGCACCGGTCACCGGCTCGTTGAAGTGCGCAGGATCGGTGACCACGCCGAGCAGGATGTCCTCCTCGTCGACGATGCCGACGATGCGGCCGTCCTGCATGACCGGCACCTGCGAGACGTCGTAGAGCTTCATGCGCCGGTAGGCGGCCATCACGGTCTCGGTGGAATTCACCGTCACGGCGGCGCGCTCGGTGTGGCGCCGCGCGATGAGATCGCGCAGGTCGCCGAACTGCGCGCGCTCGAGGAAGCCCTGGTCCAGCATCCAGTAGTCGTTGTAGACCTTGGACAGGTACTTGTTGCCGCTGTCGCACACCAAGGTGACGACACGCTTGGGCGTCTTCTGCTCGCGGCAGTAGCGCAGCGCCGCAGCCAGCAGCGTCCCGGTGGAGGTGCCGGCGATGATGCCCTCGCGCGCCAGCAGCTCGCGGCAGGCGCGGAAGGCTTCCGCGTCCGGGATGCTGTAGGTGCCGGCGACGCGCGAGAAGTCCCCGACCGGCGGCACCGAGTCCCCGCCGATGCCTTCGACCAGCCACGGCGTCATCTTGTCCGGGAGTTTGCCGGTGCGCGCGTAGTGGGCGAGCCCCGAGCCGACCGGGTCGGCCAGCACCAGCTCGACCTGCGGCGCGGTGCGCGCGAAGAAGTGCGTGAGCCCGGCGAGCGTGCCGCCGGTGCCGGCGCCGCACACCACCGCATCCAGCCGCCCCTCCATCTGGCGCCAGATCTCCGGCGCCGTGGTCTGCTCGTGCGCCAGGGCGTTGGCGGGATTGCCGAACTGATTGACGAAGTAGGCGCCGGGCGTCTCGCGCGCCAGGCGCTCGGCGCTGTCGCGGTAGTACTCGGGATGGCCCTTGCTGACATCCGAGCGCGTCATCTGCACCTCGGCGCCCATGGCCCTGAGGTGGAAGATCTTCTCCTGGCTCATCTTGTCGGGGATGACCAGTAGCAGGCGGTAGCCCTTCTGCGCTGCCACCAGCGCGAGCCCCAGCCCGGTGTTGCCGGCGGTCGCCTCGATGAGGAGGTTGCCGGGCCGCAACGCACCGCTGCGCTCGGCGGCCTCGATGAGGTACAGCCCGACGCGGTCCTTGATGGAACCGCCGGGGTTCTGGTTCTCGAGCTTGAGGAACAGCGCGCACGGCCCGGTGTCGATGCGGCGCACGGCCATGAGCGGCGTGTTGCCGATCATCTCCAGTACGTTGCCGTAGGTCGGAAGCTGCATCCGGAAATCCCGCGCGTCGTGCAGCGCGGATTGTACGCCATGCGCCGCGGCGCCCGAGCCGCAGCGCGGGCGGTCAGCTCGCGCCGACGATCAGTCCGGCCTCGAGCCAGCCGCGCAGCAGCTCGGCGGCCTGCGCCGGCGCCTGCGCCTCGCCGACCTCCTCGCACAGCAGCTCGCACAGCTCGGCAAACGGCCAGCCGCTGCGCGCGGCATCGAGCGCCGCGGCCTCGGCGCCCGACAGCGAGCGGAAGTAGGTCGCCAGCGCGTGCCGCCACAGCAGCCAGGATGCGGCCTGCAGCGTGGCGGGCGGCCGCTCGGTGTCGTCGCTGAGCGCCTGCCACACCTGCGGCACGTTCCAGGCGAGCTCGAGCCGGTGCACGCTCGGGTGCCAGACGAAGCGCAGCCGTGCCCAGCGCTCCGGCGGGACGCTGGCCAGCTCGCTGGGCGCGAGCGGCGCGGCATCGGCCGCGTCGAACACGCACGTCATGGTCCACTCCCAGCGCGCCAGCTCCGCGAGCACGGGCGCGGCGGTGTAGTCCTCGTGCGTAGCGAGAAACGCCGGCAGCTGGTCGCCGTAGTAGCGGATGGAGAAGAACGGCGAGTCGTGCGTGCGCACGTAGTCCATGGCGAGCGTGGCGAAGTCGGCCGCGCCGAGGAGCTTGGCGAGCGCCGGGTAGTTCGCCCCGAGCGCATCGGCCAGGCGGCTGCCGTAGGCGCCGGCGTAGATGCCGAGGCGCGTGGCCACGGGCACGCGCGCAGTGCCGAGCACCTGCGCCTCGACCGCGGGCGCACCGCGCAGCAGGTATTCCTGGAATTCGCCCTGCAGCTGCGCGAGCGCGCTCACGTGCCGCCCGCCACCAGGCGCTCCGCCCGGCGCGCCGTCGTCTGCGGCCGCTGCGGCCCGGCGCCGCCCGACAGCGTGCGCGCCGCCAGCGCGCGCGCCGCATCGAGCTCCGCGACCAGCTCGCCGAGCGGCGGGATGTGGTCATCGCGCTCGATCATGGTGGACACCGCGCCGCAGCGCTCGAGCGCCGCCGCGTACAGGCGCCACACCGGGTCGGGCACGGGGTGATCGTGGGTGTCGATGAGATAGTCGCCGTGATTCTCGTGGCCGGCGAGGTGGATCTGCTGCACGCGCTCGGCGGGAATCGCGTTCAGGTATTCGAGCGGGTCGAACCCGTGGTTGACCGAGCTCACGTAGATGTTGTTGACGTCGAGCAGGATCAGGCAGTCGGCGCGCGCGGCGATCTCGGCGAGAAAGCCCCACTCGGTGAGCGGCGAGTCACGGAACGCCACGTAGCTCGAGACGTTCTCGAGCAGGATGCGCCGCCCGAGGATGTCCTGCACGGTGCGCACCCGCTCCACCACGTGCGCGAGCGCCTCCTCGGTGTAGGGCAGCGGCAGCAGGTCGTGGGTGTTGCGGCCGGCCACCCCGGTCCAGCACAGATGGTCGGAGATCCACGCCGGCTCGACGCGCGCGGCGAGCGCCTTCACCTGGCGCAGGTAGTCGCGGTCGAGCGGTGCGGTGCTGCCGATCGACATGGAGACGCCGTGCATCACCAGCGGGTAGCGCTCGCGCATGCGCATCAGGTAGCTGAGCGGCTTGCCGCCCGGCACCAGGTAGTTCTCGGTGAGCACCTCGAACCAGTCGACGCGCGGCGCCGCCGCGAGAATGGCCTCGTAGTGATCGACCCGCAGGCCGAGTCCGAAACCGAGCGCTGGATAGCTGAGCATGGAGGAACGGGCCGGGCGCCCGCCGCGCCCGGGCGCCCTACTTGGTAGCCTTCGCCTTGGCGGCGTCGCACTCCGCCTTGGTCATCTCCAGGAACCCCTTGCCCTTGCAGGAGTTCTGGCCCTTGCAGGCGTTGTTGGCGCTCTTGCAGGCCGAGTGACCCTTGCAGGAGTTGACCCCTTCGCACTTCACCTTGCCCTCGTCGGCGCGCGCGGTGCTCACGGCCACGGTGGAGAACATCACCGCGGCGGCGGCGGCCAGGGCAACACTCGACAACACTCTTGAATTCATCTGTAGCTCCTTCAGGAGGTTGAGGTTCAGGCGGCGCCGATTGTACCGCCGCGCACCGCCCCAAGTGCGTGTCGTCGGCGGGCGACGGCATTGTCCGGCCGGCGTTCGCTCGAACGCCATACAGTAGACCGGGCGGCGCGCCACTGGATTGCAAACCCCGCGCCAGGCCCCCATAAGGACGGCCGGATCCCTTACAATTTCGCCAGGCTCGCGCCTAGCCTCCAAAGGCGCGCTCCTCGAAACCTGCGACTGCCGACGGTGACGGAATGACCCTCGCCTCCCGTGACGACGCCATCTCCGTGCGTGGCGCGCGCCAGAACAACCTGAAGAACCTCGATCTCGATCTGCCGCTCAACGAGCTGATCGTCGTCACCGGGGTGTCGGGCTCGGGCAAGTCGTCGCTGGTGTTCGACACCCTGTACGCCGAAGGCCAGCGCCGCTACGTCGAGACCTTCTCGCCCTACGCGCGGCAGTTCCTCGACCGCATGGACAAGCCGCAGGTCGATGCCATCGCCGGGATCCCGCCGGCGATCGCCATCGACCAGACCAACCCGGTGCGCACCTCGCGCTCGACCGTCGGCACGATGACCGAGCTCAACGATCATCTGAAGCTGCTGTTCGCGCGGGCCGCGGCGCTGTTCTGCCGCCGCTGCGGCCAGGCGGTGCGCCGCGACAGCGCCGAGAGCATCTACGCCGAGCTCGGCGCGCGCGCCGCGCGCGCCGGCGATCCGCGCCTGCTCCTCACCTTCCCGGTGCCGGTGCCGGAGAATTTCACGCCCGAGGAGGTGCGCGAGCTGCTCGCCCGCCAGGGCTACACGCGCTTCTGCGACGTACCGGCCGCGACCGCCGCCTCAGCCCGCGCCGCGCCCGCCGCGCGCGCGCGCCGCGGCAAGCGCACGCGCGCGGGCAAGGCGCGCCCCTCGCTCACGCTGCACGTGGTGCAGGACCGCCTGCGGCTCGGCGGCGCCGAGCGCGGCCGCGTGCTCGAGTCGCTGGAGGCGGCGCTGCGCGTCGGCCGCGGGCGCGTCGACGTGCAGGTGGTGGACGAGGCCGACCCGCCGCAGCGGCTCGAGACCTGGCGCTACTCGAGCGAGCTGCACTGCGCCGACTGCGACCTGTCGTACCGCGAGCCGAGCCCCAGCCAGTTCTCGTTCAACTCACCGCTCGGCGCCTGCGACACCTGCCGCGGCTTCGGCCGCACCATCGGCATCGACTACGGCCTCGTCATCCCGGATGAGACCAAGTCGCTGCGTGGCGGCGCCATCAAGCCGTGGCAGACCAAGTCCTACGCCGAGTGCCAGCAGGACCTGGAGAAGTTCGCGCGGCTGCGCGGCATCCCGCTGGACGTGCCCTGGCGCGAGCTGTCGGCCGAGGCACGCAAGTGGGTGATCGAGGGCGAAGGCGCCTGGTCGCGCAAGGTGTGGTACGGCGTCACGCGCTTCTTCGCCTGGCTCGAGACGCGCGCCTACAAGATGCACGTGCGCGTGCTGCTGTCGCGCTACCGCGCCTACACGCCCTGCGCCGCCTGCGGCGGCGCGCGCCTGAAGCCCGAGGCGCTGCAGTGGCGCTTAGGAAACGCCGCGCTCGCGCAGCAGGCGCTCGGCGCGACGCCGCGCTTCGCGCCCGCCGACGTCGCCTGGCCGCCCGGCACGCTCGAGGCGCTGCCCGGCCTGTGCATCCACGATCTGGTGCTGCTGCCGGTGGAGCGCTCCTACGCCTTCTTCCAGCAGCTCAAGCTGCCGCCGCCGCTCGATGAGGCCACCGAGCTGCTGCTGGGCGAAATCCGCGGCCGCTTCCGCTACCTGGTCGACGTCGGCCTCGGCTACCTGACGCTCGACCGCCAGTCGCGCACGCTGTCGGGGGGCGAGGTGCAGCGCATCAACCTCACCACCGCCCTCGGCACCTCGCTCGTCAACACGCTGTTCGTGCTCGATGAGCCCTCGATCGGGCTGCACCCGCGCGACATGCAGCGCGTCATCGCCGTCATGAAGCGCCTGCGCGATGCCGGCAACTCGCTCATCGTGGTCGAGCACGACCCGCAGATCATGCTCGAGGCCGACCGCATCCTCGACCTGGGGCCCGGCGCCGGCGAGCGCGGCGGCGAGATGGTGTTCTTCGGCAGCCCGGCGGCGATCAAGGGCAGCAGCACCTCGCTCACCGGCGCCTACCTCGGCGGTCACAGGCGCGTCGGCGGCGGCGCGGACCCGCCGGCGCCCGCCCGTGCCGAGCACGAGGGCGTGGTCGCCGATGCCGTGTCCAACCGCTGGCTCGAGCTCAAGGGCGCCGCCGAGCACAACCTCAAGAACCTCGACGTGCGCATCCCGCTCAAGCGCCTGGTATGCGTCACCGGCGTGTCCGGCTCGGGCAAGTCGACCCTCGTCGAGGATGTGCTGCACCCCGCCCTCCTCAAGTACCGCGGCAAGCCCACCGAGGCGCCCGGGCAGTTCGCCGGGCTCACCGGCGCGGAGCTCATCGACGATGTGGTGATGGTCGACCAGAACCCGATCGGCCGCACCACGCGCTCCAATCCTGCCAGCTACGTCGGCGCCTTCGACGCCATCCGCGCCCTGTTCGCCGCCGAGCCGACCGCGCAGGAGCGCAAGTACACCCCCGGCACGTTCAGCTTCAACTCCGGCAACGGCCGCTGCCCGACCTGCAGCGGCAACGGCTTCGAGCACGTGGAGATGCAGTTCCTGTCGGACGTGTACCTGCGCTGCCCGGACTGCGACGGCCGCCGCTACCGCGACGAGATCCTCGAGATCCGGCGCGAGGGCGCCGACCGGCGCCGGCTCAACATCGCCGAGGTGCTCGGGCTCACCGTCACCGAGGCGCGCGCCTTCTTCGCCGACGCCCCCGAGGTGGCGCAGCGGCTCGCGCCGCTCGCCGACGTCGGCCTCGAGTACGTGAAGCTCGGCCAGCCGGTGCCGACGCTCTCGGGCGGCGAGGCGCAGCGCCTGAAGCTCGCCGGGCACCTGGCGGAGGCCGGCTCGGTGCTCTCCAGCACCACCCACAAGGGCAAGCTGTTCCTGTTCGACGAGCCGACCACGGGGCTGCACTTCGAGGACGTGGCCAAGCTGCTGCGGGCGTTCCGCAAGCTGCTGGTCGCGGGGCACTCGCTGCTGGTCATCGAGCACAACCTCGACGTCATCCGCGCCGCCGACTGGATCATCGACCTAGGTCCCGAGGGCGGCGAGCGCGGCGGCGAGATCGTGTGTGCCGGCACCCCGGCCGAGGTGCGCACCGCCGCGGGCTCCTTCACCGGCCAGGCGCTCGCCGCCTACGAGCAGGCACTGGTGCCGGCGGCAGCGCCGCTGGCGGTGGCCGAGCAGGCGCCGCACTCCGGCAACGGCCGCGACCGGCACGCGGTGGTCATCCACAAGGCGCGCGAGCACAACCTGAAGGACATCGACGTCGAGATCCCGCGCGACCGCTTCACCGTGATCACCGGCGTGTCGGGCTCGGGCAAGTCGACGCTGGCCTTCGACATCCTCTTCAACGAGGGCCAGCGCCGCTACCTCGAGTCGCTCAACGCCTATGCGCGGCAGTTCGTGCAGCCGGCGGCGCGCCCCGACGTCGATGCGATCTTCGGCATTCCGCCGACGGTGGCCATCGAGCAGCGCACCAGCCGCGGCGGCAGGAAGAGCACGGTCGCGACCCTGACCGAGATCTATCACTTCCTGCGTCTGCTGTACGTGAAGCTCGCCACCCAGTACTGCCCGGACTGCGACGTCGCCATCGAGCCGCAGAGCCCGGCGTCCATCGCCGCGCGCCTCATGAAGGACTACAAGGGCCGCCGCATCGCGCTGCTCGCGCCCCTGGTGCTGGCGCGCAAGGGCTACTACACCGATCTCGCCAAGTGGGCCGCCAAGAAGGGCTTCCGCGCGCTGCGCGTCGACGGCGAGCTCCTGCCGACCGCGCCCTGGCCGCGCCTGTCGCGCTTCAAGGAGCACACCATCGAGCTGCCGGTGGCCGAGGTCGACGTGAGCGTCAAGGGCGAGCGCGCGCTGCGCGCCGCGCTGGAGCGGGCGCTCGATTTCGGCAAGGGGCTGGTGCACGTCCTGGCGCCGCACGCCAGGCAGGTGACGGTGTTCTCGACCAAGCGCGCCTGTCCGTCCTGCGGCCGCAGCTTCGCCGAGCTCGACCCGCGGCTGTTTTCCTTCAACTCGCGCCACGGCTGGTGCGCGAGCTGCTTCGGCACCGGGGTCGAGATGCCCGGCTTCGACGCGGAGCAGTCGGGCGAGGAAGTGTGGTGGAACGAGTGGTACGGCCGCGAGACGCAGCCGTGCGCGGCCTGCCACGGGCGGCGCCTCAACGAGGTGGCGCTGCACGTGCGCTTCCGCGAGCGCTCCATCGCCGAGCTGGCCGCGGAAGCGGTGACCGCCAGCGGCGCGTTCTTCGCGCACCTGCGTCTCAACGCGCGCGAGCGCGAGATCGCGCGTGACCTGCTGGCCGAGATCCGCTCGCGCCTCAGGTTCCTCGAGCGCGTCGGCCTCGGCTACCTGCAGCTCGATCGCGCCGCCCCCACCCTCTCGGGCGGTGAGGCGCAGCGCATCCGTCTCGCCGCGCAGCTCGGCTCGAACCTGCAGGGCGTGTGCTACGTGCTCGACGAGCCGACCATCGGGCTGCACCCGCGCGACAACGAGATCCTGCTCGACTCGCTCACCGAGCTCGCCGGGGCGCGCAATACCCTGGTGGTAGTCGAGCACGACGAGGAGACCATCCGCCGCGCCGACCACGTGCTCGACCTGGGTCCCCAGGCCGGCGTGCGCGGCGGCGAGCTGGTCGGCGCCGGCACCGTCGCCGACCTCGAGCGCAACCCGCGCTCGACCACCGGGCGCTTCCTGCGCGAGCCGCTGCTGCACCCGGCGCAGCCGCAGCGCCCGGTGCAGGCGGCCACGCCGCGCCTGACGCTCGCGCGCGTCGCGCTGCACAACCTGCGCGGCGGCGACGTGCACATCCCGCTCGGGCGCCTGGTGGTGATCACCGGCGTCTCGGGCTCGGGCAAGTCGACGGTGGCGCGCGACGTGCTGTACGCGAACCTCAAGCGCCTGCTGGGCGAGCAGGCGCCGGGGCGCCGGCGGCGCGGCAGCGCCCCGCTCATCGGCTGCGCCGCACTCAGCGGGCTCGAGCACCTCGAGCGCGTGCTGGAAGTCGACCAGACCCCGATCGGCAAGACGCCGCGCTCCTGCCCGGCCACCTACATCGGCTTCTGGGACGAGATCCGCCGCATCTACGCCGGCACCACCGAGGCGCGCATCCGCGGCTACAGCACCAGCCGCTTCTCCTTCAACACCGCAGGCGGGCGCTGCGAGGCGTGCGAGGGCCAGGGCGTCAAGACCATCGAGATGAGCTTCCTGCCGGACGTCAAGGTGCTGTGCGACGTGTGCGGCGGGCGGCGCTTCAACGCCGAGACGCTCAGCGTCACCTGGCGCGACCGGAGCATCGGCGACGTGCTGGCGATGAACGTCGAGGACGCGGTCGGCTTCTTCGCCGCGCACCCGCGCGTGCACCACGCGCTCAAGCTCCTGCAGGACGTGGGCCTCGGCTACCTGACCCTCGGCCAGCCGAGTCCGACGCTCTCGGGCGGCGAGGCGCAGCGCATCAAGCTGGTCACGGAGCTGTCGAAGGTGCGCGACGAGGCGGTGCGCGGCCCGCGCCTGAAGCCGAAGCGCACCCTGTACGTGCTCGATGAGCCGACCGTCGGGCTGCACATGGCCGACGTCGAGAAGCTGATCCACGTGCTGCACCGCCTGGTGGCGGCCGGCAACACCGCGGTGGTGGTCGAGCACAACCTCGACATCATGGCCGAGGCCGACTGGATCCTCGACCTCGGACCGGAGGCCGGCGACGGCGGCGGCCGCATCGTGGCGCAGGGCGCGCCGGCCGCGATCGCGCGCCACCGCAGCAAGTCGCATACCGGGCGGGTGCTGGACGAGTTCCTGCGCCAGCGCACGCGGCCGGCCGCGGCCTGATCCGCGTCCGCGGACGTAGTACGCTAACCGCATGGCCCATGACCTGGTCTGCTGGAAATGCGGGGCGCCGCTGGCCGCGCTCAGCCTGCCGCTGCGGCGGCTGGACGAATGCCCCAAGTGCCGCGCCGAGCTGCACGTGTGCCGCATGTGCGTCGACTACGACACGCGGGTCGCCAAGCACTGCCGCGAGCCGACGGCCGAGGAGGTGAACGACAAGACGCACGCCAACTTCTGCGACCACTTCAAGCCGCGCGCCGGTGCCTACACCCCGCCCAACACCGCCGAGGTCGACCGCTCGCGCGCGGCGCTCGACCAGCTGTTCGGCAAGGGATCCTGAGGCATGATGTTCCAGGAGGCCCACGGCACGCTGGCGCAGTTCCTGTCGCCGCTCACGGTCGAGGATTTCGCCGAGCGCGTGCTGCTCGGCGGCTTCGTGAAGATCGACGGCGACCCGCGCGCGCCGCGCGCCACCCTGCTCGGGCCCAACCCGGAGAACGCGCTGCTCGGCGCCTGGCACCTGGCGCCGAAGCTCACCTTCCACTCCGCCAACGCCACCGGACCGGCCCCCTCGCTCGAGGGCGTACGCGATGCGGCCGACTTCCAGGCGCGCATCGCGAGCTTCCACGCGCGCAACTACTCGGTGCGCTTCCCGGAGCTGCGGCCGCTGTCGAGCGCGCTGGAGCGCGTGGCGCGGGCGCTCGAGGTGGTGCTGCAGAAGCCGGTGACGGCTTCTGCCTTCTGGAGCCGCGGCGGCATGCGCGCCCCGGTGCACTACGATGACCACGACCTGCTGGTGGCGCAGCTGCAGGGCAACAAGCGCTGGTTCGTCTCCAGCAAGCCGTCCGAGCTCAACAACACCTGGAAGATCATTCCCAGGGGCGCGCCGGATCTCGGCCCGCACCAGACCGTGGAGGTGCGGCCGGGCGATCTCATGTACCTGCCGCGCGGCACGCTGCACAGCGTCGACGCCGAGGGCGAGTCGCTGCACGTGTCGATCGGCTTCACGCCGCTCACGGTGCGCGAGGCGCTGATCGCCGCCGTCGATCACCTCTCGGACCTCGATCCGGGCCTGCGCACCACGCTGAGCGGCCAGCTCAACTTCCGGGTGAACGGCACGGGCCTGGAGCGCCTGGGGCCGCCGGTGCTGAATGCCGCCGCGGGCGTGCTGCAGATGTGCCGCACGCCCGGCTTCCTGGCGAGCGCGCTGCAATGGCGCGCCGGGCGGGCGGTGGCCGCCCTCGAGCCGCTGCCGCAGCCGCCGCGCCCCGAGCCGGTGCAGCTCGACTCGGTGCTGGTGCACGCCGAGGGCGCCTTCTGCCACCTGATCGCCAGCCCCGAGACCATCGACGTCAGCTACCCCGGCGGACACCTCTATATCCACCGCGGCACGCAGCAGGGCATCGAGTACATCGTCAACACGCCGCGCTTCCGCGTGCGCGACATCCCCGGGAACGTCGGCGACGACATCCGCGTGGCGCTCGCGCAGCAGTTCCTCAACAGCGGCTTCCTCGAGCGCGCCTGAGACGGTGAGCACGCCTCGTCGCAGGCCGGCGGCGGCGTGCCGCAGCCGCGCCGACCGGCGCCGCGCGAGCAGCTAGACTGTGCCGCCGCCGCGACCGGCGGCACCTGAGGGAGCCGCCATGTTCCGTCGCCCGTCCCGCGCGTGCCTGCTGGCACTGCTCGCCGCCCCGGCACTGCTCAGCGCTGCCCCGGCGGCTCCGCCCGCCCCGGCCGCCACCGACCTGCACGCCTGGGAGGCGGGTGACGATCCGGCCGCGCTCGACAGCTGGGTGCACGGGCACCTGAGGCGCGCCGACGCCGACGTGGCGAGGCTGCTGGCGGTGAGCGGCGCGCGCAACGTCGCCAACACGCTGCGGCCCTACGACGACGCGGTCAACGAGCTCGACCTGGCGATCTTCCAGGCGAGCGTGCTGTACGGCGTCGGCGCCACCAAGGAACTGCGCGACAAGGCGCAGGCGCTCACCCAGACCGCCAACGCCGCGCTCACCACCCTCAACCTGAACCAGGCGGTCTACGAGGCCCTCGCCGCGCTGCCGGCGCCGGACGAGGCCGGCACGCGCCACTACCTCGAGCGCACGCTGCTCGAGTACCGCCTGGCCGGGGTGGACAAGGACGAGGCGACGCGCAAGCAGATCCTGGCGCTGCAGGACAAGGTCACCGAGCACGGCCTGGCCTTCGAGCGCGCCGTGCACGAGGACCTGCACACCATGATGGTTCCCCGGGCCGAGCTCGCCGGGATGCCGGCGGACTACCTCAGCGCGCATCCCGCCGACGCCCAGGGGCAGGTGAAGATCACCAGCGACTACCCGGACGTGCGCCCGGTGCGCCGCTTCGCCGACAGCACCGAGCTGCGCCACAAGGCGTATCTGCTGTACGCGCAGCGCGGCTACCCCGGCAACACCGACACGCTGCGCAAGCTGCTCGCGACGCGCGCGGAGCTGGCGCACGTGCTCGGTTATCCGAGCTGGGCCGACTTCGCCATGGCGGACCAGATGATGGGCTCGCCGGCGAAGCTGGCCGAGTTCCTCAAGCAGATCGACAGCGCCTCGCGCGAGCCGAGCGAGCGTGAGGACCGTGAGCTGGTGGCGTTCGCCCACGGGCGCGACCCCTCGATCACCAAGCTGTCGGTGGCCGACCAGGCTTACTGGACCGAGCAGTACCGGCGCGCCAAGTTCGACTTCGACTCGCAGAGCGTGCGAGCGTACTTCCCCTACGCCCAGGTCGAGCGCGGGGTCATCGCCACCGCCTCGAAGCTGTTCCACGTCGACATCCGCCCGGTGACCGGCGTGCGCACCTGGCACCCCTCGGTCACCGTCTACGAGGTCTACGACGGCGGCCGGCGCATCGGCCGCATCTACATGGACATGCACCCGCGTGGCGGCAAGGACAAGTGGTTCTCGACCCAGACGCTGACGCCGGGCCGGGGGGCGCGCCAGCTCCCCGAGGCCACGCTGGTGTGCAACTTCCCGGGTGGCAAGGCGGGCGATCCCGGCCTCATGCAGTACGACGACGTGGTCGTGTTCCTGCACGAGTTCGGCCACCTGATGCACCACGTCATCGGCGGCCAGAAGGGCTGGGCCGGCGCCGGCGGCTTCAACGTCGAGGGCGACTTCGTGGAGGCGCCGTCGCAGATGCTCGAGGAGTTCTTCCACGACTACCGCGTGCTCGCCTCATTCGCGCGCCACTACCAGAGCGGCGCGGTGCTGCCGCGCGCGCTGTTCGACCGCATGATCAGGAGCGATGCCTTCGGCCGCGCCGCGGCCGAGCAGTTCCAGCTGATTTTCGCCGCCGTGTCGCTCGACTTCCACACGCTCGACCCGGCGAAGCTCGACTTCGACGCCGTGTACCAGCGCGACTACACGCGCTTCAGCAGCGTGACCATGCTGACGGGGGATCACTTCTGGGCGAGCTTCACGCACCTGAACGGCTACAGCTCGAACTACTACACCTACGTGCTCGACAAGGTGATCGCGCTGGATTTCTTCGCGCAGTTCGACCCCAGGCACCTGCTCGAGGGGCCGGCCGGCATGCGCTACCGCCGCACGGTGCTCGAACCCGGCGCGACCAAGCCCGCCGCGCAGCTGGTGCGCGACTTCCTCGGCCGCGACATGAATCTCGAGGCCTACCGGCGCTGGATGCTGGCGGAGTTCGAGGGCGAGCGCGCGGCTGCGCCCGCGCCGGCTACGGCTTCCGCATCCGCTCGCTGAGGCGCTCGAGGAGCTTCGCGAACGGCGAGTTCTTCTGCACTTCGACGCGCAGGTGCCGCACGCCTGATTCGTTCAGGGTCTCGCCGGTGCCCTGGTCGATGGTGAGCTCGCTCGCCCCCAGGATCTCGAGGGTCTCCTCCAGGGTCTGCGGCCCGCTCTTGGCACGCGCCGGAAGCTTGCCCGGAACGCGCCGCGGCGCGCCCGGGGGCTGGCGCACCATGCGCCCGACCGCCACCTTCGGCTGCGGGCGGGCCCCCGGCTTCGCCGGCGCCGGCGCGGCGGAGGCCGCCGGTACGGCGCGCGGCGCATCGTCGATCAGCTTGAATTCGTCCTCGTCCCGGCGCGGCACGGCGGGCGCCGCCAGCATGGCGGCCTTCATGTCCTGGTCGGTGGCGTGCGCCTTCTCCTGCGGGCTGACCGGCACCACCGCCACGGAGGTGAACTCCGAGCGCACGTAGTAGGCCACCTGCTTGGCGGAGATGGCATCGCTGAAGAAGCCGAGGCGCAGGCCATACCACCTGCGCCCTTCGCGGCTGCCCTCGACGGTGTAGAGAGTGTAGGCGCTGAAGATCGCCAGCGGCGGCACCTGATCGAGCTCGGGCGGCTGCACCGACCACTGCAGCTGCACCGCGAAGGCGACCGGGGCGTTGCTGGTCACGGCCTCCTTGAGCGCCTGGCGGGTACCGGTGTCGTCGGGCTTGAGCAGCGGGATGCTGCCGTGCGAGATCTCCGCGGTCCCCTCCGGGGCGGCCGCGGCGCCCTCGGGGCGCCGCGTCTCGAGCATCTTCAGAACCTGGGTATCGGACAGCCCCGGGCTGTGGGCCGCGGGCGCGGTGGCGCGGGGCGCGGGCGGGGCCCGCATCAGGCGCGTCTCACCGGTGGCGCTGGTGTCGCCGAGGGCCTTCAGCACCTCGCGTACGTTCGAGTCCTCGAATACCCGCTTGGCGGCGCTGGCGCGCAGCGCCTGCGCCGCAGCGGCCGCCAGGGCCGCGGGTGCACCCGCGGCGGGACGCGCCGCCGGCTGCGCCGGGGCGGAGGGCGGGGCGCGCCGCGCGGCCGGTGCCGGCGGGGCCTTCGCGGGAGCGGGCTTGGCCGGTGCGGGCCTGGCGGGCGGCGGCGACTTCGCCTGCAGCATCGCCCGGCCCGGCGGGGTGACCGGGGCGGGCCTGGCGGCAGGTGGGGGCACGGGCGCCGGGCGCGCGGCAGGCCGCGCGGCGGCGGCGGCCACGGCCGGCTTGGCTAGCGGGGGAGCCGGACGCGGCGCGGGCGGCGCCGCGTGCACCACGGGTACGTTGATGGGCGGCTCGGGCAGCCGCGGCGGGGCGGCCGGGCGCACGGGAGCGGCGGCCAGGTGCGGGCCCGCGGTGTGCTGAGCCTGCACGGCGGCGGCGGCCACGGCGCGCTCACGCAGCTTGCGCCCGGGAGCCTCGCCGGCCCAGGCGCCGGGGTAGATCTCGCGCACCACCCCGAGCCATTCCTCGGCCTCGGCGAGGGTCGCGAAGTAGCCCATGTGCAGGCGGAAGCGTTCGCGCCCCTCTTCGAAGCGGCGGCTGACAAAGAAGGTGAAGCGCTTGAGCTCGGGCAGCTCGGTCTGGGCGAGCGCCATCGGCGTCGTCGACGAGCACAGATTCAGCACGAACGGCCCCGCGGCGGCCGCGGGCTGCTCGGCGGGCCCCGTCCGCGCATGCGCGTCGGCGGCAAAATTTGGTGTAGCTGTCATGGCTTCCCCGAAACAAATTCAAACCGCCACGGTCGCCGGGACTTCCGCCGGCGTTCCGATAACGGGGATGGGGTGCGAGCGATGGCGCTATGAAGTGCGCGATCGTGGCAGCCCCGCCGTCATAGGAACCCGTCCTTTAGACCGGTGGCTTTGCGTCCCCGTCTTTCGACGGGTTTGCCCTTTTCACTCAGGGCCAAGTGTCAAATCGTCGCGGATTGCAGTCAAGCCCGAATTTATGTGCCGGTGTCACATCTTGGCGACATGTGCACTTTATGTCGCACGTGCCGGTTTCGGCATTTACCAGAAGCGTCCGGCACTCACGAAACGCCGCCGGTAGAAGCCGCTATCGAGCTCGCCGTAGGAGACGGGGAGCCCGGCGCGCGGCGCGTGCACGAAGCGTCCGCCTCCGGCGTACACCCCGACGTGATCGACGTGGCGCGAGTGGATGCGGAAGAACACCAGGTCCCCGGGGGCGAGCTGCGCCCGCGGCACGGGCAGCGCGGCCCGCTGCTGGTCGGCCGCCGTGCGCGGGATGGCGATGCCGGCGCGGGCATGCGCGTACAGCGCCAGCCCGCTGCAGTCGAAGCCGGCCGCGTCCGCACCGCCGAACTGGTAGGGGGCGCCGATGAGCGCCGCGGCGGCCCCGGCGATCAGCGCGCCGGGTGCAGGCGGCGGCGCGGCCGGTGGCGGCGGCGTGCGGGGGACGCTCGCGCAGGCGGCGAGCTGCAGCGCGGCCAGCAGCGCCAGCCCGCTGCGCATGGCGCGGCGAGTTAGCGGTTGCGGGCCGCGGGCTTGGGCTGGGCCTGTGTCGGGGCGCGCGGGCCGCCGACCCGCGCCAGCGCCTGGATTCCCTCCCAGGTGTAGCGCTGCACGCCACGCCGCCCGGAGCGGATGACGCCCAGCATCGCCCGCGCCACCACGCGCGCCGGGATGCCGCGGTAGTCCATGTAGCGCCCGCCGAGCAGCGGGTTGATGAGCGGCACGGCGAGCCGCCCGAGCAGCTCGAGCGGGCGCATCTCGTGGCGCCAGCCGAGCAGCATCGAGGGCTGCAGGATGTCGAGCGAGGTAAACCCCACCTCCTCGAGCCCCTGCTCCATCTCGCCCTTGGTGCGCAGGTAGAAGCTGCGCGAGTCGGGGTCGGCGCCGACGCTCGACACCACGACGAAGCGCTGCGCGCCGGCGGTGTGTGCCACGCGAGCGAAGGCCAGCACCGCGTCCAGGTCGACGGCGCGGAAGCGCTGCTGCGAGCCCGCCTGGCGGATGGTCGTCCCGAGGCAGCACAGCGCGGCGTCGCAGCTGACGCCCTTCAGCTGCGACTCGAGGCGCTCGAACTGCACGATGCGGTTGGCGAGGCGCGGGTGCTCGCGCTGCAGCGGCCGGCGCGACACGGCGACCACGCGCGCGATGTCCGGCGCACCGAGCAGCGCATCGAGTGCGCAGCCGCCGGTCAGCCCGCTCGCTCCGGCGAGCAGTGCGATCTTCGCTTGCGGGTCCCCCATCGGCGCACCGCCCGTTCGAGTGAGGGTTGTTGTTTTCCGCCAAGCTTAGGAGTGCCGGGGCCCGGCGGCAAGCCGTGGGTTCAGTCCGGCTGGTTGCAACTGACGCGGACGGCCGCGTTCTCGCGCTCGGCGCTGACCACGAAGTCGCGGCGCACGTCACGGTAGCCGTCGCGCGAGCCGATGGCCGTGTAGCGCCCGGGGCGCAGGTCGATGTCGCGCCGTGCGAAGCTGCCGAAGGCGCCCACCCCGGGGATCTCCACCTGCGTCACGCTGTCGGACAGCAGCACCACGTGCAGCGGTTTGCCGGAGGCGGCGGGCAGGAGCGCGCTCAGGTGGGTGATCTGCTCGGAGAGCACCGGACCGGGCTCGGGCACGGCGCGCGCCGCCTGCAGGATCGCCTCCGCGCGGTCGCGCACCTGCTGCGAATTGTAAATGCGGTCCGGCCGGTCGAGCATGCCCTGCAGTGCGTCGTCGAGATCGAGCCGCGCCTGCGCGCGCGCCAGGCCGTCCTCGGCGAACTCGAGCGAGTGGTTCTGCCGCAGCAGCGCGCTCCAGGCACGCGCTGCATCCTCCCAGCGCTCCTGCGACTCGAGGTTGAGGGCGTGCCCGCGGGCGCTGGCATAGCGCTGGTCGCCGTCCGCCGCGGCGGGCCGGGTGGCCGTCGGGGTCGTGCCGGATGCGGCCGTCGCCGCCGCCGCCGGGGCAGCGCTCGTGCCTGCCGCAGCCGTGGCACCCGCTGCAGCCGCGGCGGGCGGCGGCGGAGCAGGAGCTGCGGCGGCGGGCGGCCCGGCGGCCCCCGGGGTCTGGGTCGCCGGGCTTGCGACGTCGGGCTCAAGCGGCCGTCCCGCCGTCACCGGCTCGCCCGCGGCCGGCGTGCTGGCCGCCGGGGGCTGGGACGGCGCGGAGGCGGCATTGACGCGCCTCAAGCCTTCGGCGGCCTCGGCGCCGTCCGGCCGCAGCGCGCGCGCCCGCTCGAACGCGGCGCGCGCCTCGGCGAGGCGCCCGGCACCGAGAGCGGCGAAGCCCTCGCCGGCTGCGGCCGCGTAGGCGCCATCGCCGCTGGTCGTGGTGCGCGGCACGGGCGCGGTGGCCGCCGCAGCGGGTACCGCGGCGGGTGCTGCCGCACGGGCATTCGCGGGCGGTCCGGTGCGCTCGACCGCATCGAGCAGAAGCGTGGCCTGGTCGAGGCGCTGCCGGCTGAGGGTGAGACTGCCCCCATCGCGCGCGCCCACCGACTCGGCGGCGCGCGCCTTGGCATCGGTGAAGTTGGCGCCGCCCCAGACGATCGCGCCGCGCGCCTCGAGGGCGGCGATGCGCTGATCGAGCCGGTTACGGTCCGTCTCGAGCTGCTGCTGCTGCTGCGCGCTCAGGACCGACAGCCCTGACGGCCCGAGATGCCGCGGCAGCCAGTACCAGGTGCCGATCGCCAGCGCCGCGAGAATCCCCACCACCAGCAGCACGCGCGGCAGGCCGCTGCGCATGGGCTCGAGATCGCGATGCGGCAGCCGCGTGCCGCGTACCTGCTCCCACACCTCGCCGTCGAGCGAACCAGGAGCCGGCATGGCCCGCAGGCGCGGACGCGCCGGTTCGGGGTTGAACGGCTCGGGCGTCAGCGGCTCGGGGTGCGGCGACACCGCGGGCAGCTGCGCCGCCGCGGGCGCCGCCGGCGACGACGCGGCCGACAGCGACTCGAGCAACACCGTGGGATTGGCCGCCTCGCGCGCCGGGTCCGGGGTGTCCGAGTCGAAGGTCAGCGTGTCGTTGAGCGCGGTCTCGAGCTCCTCGATCACCTCGCGCATGGAGGCGGGGCGCAGTTGGGCGTTCTTCGCCAGCATGCGCATGACGAGCGCTGCGAGCTGCGGCGGAATCTGCTCGGTGGGCACCAGCGGCGGCACCGGTTCGCGCTGCACGCGCTGCGCGTCGAACTGCGGGTAGTGCGGCGGGTAGCGCGACAGCAGCTCGTAGGCGAGGGCACCGAGGCCGTAGATGTCGTCGGCGGGAGTCGGCGGCTCGCCGCGCAGCTGCTCGGGGCTGGCAGTGAAGGGCGACAGGCCGCGGATCATCGCGTCGCTCCCCGCATCCAGCGAGCTTCCCGAGACGCCGAAGTCGGCGAGCTTCACCTTGCCGCGGGCATCGAACAGCACGTTGCCCGGCTTGAGGTCGCGATGGATGACGCCGCGGTTGTGGGCGTGCTCGAGAGCCTGCGCCACCTCGAGCAGCACCGGCACGATGGCGAGGTAGCCCGCGCCGCGCAGGCGGCGCAGATCGCCGCCGGGGGCGAGCTCCATCGGCAGGAGGAACGCCGACTCCTCGCGCTCGGGCGGGTAGACCCGCAGGATGTACGGGTGATCGAGCCGGCTCGCGTTCTGGTACTCGTGCATGAGCGCGTCCCAGGCCGCGGCGTTGCGGCCGGCCCCGGGGCGCAGGATTTTCAGCGCGATGTCGGCGCCGCGCCGCGGATCGTGCGCGCGCCAGACTTCGGCTTGGCCACCGGCGCCGATGCGCTCATGCAGGACGTAACGCGCCCGGAGCGCGCGCGCGGGGTTCACCGTTGCCACGTCGTTCATGACGCCGCGCGCATGCCGTAGCGGCACGGCCGACGGACGTGCTCCTTCTTCCTGTGTATTCGGTCCGGCATCCTGCTTCCAGTCCCGAGCGCGCGGATGCGCCGCGGGGCTTCGGGCCCGCCTTCCTCGGCGGGTTGGTCATTGTAATGGACGCTGCCCTGAACGGGGGCTGATGCCGCAATCCCCTCCAGCAGCAACGCTGCAGGTCGAGGTGGCGGGAACGGGCGCGGAAATGCGGCCGCCGAGGCGCCGGCCGCATGACATAAGTCGCCGCGCTCAGAACGACTTGCGCGCCTCGATGCCGATGGTGAGCGGCTGGTTGAGGAACAGCCGCGGCCGCCCCGGCACCTCAGCGGCGATCGAGCGGTTGTCGCCCAGGTTCGTCACCTCGTTGGTGAGGTTCTTGCCCACCAGCGCGATCTCGGTCGAGCCGTTGCTGAGCCCGAGGCGGGCATCCAGCAGGTGGTACGCCGGCCGCTCGCGCGGCACCGGGCTGCTGTTGCTGGAGCTGAAGCTGCTGCCGACGTAGGAGTAGTCGACCTCGCCCACCAGGTTCCACGCGCTGGTGAGCGGGTGCACGTACGACAACGAGCCATTGCCCGTCCACTCCGGCACGTCGAACACCGGCGAGCCGACCGCCTGCCCGGACTCCCCCGCCTCGGTGATCTTCGCTTTCTGGTAACCGACGCCTAGGGAGGCCGAGAGGTGCTCGGTGGCCGCTGCGCGCAGCTCCAGCTCGCCGCCCTTGCTCTCTGCCTCTCCGGCGTTGGCGATGAACTGGAAGCCGCACTGCAGGAGCACCGCCTGCTGGATGTTTTTCCACTTGATCCAGAACCCGGCGGCGTTAAGGGTCAGGCGGCGATCGAACCAGGCGGTCTTGGTGCCGAGCTCGTAGTTCCACAGCGAGTCGGAGCGGAAGCTGCGCGTGTCGTCGAGCGTCAGGTTCGGGTTCACCTGCGCGAGCGCGGCCTGGCAGTCGTTGGGCGTGCCGGCTGTGCCGCGCGGCACGATGGGCACCACGCCGCCTGGGCGGAAGCCCTTGGAGGCGAGCCCATACACCATCTTGTCCGGGTCGAAGTGGTAGTCGAGCTCGAACTTCAGGTTGGTGCCGGTCTCGCTGTCGGTGACCTCGGGGCTCACGATCTTGCCGCCGCCGACCGCCAGTCCTTCCTCGAAGCCGAAGGAGGTGGTCTTCACCTGGTACCAGCGCAGGCCCACGGTGGCCTTGAGCGCCTGGGTGATGTCCCAGGAGACCTCGCCGA
>Ga0207707_10001552_pt1 | contig 21164 bp, 20 predicted proteins | sample KBSC83BmetaG_FD_184336 | JGI IMG/M metagenome (GOLD analysis project Ga0207707, IMG submission 184336) | Corn rhizosphere microbial communities from Kellogg Biological Station, Michigan, USA - KBS C8-3B metaG (SPAdes) (version 2) | ecosystem: Host-associated > Plants > Roots > Rhizosphere ...
GACGTTGTTGCCGCGCGTGCGGGCGCGATCGGGATATCGGCCTTTGTTTCCGCGATACATTTTTGCCGGCTTCGAGGCGAGTCGCTCCGTGCGCGAGCTACGGAGCACGCGTGGCGTCTCGTATGTGGTGCAGTGCGGGGAGCAACCGGCGCGCGTGCCCGTCGATGTGATCGCGGAGATTGCGGGGCGGATGGATCAGTGGGGCGTGGTGGTGGTGGATGCGGCGGCGAAGCCGGGGTCGTTGTACGGGACGGCGGAGCGGGAGCGGGTGCGGGCGTTAGTCAGGTTTGCGGAGGCGGGGTGGCGGGTACGGGTGGCGTGAGAGGCGGCTAGCCGCTGTTCTCGAAGCACGCCAATGCGTTAGTCCATTCTTGGCTGCACCTCCCATTACAACAGTCGCTGAGACAAAAGCGTGACCAGCGTTGAACAAATCGCTGGCCAGTCGCCTCGCGCGCTTGAGCAAGGCGCAGAGGACTTGCCGGTGATCGTAATCGATGGCAGCTCTGCGTGGCGACGATGGTTCGCCGACCTCGTCGTCTATCGCGGCGCGTTCCAGAGCCTGGCCTGGCGCAACATCCGATCGCGATACAAGCAGGCATCGTTAGGCATGACCTGGGCGGTTGTGCAGCCAGCAGTTCAGGTCCTGGTGTTCACGGTTTTGTTCGGTCGGATGGTGAAGGTGCCTAGCGGCGGCGTTCCTTATCCCGTCTTTGCGCTCGTTGGACTGCTGGCGTGGAATCTTTTTAGCAAAGTTGTCTCTGATGGTGCCGTATCGCTCGTTGTCAATCAGGGAATCATCACAAAGCTGTTCTTCCCGCGCATCTACCTTGTGCTTGCGTCCGGAGCATCGGCGCTGGTCGACGCAGCGGTGACAGTGGTGCTACTCGTGATCTTGATGGCCGCCTATCACATCGCACCGACGATAAGGATTTTGCTCGCGCTCCCGGTGCTCGCGGGAGTGCTGCTGTTTTCATTCGGTTTCGCGGCGCTACTCGCCGCAGTCAACGCCCGTTGGCGGGATGTGCAGCACACCATTCCGTTCGTGCTGCAGATCGGGCTGTTCGTGACGCCGGTGATCTATCAGAACAGCTTCGTACCGGCGCGGTGGCGATGGTTGATGGCTCTCAATCCGTTGGCCGGTTTGATCGAAGGATTCCGTTCGGCATTGCTTGGGATGCCGCTGTCGTCGCCGTGGTTGGTGGAGGTGTCGCTCGTTGTCAGCGCGCTGATGACAATCCTTGGCGTGTGGCTCTTTCGCCGATCCGAAGCAACAGTGGTGGATGTCGTATGACGGCGCCGTTAGCAGTCCGGCTGGAACACGTCACCAAGACGTACAGGATTCCGAGGCCAGATGCGCCGCGTGTGAAAGACTACCTTCGCCGGCCCGGCTGGGCATTCCGCGCACGGAAGACTCAAGACGTCAGTGCTCTGCGCGACGTGACCTTCGACCTGCAAGAAGGCGAGATCCTCGGCATCATCGGCCGGAATGGTGCCGGGAAGAGCACGCTACTCAAAGTGCTTTCGCGCATCACGAGCCCAACGTCGGGCCGCGTCACGATGCGCGGTCGCGTCGCGAGTCTCCTCGAAGTCGGCACCGGATTTCATCCCGAGCTGACCGGACGCGAGAACATCTATCTCAACGGGATGTTGTTGGGCATGTCGTCCCGCCAGGTTGGACTTGTATACGATCAAATCTGCGAGTTCGCGTCCGTCGGCGACTACATCAATGTGCCGATCAAGCGTTACTCGAGCGGCATGAAGCTTCGGTTGGCGTTTTCTGTTGCTGCGCATCTTCGCGCCGACATCATGATCATCGATGAAGTGTTGGCAGTGGGAGACGCCGAGTTCCAGCGCAAATGCCTGGGTGTGATGGAGGACGTGGGGCGCACGGGCCGCACGGCGCTTCTCGTGAGTCACAACATGTCGGCGATCGAAGCGCTGTGTACACGTGTCATTTGGCTCGATCACGGAGAAATTCGACAGGTCGGCACCGCCGACGAGGTCGTGCGCAGCTACCTGCGCACTGGATTGCATGCGGTCAACTCGACCGATCAAGTCATCGATCTGTCTAAGGCCACCCGCGGGTTCCGGTTAGGCATTGCACATCTGTCGGAAATCGCATTCCACCGGGTTGGCGTGCCCGCCGAGCGTGAGCCGTGGCGAGTCAAATTCGGCGAGCCTTTTGGACTGGACATTGGGCTTTCCGTGAGTCGCGACGTGCCCGGTGTGGTTGTAGGGATAGGCATTCGCAACGAGCGCGGCGAAGACTTACTGACAAGTCACAGCTCTGACTGCATAGTCATGTTTGAGGGTGCGAGCCGGCCGACACGTGCTCGCGTTCTCGTAAACGCGCCTTGGCTTCGCCCGGGTACGTATTTCCTCGAAGTGTCAGTCATATCTGGCTCGCAGCTACTCGACCGAGTCGCGGACGCTGCGTGCCTTCAAGTAGAAGAAGTGTCTTCGGATGGCGCGCCGCTTCTGTCACTCAAGAAAGGCCCCCTCTCCCCGATGTGGTCGTGGCACCTCGAGTGACAATGGTTGTTGGGCAGAACACGACGCGACGCCTCGCGCAATCAGAAGGGAGCGGCCGCTGCGGATTCTAGCTGTTAGTCACGCGTACCCGCGGCGCAATTCGGCGAGCCACGGCGTGTTCGTACACCGTCTGCATCGAGCAGTTGCTTCGCTGGGTCATGATGTGGAAGTTGTCCAGCGCGGTGACTGGTCTCCGCCCTGGCCGCTGTATCGCCTTGACGCATCGTTCAAGGCTAGCCACGAAGAGAGCAGCGCATTCCACGATACGCTGGATGGCGTTCGACTCCATCATCCGCTCACTGTTAGACCGCGGCCGAGCCGATTCTTCCACGGCGACTCGTGGCAACGAGAAGCGGACTCGCTCCGGCGATATGCTCGTTTGTACCTTGCGCGTCGAGGTTTTGACGCCGTACTCGCGCATTTCCTCGTGCCCGATGGCTATCACGCACTTGCGTTAGGCGAGGAGCTGCAGCTTCCGGTCGCGGCCATGGCTTGGGGCGACGACGTGCATGCGTGGCCGTCCGCTAGCGTTGTGTGGGCCGCGAAGGTGCGCGAGGTGATTCGGTCCGCGGATGCTCTCGTCGCATGCTCCGAGCGCATGGCGCGAGATGCTATGCGCTGGATGGACGAGCCGCTAAAGGAATGGAACGTCGTCTATGGCGGCGTCGACCTGGATCGGCATCGACCCATCCGCGATCGCGCAGGGGCGCGGGCGCGCGCGCTGCCCAACAATCTCATGGACCGCATACCGTCGGGCGCCAAGCTTCTCCTCGTCCTGGCGCAGCCAGCAGTCGCAAAGGGTTACGTCGAGTTGCTCGACGCGTGGGCACGTCTCGGCCCGGGACATGACGACTGGTGGTTGGTGATGGCCGGTGGGCCGGGCGGCGATTTGAACATACCGAGCGAGATTGCTCGGCGAGGACTCTCGCGAACTGAGTGGCTCGGGCCTCAACCGCCCGAGCGAATTCCCGATCTGCTCGGTGCAAGCGATGCGTTCGTTCTTCCGAGCCACAACGAGGGCCTATCGCTGTCGGTGCTCGAAGCAATGGCTACGGGCCTGCCGACAATTACGACCGACGTTGGCGGTCATGCGGAAGTGATGCGCACTGCGGATGAGGGCTGGCTAATTCCGCCTAAGGACGTCAGTGCTCTCACAGGCGCATTGACATCATTGATGACCAGCGGTGAGCAACGACGCCAGCGCGGCACCAATGGCCGACGCGCCGCCGAGCGAATTGGTTCACCTCTCGACAACGCGCGAAAGCTAGTTGCTATTCTCGACGGTATCGTCGCCCCTAGGCAGCGCGCGCGCCGCGCCGCGCGGTTCAAAAGTTTCGCGAGCGTGAAAGAGGCGAACTAGATGGGGCCAAGATTCTCACGCTGTCGCGACTGCTCCGGAAAGAGATGGGAATCGGCTCGCGACGTATGTGGCTCAGCGACCGTGACAGCACTCAGTTACCCGACGTGTTGACGCACTCTGCTCTTGACGCCCAGGGAACAGGGTGTTGATGCACCTGATGAATTATGCGCACGCCGCATCGCGCTCCCCGTACCGAAGGGGAGGGCAAAGTTGTTGAGGGTGGGCGCGGACGCAGCGCACTTCCGTGAGGCAGGTCTCCGGCCCCAAAGTGTTTTAAATCAAGCACCTTCCATCCGGGTTTGGCCACTCACTGCATTCCATCGTGCGCGATGGTAGCCTAACTGCCGTGAAATACTGCCCTGCACTCGACGGCATCCGCGGCATCGCGATACTGGCGGTGCTTGCCGTCCATTGCAACATGCTTCTGGCGCGCCCGATACCAGCGTTTTCGATCGGCTGGATGGGCGTCGACCTTTTCTTCGTGTTGTCCGGCTACCTCATCACGACCATTCTCCTCGAAACGGTCGATCTCGCTGGCTATTTTCGCGTTTTTTATTCACGCCGCGCTCTGCGAATCCTGCCGCTGTATTACGGTGCGTGCCTAGTCCTCTTCGTAGGCCTCGAACACACACATTTTCGCGGCACAGTTGGTTACGAAACTCTTCGTTCGAACGAATTGTGGTACTGGTTGTACGGCGTCAATTGGCTCATTGCGCTGAAGGGCTGGCTTGCCGCGCCAATCTACACAAGCCACCTCTGGAGTCTTGCAATAGAGGAGCAGTTCTACCTCGTCTGGCCGCTCGTGGTGATGCTTAGTGGCCGTCGCGGCGTAAGTCGCATTGCGGTGGTATTGGTGACGTTCAGCTTCGCTCTGCGCTTGCTACTTGTACTGCGACACGTGAGACCCGAGACCATCTTCGTTTCGACGCCAACGCATCTGGACGGGCTCGTAATCGGCGCCTGGCTTGCGGCCAACAGGCTTCGTGCCTGGCGTCGGATTGTCTGGTTAGGCGTCGGAGCCGCCGCCGCATACGCCGCGATAGCACTCTTCCGTGGGACCGCAAATCCGTATGATCCGGTCGTGCAGGTGCCGAGCTATACGCTAGTGGGGCTCGCCTCTGCGGGCCTGCTCGCCTACGGCGCGCGCAGCAGTGCGCACTGGCTCGCATGGCGCCCGCTCACGCAGTTAGGCCGCGTGAGCTACGGACTCTACGTGATCCACTTCCCGGTTGTTGGTGTGCTTATGCAACGGTGGCCGCAGGGCGGCTGGCCGGCAATCGGTGTGGCGGTTAGCGCGTCACTCGCACTTGCGGCTTTGAGCTGGGTGTGTTTGGAGCGTCCGATCCTCTCGCTCAAGCGATACGTACCTTACGGCACGCGACAGGCAATTCGCGTTCACGCTTGATCGATGTGTCTGAGAAATCAATGGCGTGGTTGAACCTAGCTGGCTCACCTAGCCGGCTCTATAGTTAGTCATCAGGATGCTATCCGTTTGTTGTCGACCGCTTCTTTCCGATCGCTGAGATCACATGACTGGACTACCCCGGTGCACGGGCGATCCAATGTCGATAGGTTCAATCGAAGTGATGTGCAGCCCCATGCATGCGGTGATGCGAGCCGGCACAGGTACCTCGAGGTCACCGGCGTGATCATGGCCGCAGACGCGATCCGCGCGATGAAAGCGCGCGCGGCTTGATGTACAGACGGCTCAAGGCTCTCAGGAACTCGGCTCCGTATCGCGCCTACGATCGCGCGGTCCGTCGCTTTGATCCGATGTCGGTCGAGTTCGAAGTGAACGAGTACTCAAAGGCGCACCGGCGCGCGACGTTCATCCAAGTCGGCGCCAATGACGGCGTGACGTGGGATCCCTTCTACTATTTCATCCGCCGAGACGGGTGGAAGGGCTTTGTAATCGAGCCGCAGCAAGCGGTGTTCGAAACGAAGCTCAAAGCAACATATGGCAACGTTCGCGGGATCACTCTGCTGAATGTCGCCGTCGACATAGCCGATGAGCCGCGTACACTCTACCGGTACTCGTTTTCCGCTTCCCGTTGGGCCACTGGTTTGGCAAGTTTCGATCGAGACCGACTCATCGCGAACTTCAACTCTCCGTGGATTCGCGAGAATATAGAGCGCGAGGGAGTGCGCGTTGCTGACGACCCGGACTCCTACTTGGTCGCCGATGTCGTGCCCTGTGTCACGTTCGACACGATCGTCAAGTTGCTCCCGCAGGACAGGATCGACTTCGTGATGACGGATGTCGAAGGGCACGACATTGCTATTCTCGACTCGTTCCCACTCGAGCGCGTGCGCCCAGGCAATATCGTGTTCGAACTCCCAGTCCACCGCGACGCAACGCTCGATCAATTCCTGACGAAATTGCGGGCGTATGGCTACCACATCAAAGAATCGGGCCGAAATGCCATTGCCATGCGTCGCCGAGCCGCTTCCGGGCAAAGATGAAGAACGTCGAGCGGATCATCATCCTGTACCCCGGCGAAACGAGCTCCGAGCGCATCAACACACCGGGCAACTACTCGCTCTCGAGATTGCTCGTTAGGCTCTACCAGACCGACGACATTCCGATCTATTTCCTCAACTGGTCGCCGCGGGCTGAGCGCTACGGCAGCATTGAGTTTATCCACTTCACGGCGCTCAACTTTCTCAAACTACTCGCGCACCTCGCGTTTCAGCGTCGCAGCTTGATCGTTAGTCAAACGGGTGCATACGGCGTGCATGCGCGGATTCTGCGAGCGCTCATGCCTGGCTCGCGTGTTCTTGTTCGTCTCGGCGGCGTGTATTGCGGCAAACAATTTCTCGAATCTCCAGCTTTTGTGGCCGCACGACGTGGCTTTCGGAGGCGCTTGGCCTTCGCCGATGTCGTCATGAGTACCGCCGACGGAACGCCGGTCGATCTATACATGCGTCAGCTCGGCATTCCACCGCATCGATACCAAAAGATGCTGAACGGATTCCCGGTGATTCCCAACGAGAGCGGAGTGGCCCGCACTGATCGAATCGTGTGCATCTCTCGTCTCAGTCCGGAGAAGAACATCGACTATGTGATTCGCTCGTTCGCGAGCGCACTGCCACGGTTGACGGCGCCGCACACTTTGGTGATCGTCGGCGATGGCCCTGAGCGCGAGGGGCTGCGCGCGCTCGCGGAAGAGTTAGGCGTGGCTGCGTACGTCGAGTTTGCCGGAGAGTCTTACGAGATAGGCCGGTACCTCTACACGTCCAAAGTACTTGTTAGTGGCTTCGCGAATAACACAGTCATCGAGGCCATCGCCACCGGCACCCCGGTCATTACCGTCGAGTTGGGAGAAATGCAGAGTCTTTACGGTGCGTTCCCAAATGTTCGCGTCATCGACTACCCACCTGGCGGGTACGGGAAGATTCCGGCGATTCACCTTCCAGCGATGGTTGAGCGGACTTCGGAGGCCATCGTGCAACTGTTAAACGACTACCCTGTTGACCTCCTTGCCGCGCCGCGCACCACTCTGTACAGCTGGGAGAAGCGGCTGCAGGACGAAATTCAGCTCTACGAAACAATGCTCGCCGGTGTCCATGCGCCGGATGCAACCCAAGTGAGCGCAACCGCGTGACACTGTTGGATGGCCTGCCCGTGCGGCTAGCCGGCCAAATGAAGGGCGTGGTCGACGCTGCCGATGCACGAGGACTAACGATCAGCGTCGCTCACCTGAGCCGTAGCCCAATCATCAGCGTGCAGATGTTGGAGCACGATGCCGCGTGAAGCGAGCCAGGTCAGCACCTCGCTTGCTGTCGTGCCCGCGTCTGCGAGTGCCCAGGGTGCGAGCTCAATACAGGCTCGCAGATTTGGCGAACGTTGGACTATCTGCTCCAGCCCTCGCAGCACTTCGTACTCCCAGCCTTCTACATCGAGTACCAGCGCATCGATACCGTCGCACTCGTGTTGCATGAGGAACCTATCGCCGCGCTCGACGCGCACCTCCATCTTCCCATCAGATTGATGCGGGGCGGCGAACGACGAGTGCCCTGCTACTCGCGACTGATAAAGTTGCAGCGTCGAGGTCTCGGCGCCGAATCCTCCAGGGAAAACGGTGATTGGGGCATCGCGTTCGTCGCCGAGGCTCATGTTGCGTGTCCCCAGTTCGAGTGCTCGCGGATCCGCTTCAGCCGAGAAAACACGTCCAGCTGGTCCGGCGAGCCTCCGGCAGAGCGCGGCTATGTAGCCGATGTGAAGACCGAGGCAAAGCACGCGGTCGCCGGCCCGCACGTTGTGCGTGATCCACTTGACGACGTGCGGCTGGTAGGCTCCAGCCCACATCTCGCTTTGAAAGGACGCCCTCGGATCGATGGACAATCGGATATCGAGACGGCTCGGCTCGACTACGTCGACAAACGGGGCGCGTTTGAGACGTCCGACGAAGCGTGCGGCGCGACCGCGTCCACGCGGCAGGTGGCTCAACAGGTTCCTCAACATCCGTGTTAGGCTACTCCGGGGACCGCGCTGTCGCAATGTGGTGCATAAGCACTTCCGTCGTCGGCACTGGACTAACGCAGTTGGGCGGAATCGAGAGCCTGGCGTTTGCTGAAGCTGTAACCGACGAGCTTGGCATCCTGAGGCTTGAATGGTTGTCTTGACCGTCGTTGGCGCGCGACCGCAATTCATCAAGGCTGCCATTGTCTCTCGCGCTCTGGCCCGTGCAGGAATACACGAGGTTCTGGTGCACACGGGCCAACACTACGATGTCGAGATGAGTGACGTTTTCTTCCGCGAGCTCGACTTGCGTGCGCCGGCGTACAACCTTGGCGTCGGATCCGGATCGCACGGCGAGCAAACCGCGCAGATGCTCGGCGCCCTCGAGCGCGTGATACTTGACACCGCCCCCGACCGCGTGCTGGTGTACGGTGACACTAATTCCACGCTCGCGGGCGCACTCGCCGCCGCCAAGCTCGCCATTCCTGTCGACCACGTTGAAGCCGGCCTGCGGTCCCACGACCGCAACATGCCGGAAGAGATCAACCGCATCCTGACGGACCGCCTTTCCGATCAACTTTTCTGCCCAACGCGCACGGCCGTCGAGAACCTGGAACGCGAGGGAACGACGCAGGGCGTCCACGATTCAGGGGACGTCATGCTCGATCTGGCGATGAGCGTGCGTGCGTCTGCGCTCGCCCTGCCGCTGCCCGCCGGCCTCGACGAGGGCAAGTACTTCGTCGCCACGATACACCGGCCGAGCAACACTGACGCTCAGGTCCGACTGCAACGCGTGGCTGCCGCGCTCGATGACGTAGCTCGCTACGTCGCACCAGTCGCATTGCCCGTACATCCGCGTCTGGCAGTCGCCCTCGAACGCAGCGGCGTGCGCTTCGGCGCCGTCCGCCAACTTCCGCCTGTCGGATACCTCGAAATGCAGGGCCTCCTCTTGCGCGCGCGTGGTATCATCACCGACTCCGGCGGAGTTCAAAAGGAAGCGCTGTTTCACGGGCGTCGATGTCTGACCCTGCGCGATTCCACAGAATGGATCGAGAGCCTCGCCGATGGCTGGAACGAACTGTTAGGCGACGACCTCGGCGCGCTTGTCAATCACGCGGCGCAGATCGTCTATGAGCCCGATCGCATACCGCACGCACGCGCGCTGTTTGGCGATGGCCGCGCAGGCGAATGCATCGCGGCAATCGTTGCTGCGACGGGGGGCGCGCGCCGACGCTGGCAGACTCCCAATGCCATTGGTTAGGCGGCACCTTAGCCTCTCACACGGATCGGAATTCATGCGCAATTTGATTACCGGTGGAGCAGGGTTCATTGGCAGTCATCTCACCGAGCACCTGCTCGACCAGGGCGAAGAAGTCGTCGTCTGGGATGACCTGTCCACCGGACGCATTTCCAACCTCCGGCGGTGTATGGGACGACCTGGGTTTCGCTACATCATCGGTGACTTCACCCGGGATCTAGCGTTTGTTCCGTTAGTCGAGACGGTCGATGTGGTCTACCATCTCGCCGCGGCGGTCGGCGTTCAGCTTATCGTCACCGACCCGGTACGAACCATCGAGACGAACATCGTCGGCTCCGAAGTCGCTCTCAACGCAGCGGCGCGCTACGGCAAGCAGATCTTCATCGCGTCCACGAGCGAGGTCTACGGCAAAGGAACGAAGATCCCCTTCTCCGAGGACGACGACGTGCTCTACGGCCCAACGTCCAAACGCCGTTGGAACTACGCCGTCTCGAAAGCCGTGGACGAATTTCTGCTGCTTGCCTATCACGAATCCCACGGATTGCCAGGCGTCATCGGTCGACTCTTCAACACGGTCGGTCCGCGCCAGGTGCCGCACTACGGGATGGTGATCCCGAGATTCATCGAACAGGCTCGCACGGGCGCGCCGATGACTGTTTACGGCGACGGCTCGCAGCGTCGATGCTTCGGTCACGTCCTCGACATCGTGCCGGCAATTCGCGCCCTGGTGCACTGCGAGGCCGCGCGCGGGCTGGTGGTGAACCTGGGCAATGACGAGGAGATCTCGATTCTCGAGCTCGCGAACAAGGTGCGCGAACGTGTCGGATCCTCGTCCGAGATCCGCTTCGTGCCCTACGACATCGCCTATCGCCCAGGATTTGAGGACATGGAGCGACGCGTCCCCGATCTCACGCGTGCGCGCAAGCTCATTCGCTTCGAGCCCAAGAGAACGCTGCGGAACGTGATCGACGATATTCTCTGCGATCAGGGTGCCTAGCCTCTCATCGTCGGAGCCCGCAACCGGCGTTTCGTCGGTCGCGACTCGAGCTGCGCCGGTTTCTGCGCGGGCCGAACCGTACACTCTGGTGCACGTGGTCGTCGGCGAGACCACCAAAGACCTGATCATTCCGCAGGTCATCGGCCACATGATCGCCCAGGCAGAAACACCGGGCGACGATCGCCCGGCGCGCGTACTCGTGTTGTTTCTCGAACCGGCGCGGGTCGCGCTCCGGCGCGCGCTCCGGCGCCGAGTCCAGGAGCTCCGGCGCGTCGCTCCCTTCCTCTCCGTGCGCCTTGTGCCCTACGTGAGCCGGCTCGGCCTAACGAGCAACGCGGGGATGGTGAGGCGCCTTCTCGGAGTGCCTCGCAGCGCGCCGCTCGTGCTCCACTGCCGGGGCGAGACCGCCGCGCAGTGGGCCGCGGCCATCGCAAAGCACATGCCGAACGCCGGAATCGTCGTCGACGTTCGTGGGGCCTGGCCCGAAGAACTGATCTTTGCGCGAGGATACGATGCGATCGATGGCGTGGACCCGCAGACTCGCGCGGACCACGACGCCGCTATCGCGGCGCTCCAGGAAGCGTTCGCGCGAGCTGGGGCTGTGCTCTCGGTGTCGCCCGGCATGATGGAGTGGCTCGGCGCGATGGGCGTCGAAGAGTCCAAGCGCTTTTACATCCCCTGCTGTGTATCGCGTCTTACGTACACGACCGTGGACCGAGACGCGATGCGTGCCTCGTTAGGCATTTTGAATAAGCACGTGTTCGCCTATGCCGGTACCATCACGAGGTACCAGCACGTCCACGACGGCGTCGTACCGTTCGTGCGCGCGCTGACGAGGCTCTCGCCAACGACACATTTCTTGTGCCTCACCAACGACGTCGACGCCATGCGAGCCGCGCTGTCCAGCGGCGGCGTGGACGCAAGGCGAGTGACCGTACTCGGTGTGCCGCAAAATGAAGTCGCGCGATATCTCTCGGCGGCTGACGCGGGCTTGCTCTTGCGTGCACCGAGCCGCCTCAATCGATTGAGCCAACCCACGAAGCTCGCTGAGTACCTCGCAGCCGGCGTTCCGGTGGTAGTCGCACGCGGCACCGGGGCGGTTGGCGAAATCATCACCGATGCGGACGCCGGCATCATCGTGGACATCTTCGGTCGCGATGAGTCGGGGATTACCGACGAGGCCCGACGAGCACTGGACGTGATCGCCCGTGATGGCGCCCGAATGCGTGACAACGCACTGCGGCTCTGCGATGAGCACTTCACGTGGAGACGCTACGTCGCGCGTGCCCGCGCTGCCTACCGCATGTCGCTGGACGCCTGACCATGTGCGGCATCCTGGGTCTCGCCCGCGCCCGTAACGCCGATCGATGCGCCCCTCAAGTGGTGGCGCGAGCAACGGAGATCGTTAGGCATCGGGGCCCGGACGACGAAGGCTATCTCCTCTGGTCCGATGGGTTGCCGCCGCGGAAGTACGCCGGGTCTGAGACGACGGCCGCATCGCGGCGAGAACACGGTCTGCTCGATCTCCCGCGTGAGGCGGACTGGCGCGTTGCGCTTGGACATCGGCGCCTGTCCATCGTCGATCTTTCCGCCGCGGGCCACCAGCCGATGATGCATCCCCCAACGGGGCTTGCGCTGTGCTACAACGGCGAGATTTATAATCATGTAGAGTTGCGCGCCGACCTCGAGCGACTGGGGCACCGCTTCGCGTCCACATCCGACACGGAGGTTTTGCTCCGTGCATGGTTGCAGTGGGGCGTCGATTGTCTACCTCGCTTGAACGGCATGTTCGCGTTCGTGCTACTCGATCCACGTGCTCCGGCCACACTCCACGCCGTGCGCGATCGATTCGGCGTCAAGCCACTGTACTTCGCTTCTGTCGGCAGTTTGGTCGCTTTTGCCTCGGAAATGAAGCAGATCCGCACACTGCCCGGCTTCGCGCATCGCCTCGACGAAGGAATGGCCCGCAATTATCTGGCGAACGGCCTGATTGACCACACGTCGCGCACGCTGGACGCGGGTATCTCCCAGTTGCGCGGCGGCGAGCGCGCGAGCGTCCGGTTGGACGATTTATCGTTAGGCGTGGACGTGGCCCGCTGGTATGAGCTCGCGCCGCGGCGCCGCCACGCATCGCGCGACCTAGCAGCGGTGCTTCACGACACGCTCGAGGACAGCGTGCGGTTGCGGCTGCGCGCCGACGTGCCCGTGGGCTCGTGCCTGTCGGGTGGTATCGACTCGTCGGCAATCGTGTGTCTCGCGCGGGACGTGCTGCGCGAATCGAACGGTGGTGCGGGGCAGATCACCGTCACGGCGTGCTACGAAGATCAGCGCTACGACGAATGGCGCTTCGCCGAGCAGGTGGTGGAACGAGCCGGCGCAAGAGCAGTGCGCGTGTGGCCCGCGATCGAGCGCCTGCAAGCCGAGCTCGATCTACAGCTTTGGCACTTGGATGAGCCGGCGGGTTCGACGAGCCAATTCAGCCAATGGTGCGTGTTCGATGGCGCTGCCGACGCCGGCCTAAAGGTGATGCTGGACGGGCAGGGCAGCGACGAGCAGCTCGCTGGGTACGGCGGCGCTGACGCCTCGTTGTACGCGGGAATGATGCGCCGTGGATTGTTAGGTACGCTGACCAGCGAGGTGGCGTCGTACCGCCGCCGATTCGGTGCGCTGCCCGTTGGTCAACTGCTTGTTGCCGCACGCCGGACGGTGCCAGTGATCGATTCGATCCTTCCGTCGCGTTTCGTCACGCGCCCGAACGTGCCTTCGTGGTTGGTGGATGCAGATTCGATGTTGACGCCACGGGACGAGCCGCACGATCTCGAACACCACTTGAAACGTCAGTTGCTCGAGACGTCGTTGCCTGTCCTGCTCCGATATGAGGACAGGAACTCTATGGCGTGGTCGGTCGAGTCTCGTGTGCCATTTCTCGACTATCGGCTCGTTGAGTTTCTCGCTGGCGTCCCCGATCACATGAAAACGCGGCGCGGCGTGACGAAGGCGGTGCTGCGCGATGCACTGCGCACTGTGGTGCCCGATGCCATCCTCGATCGCCGCGACAAGATGGGCTTCGTCACACCTGAAGAATCGTGGCTCAGATATTCAGCGACACAGTGGTTCCGAGATGGTGTCAGGCACGCCGTGGACGTCGCGCCGCAACTACTGCGTCGCGATCGAGTTGATGCAATGATGGACGCCATGATCGCCGGCGCGACCCCGTTCACGTTCGAGCCGTGGCGCATCTTGTGCTTCGGCCGTTGGCTCATGGGCCCAGCGGTCTCCGCCGCGCGTCCAACGCCTACACTTGCCACCGCGAACGCATGATGTCGGGTTCCTCGTCGCTTCCTGACGTCGCGTTCGTATGCCACGCCTATCATCGGGGCGGCGTGACCCGATGGATGGTCGATGCCGCCGTCGCCTGGCGAGAGTTAGGCGGGCGCGCATGGCTCCTCGCCCCAAGCCCGCCGGGGAACGGCCACGCCTCACCGAGACCATCGGTCATCGGCTTGGCGCTGGACGCGGAGAACAATGTGAGACCGGAGATCGTAACATGGAGGCTCGACGCAACGTTCGAGTTGGGAACGGCGAATCACCGTGCCTTCACCTATGCGAAGGTCATCGAACACCACGTTCCTCTCGGCGTGCCGATGATTCTATCCGACGACCCCGCTGTGTGGGCCGGCGCGGCCATGTTGTGCGCGCGCAACCCGCTGGTCGGCGTCATACATTCGGACGAGGCGACGTACTACGGATACGTTAGGCATTACCGAAATGAGTTGTCGGGGATCGTGTGTGTCTCGCGCCGAACCCGTGACCGGGTTGTGCAGACTCTCGAGCGGCCCGAGCTCCCGATCGAGACGATCCCGTGCGGGGTTCCGGTGAGTGACGAACATCCTCAGCCTGATCGCCGGCCCGATGGGGAGCCGCGTATCGTATGGGTTGGGCGCATGGAGGAGTCGTCCAAGCGCGTCAGCGACCTGCCGAAGATCGCGCGAGCGTTGCGCGATGCCAGCCTGCCGTGCCGATTCGACCTCATCGGCGACGGACCAGCGCGAGCGGAGCTGGCCGAGAACATCGCTCGCAGCGACCTGTCGTTCAGCATGACGCTGCACGGATGGTCCGATCGCGACGCGGTACGATCCATTCTCGAGAACGCTGATCTGTTTCTACTTCCTTCCAACTTCGAAGGCATGTCCGTGTCGTTGATGGAGGCGTTGGCCTCTGGGTGTGCCGTCGTCTCCAGCAGCACAAGCGGCATCGAGGATTACGCGACGCACGACGGAGCGGCGCGATGCGTGTGGACTTTTCCAGTGGGCGACGTTGCCGCAGCCGTGCAGTGCGTTTGTGATGCGTTGAGCGTGCCCCGCGCTGAACGACAGCAGCGAAGCCTGTCGTTCGCACGATCGGAGTTCTCTATCGAGCGCTGCGTGCGAGCCTATGCGTCGTTCGTTAGGCGGCTCCGGCCTCCGGCCCGTGATACCGGCCAAGCATCGCGGGTGATCCGTGCTCACCTCAGTGCAATTGCGTCACGTCCGATCGCTGCGTGGCGCAGCGCGCGACTCTCGCGCAGCATGCGGTGAGCACCGTGGCTCCTATAGACTCTCAGCCGCGGCAAGCACTGAAAGCAGCCCAGCCGGCCCGAGTTCTGGTGCTGAGTCTCGTCCACCCGGATTTCTTGGCGCCGCTGTACTCGGTCAGTCGCGTGATGCGTGACGAGGGATATGTCGTCGACATCTTCTCGTTCAGCTCGAAGGCCGGTGGAACCGTGTCGCTGCCACCGGAGATCAGCCTGCACGATTGCGGCGTGCACGCGGGATCCGCTGCCCAACGCCTGGCGGCGCGTCGGCGCTTCCGGCAAGCCGTCGCTCGATCCGTGGCGGAACATGTGCCCGCCGCGATCATCGCTAGCTGCCCGTTCAGCCTGCTTGAGGCCCGGCGCGTTGCACACGGTGTTCCTGTAGTCTACTTCGCCTTCGAACTCTACGATCCATCGTTAGGCGGGATCCTGCGATCTCCGGCATCCCGGCTGCGGAACTGGCGAGCCCTGCGGACAGTGCGCGCCGCGACCATCGTGTGTACCCCATCGGCCGAGCGGTCCGCCTGGCTCGAGCGGCGCGCCAACTTGCGACGACGCCCGATGACCGTGCTCAACGCGCCGTACCGCGCGCAGAATGAATCGACCGAGGAGGCGCGCCGAACGGCGGGCAACTTGATGCCGGCGGCGTGGCATCGGCGTCCGATGGTCATCCACACCGGCAACGTGAGCAGTACACAGGCTGTCGCGGAGCTCGTCGACAGCCTCGTGTACTGGCCAAGCACCGCGTGTCTCGTGCTGACAACGTCGGTGATAGCCCGTACGCAGCTGAGATTCGCCGCCGCGTTGCGAGATCGCCGAGGGTGTCCGACGTCGCCTTGCTGCCGCTGCTCCCTCGCGGCCAGATGCTAGAGCTGCAGCGCCTTGCGACCGTTGGCGCGTGCTTCGTGAGACCTGGCGACAACCTCGAGAGTAGTATGCCGGCGCCGAACAAGGTCGGCGAATACTTGCACGCCGGGTTGGTCATCGCCGGCCTCGACACGCCGTACATGCAGATGGTCGCCCAACGCGGCGCAGCTGTTCTCGCATCGTCACTCGAGGCACGGTCGGTAGGCGATACGATCGCCGCTGCGATCGAGCAGGCATCGATGCCCTCCACCCGCAACCACATCCTCGAAACCGCACGATCCTGGTATAGCATGGAGGTGCAGTGGTACCCGGTGCTGCAACACCTCGAATCGCTCGGACTTTCGCGAGCCGTTAACGGGCTGAATCGATAAGATGTGCGGCATAGCCGGCATTCTCTCTGCGACCCCTCGGCAGCGCGAGTGGTTCGAAGCGCGCATCGCTCCCATGGCCCAATCGCTCGTCCATCGCGGCCCGGATGCCTCGGGCTCATGGACCACTGATGTCGTTTCGTTGGGCCATCGGCGGCTCAGCATCATCGACCTGTCAGACGCCGGCCGACAGCCGATGCAGGATGACACCGGCCGCTTCACGCTCGTGTACAACGGCGAGCTGTACAACTACCAGGAACTGCGCCGAGAACTGACGGCGCGCGGATGCCGCTTCCGATCGCAGACCGATAGTGAAGTGCTGCTCTATGCGTATCGGGAGTGGGGCATCGGTGCGCTCGCGCGTTGCAACGGAATGTGGGCATTCGCTATCTGGGACGCGACGAAGCGCGAGCTCTTCGCCGCGCGCGATCGCGCCGGGAAAAAGCCGTTCTACTACACGCGTGATGCCAACCGCACGCTCTGGTTCGCGAGCGAAGTCAAAGCGTTCGCGGCCATCGGAATGCGGTTTGGACTCGAGCCGCAGGCGGCATTCGATTTCCTGTCGCAAGGCACGTACGGCCATCTGCACGAGAAGGGATTCTTCTCCGATATCGCGCAGCTCCCTGCGGGACATTGCATGACGGTCCGACCCGGCGACGAACCGAGCGTGCGCCGATATTGGGAGCTGCCGATCGTTAGGCGTCAGGATCGATTGCCGTATGACGATGCGTTCCGGCGTCGCTTCCGCGAGCTGCTCGAGGACTCCGTGCGCATCCGACTCCGTGCCGATGTCCCCGTCGGTGCCACGCTATCCGGCGGACTCGACTCTTCTACCATCGTCGGCATCGTCGACCGCCATACGGGCGGCGAGCCGATTCACATCTTCACGAGCCTCTATCCGAACAGCCGGTACGATGAGACGCCTTACTTCGAGGCGGCTGTCGGATTGCTCAAGCGGCCGATCATCCATCGCATCACGCCGGCAACCTCGGACTTGCGCCACGACATTCTCCGCGTCCTTGACCACCAGGAAGAACCGTTCGGCGACACATCCATCCTCGCGCACTTTCATCTGATGCGTGCCGCTCGCGAAGCGGGGGTACCCGTCATACTCTCCGGACAAGGTGGCGACGAGCTCCTCTTCGGTTATCCCTCGATGGTTCACGCCTACCTCGGCGATCTGTTAGGCAGAGGACACGCGCTACGCGCATGGCGCGAGGCGCAACTGTGGATGGCTGGAGCGAACGTCGGCGCACGAGGTGTTCTAACGGCGGCTGTTGCGCACGCGATACCACTCGGGATGCGTGACACACTGCGCCGGCGCTACGTGCACGGAATCAGCGCGATCGTGTCGCCGACATTGCGGCGCCAAGTGTCGCTTTCACGGTTTGAGATCGACAATCGGCGTGATTCGCTCGGCGACTACGCGGCGCAGGTGTTCACCCGCTTCGCGATTCCGCACCTCGTCCACTACGATGATCGGAACGCAATGGCCTTCTCGATCGAAGGGCGCATGCCGTTCCTCGACCATCGTCTGGTCGACCTTCTGTTCACGGCCAACTACGAAGCCCTCGTGAAGCACGGGACGACCAAACGCGTTCTTCGCGAGGCATTCGCCGACGTTCTGCCGAATGTCATTCGCCAACGCCGCGACAAGGTCGGTTTCCACACGCCGCTCGCATCGTGGCTGCGGAGCGAGCTGTCGTGGATCCGTGAGACGATCAACGACGACCGCATTCGTTCGCTCGGTGTCTCCGATGCGTCGCAGGTCCGGGCACACGTCTCGGCACTGCAGGGCGGCGATGATCGGTCGGCGCTATCCGTATGGAGGACGTTCGTGCTGCATCTTTGGGCCGAACGGTTCGGGGCGTCCCTTCCTGGATCGAGTGCGACGCCGAAGGGGGTCGTCGCGTGACCGCCAACGCGATCACGTCGCCCTCTACGCCGCGTGCGGTTAGGCGAATCGCGCGCCGGCATGCGAACCTAGTGTCCACGCTCGCCCGTTGCTGCTTATGGCTCGGCGTTCTAATCGCCGCCGTCAGCTTTGGCGACGGCCCGTCGTGGCTTCTCGCGCTATCCGGTGTTCCGATCGGGCTCGGGCTGATACTCGGCGATGTTCACGACGCTCGCCGCGGCGCGCTGACCCCGATTACCGTGTTCGCATTCGCGAGCGCGCTCACGGCACTCGCAAATACCACGGGGCTGCTAACAGCCAACACCAGCCTGAGCAATCGCTATTTCACGTACGCTGCGGACAACTACTTACTCCTGGCGTCGCAGCTGTCGACCGTAGGAATGGTGGTTACGATCGCTGGCTTTAAGATCGTGTCTAACCTGCCTGCGGCGCGCGTCGCATTCGGTGCCTTACCGCGCGTCCGCGGCAGCTTCCCCGATCGCTTACTTCTCATTGGCGGACCCCTTGTGGCGTTCGCCGCCATCGCGCTCCACGCACGATCCGGGTTCGAGTTGATCGGGTCGATCATGAGTACGGTGTATCTGCTTCCGCACATCGTCACGTTTCTGCTGGCCCGTGCAGGCACCGAGCGACGTCTTCGCGGCGCGCTTGTACTCGCGTTCATCGTGGCTGCCACGGAGAGCGCTCGGGCGCTCTTCCTGGCTTACCTCCGCACGGATATTGTGTCGCCCTTCATCGCGTTTGCGCTTGGTGCGCTCCTGGGTGCACGATCGCTGGCGCCGCTCAAGACCAGGCTGTTCATTCCGCTCTACATCTTCGCCGCCTTCTTCATCATCTACTTCACCGCCTTCGCGCGGGCGCGCACGACCGCTGTGGGTGTCGATCGCCTCGAGGCCGTCGCCGAGGGAGGTCCGCCTAACACGCCGTTCACGGCGCAGCAACATCCCGGTTTCTGGGCGCGACTGACGAATTTCAACCAGCTATCGCGAGTTGGACTTATCGCCGACGAAGATGGCTACCTGCACGGCCAGACGCTCGAGTATTTGGGGTTCGTCTTCATACCGCGATTTCTGTGGCGGGACAAACCCATCATCCAGAAGGGTGGGTGGTTCGCTTGGAGGATCGGCCAGGCGTGGATTCGCTCCGATGGTCGATACTCGAACGCCATCAACATGACGGTCCCCGGCGAGCTCTATCTCAACTTCGGCTGGTTCGGTTTGCTGCTCGGCTGCGCGCTGTTCGGCGCGTTCGTCGCCTTACTCTGGAGCCGCACCGCGTTTTGGGGGCGGCAATCCACTGCAATCGGGCAGGCCTTTGGCTACTACCTGTTCTGGACCAGCTTGACGCTAGCGGCCGACTTACAAACGATCGTGACGCTGATCGCCACCTACTGTATTTTCGTGGCCGTCGGTGTCATCGTGCGTGCCCTGCCCAACAATTCACGGGGCGGCCGCAGCGGCGCGCATCGGCTGCGTCCAGTTAGGCAAGGAGTTGTCCGAGCAGGTATCGCGTGACGAACGCTGCGCCGATCTCTCGCCAGCGACCACCATTCAGCGACGGTCGGGATACCGGGCTGCGGCGCGCACTCGTCGTGTGCGACCAATGGCTCGGCAGCAACGGCTACGCCGGCATGAAGGCCCTGCGACGGGCAGGGTGGAGCGTCCAAGTCGTTCCCGAGTGGGAATCCGTGCCGGTGCGGTGGGAATCGACTGTGATGCGCGGGATCGGCCGCATCCTGAGACCTTTCGCAGTCGCCGAATTCAATCGCCGGCTGATCCAGCAAGCGATCCGAACCTCCCCAGAGTTGCTTCTCGTGTTCAAGGGGACCTTCGTGCGCGGCGACAGCTTGGAACAACTGCACGCGCGCGGGATACGCTTGTTCTGCTTCTATCCCGACGTTTCGTTCCGCACGCATGGGCCATACTTGCCTGGTGCGTTGCCGCGTTACGACTGGATCTTCACCACCAAGTCGTTCGGTATTCGCGACCTACAAAGCCAGTTGGGCGTAAGGCATGTGAGTCTCGTGCATCATGCGTTTGACCCGGAGCTCCATCGACCGACGGTGCCCACACCCTCCGACGTCGAGCGATATGGCTGCGACGTCTCATTCATTGGGACGTGGTCGCCCAAGAAGGAGCGCCTGCTGCGCGAACTTCACGCGCGCCGGCCGAACGTCCGTATGCGCATTTGGGGAGAACAGTGGAATGCGCACCAGCGCCGTCGCGGCCTCGATGACGTCGTCCAAGGACGAGCAGTGGAGGGCGAAGAGTATGTCCGAGCCATCGCCGCGTCGAAGATCAACCTGTGCATCTTGAGCGAGCCCCGTGCAGGTTCATCATCGGGCGATCAGATAACCAGCCGCACGTTTCACATTCCAGCGTGCGGCGGGTTCATGCTGCACGAGCGCACACTCGAGCTACTCGAGGTCCTGGCCGAACCGAGCGACGTCGCGTGCTTCGCTGACCCAGACGAATTGATCCTTCAAGTCGAGCGGTATCTTGCCGACGATGCCCAACGCATGGCAATCGCGACATCGGGCCGCCGTCGTGTGGAGTCGGAACATAGCTGGGACCATCGCATCAGAGAGATCATCGGTCGTGCGAGCGGCTAACGGATGAAAGGCCGCAATACGTGTCGATTGGCCGTCGTCGCGTCACATCCGATTCAGTACTTCACGCCGTTGTACCAGCGTCTCGCGGCGCTGCCTGACATTGAGCTGGACGTTTTCTTCTGTCGCGATTTTGGCGTCCGTGCCCGCTTCGACAAGCAGTTCAATCAGTCGGTCGTCTGGGATACGGACCTGCTCGACGGATACCGCCACCGGTTTCTATG
>Ga0207707_10001554_pt1 | contig 21147 bp, 22 predicted proteins | sample KBSC83BmetaG_FD_184336 | JGI IMG/M metagenome (GOLD analysis project Ga0207707, IMG submission 184336) | Corn rhizosphere microbial communities from Kellogg Biological Station, Michigan, USA - KBS C8-3B metaG (SPAdes) (version 2) | ecosystem: Host-associated > Plants > Roots > Rhizosphere ...
CACCCTCGATCTGGAATTCTTTCAGCGGGGCGCTCAATGAAACCCGCTCGACCGCGGACGATGGGCGCTTGCACCCGTAGACAGGCACATGTTCCGCGATGAAGGTCGCATACATCTTGACGATATCATCCGGTCCACTGGCGAAGGTATTGGCAAAGCACGCGGCCGCGGTCGTCTCGCTTTGCTGGTAGGCGCGCCGCACGGCTTCGCTCAACGTCATCTCGGAGCCTGGACACGACTCCGGTTCCGATAATTTCAGAGCGACGAGGTCGGCGGCCGGGAACGGGATATCGTGGTCCCGAGAGCCGAAAGACGCGCGACCGAACAGCAGCGAGCCCGCTCCGGCCGCTTCGACCCCGCGTCCATGCGGCCGAAGTGACCTCAGGGCAGGTCTTAGGCTGGCAGCGACGATGGACACGGCGATCACGATCATTGCGAGCGCGTAGATCTTCGCGCTGGCCGCCGCGTCCATGGCCAGGACCATCGGCCAATGAGCTGCTCCATAGAAAAGCGCGACGCCAAAAACAAGCATCGCCAATCCAAACAGCACGATCGCGATCGGGATAAAATCAAAGGAGCGGCGTCCCGTCCGAACCGCCCCTGACCCAGTTGAAAGCACGTACGTCTCCCAAGCCTGCCTCCCTTTTTGCGGTTTGGCAGGCAACTCCCAGCCGCAATTTAAAAGCGTGCTGGGCGCGAGTCTATTATTTTAAGACAGATGGCGGGTTATTTTTATGGGTTTTCCAACCGTCATGGAACCGGCGTGAAAATCGTCTTCTTGCGTCAAGGAAAAGACCAGGTGGTTCAATTACCCCTATGTGGTCAGAATTTGGAACTTGCCAACGCCTTGATCCAAGTATCAATCAATACTTCAGGTTGCGAACCATGCCCCAAGCGCGGCGCGCCTTTTAGGGAGCGGCCATCGCATCCTTCTGAATCGCCGGCTCTTGCTCGCTCTCAAGCTTCCGAGCGCGAAGCCGTTCTTGGATTTCCAAAAGCTTGGTTTGCAGATCTGCAGCTTTGAACGGCTTGAGGATGAAGCCGTCCACAAAGTCGTGGACGCCAGCGCGGACGCATTGCGCCGCGCCTTCCCGACTCGCGGTCGTGATCACGATCGGGCACCGCACCGAATAAGGCGGCGCCCTCGCTCGCCCAGCGAATTCAGCGCCGGTCATCGATTCCATTTCCAGATCGCAAATTATGAGACCATATCTGCGCAGTCTGAGCTGCGCGAGCGCCGCTTGGCCGCTGTGGCAAGTATCGACGTCGGCGAATCCGAGCTGAATGACGATGCTCTTCATGATCCTGGTCATCGTCACGAAGTCGTCGATCACGAGGACGGGCTGGTTCGTATCTTGCATTTGTTATGTCATTATATGTCTGGAACGATATGTCTGGAACGGCCGCGACTTTGACATGACCGAATTTAGGAAATGTAAATCTGTGTATCGAAGCGCACCCGCACCCGTCGGTCAGGCCCTTTGGTGACCGATTTGCTCCATGAGAACCTGGATGATGTTTTCCTGTCATCATTGCCCCGCGCGATTTGGACATAACGAGGAGTTATATAATTTAGACGGCCGAACAAAACGGAAACGCATAAATGCGACGCGGTTTCTTCGGCTTAGGCGCGCGCCCATAAAGGTGGCCGAATCTCCGATTGGCCAAGGAACGAAACTGCAACAGACGACCCAATGTCGTCATATATTAATCGATTATGGGGGCGAAGCACTTCCGACATTGGATCGCGAAAATCGACAAAGGAGGCCGCGCTGGACGCGGGGCCTCACGCCCGGACTTATGCGAGAGGTCGGACGATGGATTCGAGGACATCAGCCTGTACGTATGAGCGCCCAACATGGTTTGCGGGCGGAACTTTGCAAAAGAAAGCCGGCGCCGAGCAGTCCAACCGGCAAAGCGTGATCTGCGAGCTGCGCGGGGACGATTGTTTGCGGCGGCGAGACCTCTCCATGAGGAAGAAACGCGGGATCGTTCCGCGTAAGACTGACCGAGGCGCTCGCCGTGGCAGTCGCTCAGCGGCGCGCTGAAATACGCAATACAAAATCCTGCCGCTCGCCAGCTTCCAGGGAGCCGTCATTCGCGAAGGTATTCTTGAGTTTCGCTTTCACGTGATCCAGTGCGATCATTTCGAGATATTGCGACAGCGTTCGTCGGTCCGTCGCGGCGAGAAACTCCAGCGCCTGTTTTAGATCCTCGTGCACCCGTATGGATATGCGGCCCGTCCGCCAGCGGCTCTGCGAAGGCCCCGTTTTCTTTGCGTCAACCATCTTTCCGATTCCGCTTGTCTGGTCATACCATCGCTGCTAAGGTCTGCCACCAAATGACGTGCGCAGCGGCTGGCTGCCAGATGGGCATGATTCCGACGGCTCCGTCCATCGGGCCACTCCGACCTGGCCTGCAAGACCCGCCTCCGCGCGTAGAGCTCGTGAGACATCGTATGAGCGACCCGAGTGAAATCGAACGAAGGAATGCCCTGCTCGATGACCTGCAGCGCCTGGCCGACGGCTGGCGCCCCGCAGCGGCCGACCTCGCTGCGGCGCTCGTCCTCGAAGGCTGGTATATCTGCCTCTATCCAGGCAGCGATCGGCTCGCGATGTGCGGCTTCGTCGCCGACCATCCTCGCCTTGGCCGCGGAATAATCACCACGTCGCCCATCATGGCCGCCGATTTCAGTGGCGGCTGGGTCCGCACGTGCAGCCGTTTCTACCGGATCGGCGATCCGGGTCGGTCCGGGCTTGCGCCCGACGCGGAGAGCTAGCCATGGCCCAGACAGAGAATATCCGGATCGGGGATCTCGTGGCGGGCCTGCGCTCGCCGAGGCCCCTGCCCCCGCCCGACCTGTCCGGCGCGCCGGTGCTCGACGAGTGGCGTTGGCACGAGCCGCCGGCGGAGCCCGCCGGCCGGCTCGTTCTGAGCGGCGTCATTGCGGCGGGACACCCCCGCATTCCTCCAGGCCGCATGATCGTGACCTCCACGGTCCGCGAAATCGACGCCTCGGATGCGCCCCGATGGGCTCGCACGACGAACTCGCTTTTCCGGCTCGGCGTCCGGAAAGGCGCGATGCCGCTCGTCCTGCGCGCGGCGCTTGCGTCCGATTGGCGCGATGCCTTCTCGCAGGTGGTGGACGCGACCGGCGCGCACACGCTTTGCCGCGACGCCCTCGAACGCTGTCGACCCATGCAGCTTGCCGGCGGAGATGACGGACCGGCCTGGCGCAGCCGGCGGACCGTCGCGCGGAGCGTCACGATGATCCTGAGAACGTGCGGCCGCCATTGCGCCGCCGATGCCTGGGAGCTTCTCAGTTCGGACCCGCGGGACTCCGCCCATGCCGAAACCATCGTCGGAATCCTGGAACACGATCTGCCCCGGCCCTGCCCTTCGCAGATCGCGGAGATCATCCGCGGCTGGCGCCTGTCCGCGGCGCGCAGCGTCCCGATCCACGAAGATGAGCGAGATCCCATTGTCACGCCGCGCGCGATCGCCGCGCGCGAGCCGTGCGCGCCGTTCCATGCGCGAGCGCTGCCGGACGTGAGGCCGCCGGCCTATATCGAGGCGCTTCGGCAGGGAGGCTGGCGGGACGCGGCACATTCCCTGCTCCGACAGGCGCCCGAGAACGTCCGCTCGAACCTCGAACGCTCCGGATTCCTCGATGCCGTTCCATCCGAGCGCCGGCGCCTGGCCCGGCGGACCGCGGAGGATCTGGAGCGGATTGGACGCGATGACCTCGCCGTCGGGTTCAAGATCATCGTGGTCGATCCCTTCAATCGGGACGAGACGAAATGGGTCCACGACGTGCTCGACAAGGCGGCTCCCTTCGACGGATCCGACCTGCTGCTGCAGGGCTGGCTGCTCCTGTCGCAAGGCGTCTTTCCGCACACGGAAGATGACACGGATCCTGTCGCGATGGCGAGGGCGGCCGCGGCCGCCCGGCTTGCTGTCGCGGCGACGGACCCCGAAAGTCAGGTGTTCAACCACGTGCCGAGCCAACGGCCGCAAACGCGCAGCCTATCGCGGGTCGTCATCTCGCGGCTCGGCGGCCTCGCCAACACGGTTGCCGGCCGCGAAGCGGCGCAGGAGTTCAAGGCGATCGTCGGCCAGGCGCTTCCACTCGCCAAGGCGCCCGCGCTCGCGCCGCTGCGCTCGAAGCTTGCCGACGAATTCCCGCATCTCGAAGAGGAGATCGACGTTCTGCTTGCGGCCATGCTCGACGGCGAGCCCATCGGCATCGCGCCAACCCTGCTGGTCGGCGAACCCGGAGCGGGCAAGTCGCGGCTGGCGCGCCGGCTGGCGCATGGGCTCGGGGTCGCGCTGCACCGGTTCGACGCCTCCGGCAGCGCGGACAATGCCTTCGCCGGCACGCCGCGGCGCTGGTCGACCGGCGAGCCTTGCTTCCCGCTCGAAGCAGTGCGCGTGAGCGGATCAGCCAATCCGTGGATCCTGATCGAGGAGATCGACAAATGCGGCGTCGGCCGCCAGAACGGTTCGCTCGACCGCGCGCTGCTGGGCTTTCTCGAGCCGGAAAACGCGCGCGCTTATTTCGATCCCTATCTGGAATCGGCCGTCGACCTTGGTTGCGTCGGCTACGTCCTGACCGCCAACGACGCGAAAGCCGTCGCCAAGCCGCTGCGCGACCGGCTGCGACTGATCGTGCTGCCAGAGCCGAGCATCGAGCACCTGCCGCAGCTTGCGCGCGCCATCGTCGACGAGATCGCGGCGGAGGCCGGCGGAGATCCGCGCTGGTCGCCCCATCTCGATGACGGCGAGCTCGCCATCGCCGAGACGCTGTGGCCGGGAGGATCGGTGCGTCAGCTGCGCACGATCGTCACGCGGATCCTGAGCGGCCGTCAGTCCCGCGCGCGGCAGTAATAAGATGCGGACCAACATCGAAATCACGGTGCCCTGCGCCGGCGAGCCGTCCCGCGTCATCGCGTTCAAGGCGGCCTCGGAGCGCGTCGAAGGCTCGCATGGACCCACGAGCTCGGTCGTGAGCCAGGGGCCTGACTGGTGGCCCTGCAGGGACTCGCTGGCGGGCCGACCGGAGGGTTTCTGGCGGCTGGTGGCAAACGCGGCGGCCTTCGCCGCCAATGAGGAGGAGAAGCGCTGATGCTGCGGATCATCGTGGAGCTCGTCCCGGGAGGCGACGATCGCCGGAGGCGCGAGATCGCGCGTGCCCATATCGGCAATGTGAGCGATCTCGCCGACCTGTCGGATTATGCGGTTTGGGCGCGCGAGGGTGAAAACCCGATCGCCAATTCGCCCGCCTGGGAAGGCCGTGGCAGCATTGAGGGCCGTGATCGCCGGCAGACGGTGTGGCGCCTGATCGAGCGCGCGGCCGCCGTCGCGGCGGCCGCCGCAAGAAAAGGCTAGGGCGCAAAAACCGGCCGCATCACAGCGCGGCATCCGAGCCGCCGTCGCAGGCCCGCCGCACGCGACGGGTGTTGCCGCCGGCGGCGTGATCCATGTGGCCCGAGACATCCCCGCAAACCCATCAGCGCGGCGTCGCGCGCTCGTCGCGACGCGACGCCAATAGCACCGATGGCCCGCACAGAGGCACTTGGGCCTCAGCCGCTTCGGGGCTCGCCGGCACGGGCTGGCCAGTCGGCCTCGCCAGCCGCGATTGTGCTCAGGCGGACGGCGATCGAGGCCAGCTCGGTCGGCCGATAGTCCCAGGCATCGACACCGACGTCGAGGCTGCGCGCGGTGCCTCCAAGGCGCGCATGCGAGTGACCGAAGAGATGGATTGCGCCCTTGGCCTGTCGAGGCCAGACCCGCATGGCGTAATGGCACAGGACGACGCGCTGCCCGAGGATGGAGGCTTCCGCGATCTGCTGCGCCGATTCCCAATCGAGCGACAGGGTTGCCGCGTCGTCGTGATTGCCAACGACGAGATGCTTGCGACCGTTGAGCCGCTTGAAGATGCGCTCGCGGCGGGAGGGCTCGCAACGGAATGCGAAGTCGCCGAGATGCCACACCGTGTCCTGCGGCCGCACCATCGCATTCCAGTTCGCGATCAGAGCCTCGTCCATCTCGTCGGCGGTCCCGAAGGGACGCTGACAGAGCCGTAGAATGGCTGCGTGGCCGAAATGGGTATCGGCCGTGAACAGGGTTTTGCAGGTCATGCGGGTCTTGCCGGCCGTAAGGCGGCACCTTTCACATCGCCCCAAGGGCCGATCGAGCGCCCGAAGCGACACCCCGCGCGGCGCGCGGCTTCTGGCCGCCGCGATGCAGCACCTCGACAATGCGTCGCGGATCGAAGAAACGATTTTCGCTCGGCAGCGATTTAAGGCCCGGCCCATAGCCTTTCGGGTTCGAGACGACACGCGTGCGTCCGACCCGGTAATCGACCGACTGGTGAATGTGGCCGTGGATCCACAGATCCGGCCCGCGCGCGAGGATCATCGCTTCCAGATCGCTCGCATAGGCGGGATCGAGCAGCTGATCGTCCCTCGGCAGCGGAGGCAGCGAGCGCGCCGACGGCGCGTGATGCGTCACGACGACGGTCGGCCCGTCGAACGGGGTGGCGAGCATGTCGGCGATGAAGCTGCGCTGATGCGCATGATACCAGGCCGTGTCCTTCGGTTTGAGGCGGAAGCGGCCCTTCTGGCCGGGCGTGCAGGCGCGCCGCCGGATCAGCCGGTAGTCGTTCATGCCGGTGCCGGCCGCGTGAAGTGCCCATTCCCGGTCGCCGTACAGGGCGAAATCCGTCCATAGCGCCGCGCCAGCAAAGCGCACGCCGTCGAGAATGACCGTGCTCGCGTTGAGAAAGTGGATACCAGTCCGCCGGGCGGTTGCCAGGCCCTCCTCGAGCCTGTCCTCCACCACGCCGCGATAGTGCTCGTGGTTGCCATGGACGTAGACGACCGGCTTGCCCTGGAAGGCGGGGAGCGCCGCGAGCCAATCGATCGCGGTCGCGGGCGACCCGGCAATGTCGCCGGCCGCCACCGCGACGTCGAATGCGGGCAGGTCGGCAGGCATCGCCCAGGCCGGTGCGAGCTCCAGATGCAGGTCCGAAAAGTAGAAGATCTTCATCTCGTCCTCGGAGACGCGTGTCGGGTAAGGAACGACGGGTCGGACGCGTTGTCAGCGCGTGGCCGCAGCAGGACCGTCTGATACGGCAGAGCTGGTCATACCATAACTGACCAGACGGGGCAATAGCCTGTCCGGGCGTCGTCGAGTCCGGCCGTGGCGGCCCGGTCCTTCACCCTGGGCTTTGGATGGATCGTGGCCGGCATTCGCCGGATCGCAGCCATGGAATGCCGGCGCACCGGCAGCGAGACGGCCTCGCGCAGCGCTCAGCGTCCGACGAGCGCGGAGAGCGCCGCATCGCTCTCTGGGTCGGCGAGCCGCGTGACTTCGCCGCGTCGCGCGCGAAGGTCCCACATGAGGTCGGCATTGGCGAACCCGCCCTTGGGTCCCTTGGTCAGCACTGCCAGACCGGCGTCGGCCACGGCCTGGACCGCCCGCCGCACTTGCGGACGATCGCCAGAACCGAGCTTGCGGGTTTCGGCGCTGCGCAGCAGCGCTTCCAGCGCGACGCTGCGCTGCCCGTGACGGTAGGGAGCGATGCCGTCCGCGGCGATCACTTCGGCGATCAGGTCTTCCTTGAGATTATGGAAGGAACGATCGAGCGATACGCCTCTGGGCGCCATGTGACGCGGAATCCGGCGACCGTGGACGCGGCTGCAGGCCCGAAACACCTCGGCCGCGCTCCAGCGTCCGTCTTGGGCGAGAGCGAATTCCGTATCCTTCTCCCTGCCTCCGCGCGCGATCGCGCAGAAGTGCTCCTCGGCGCTGACCAGCATGCAGCCCCTGGCATGAACGAGTCGCTCCACACCTTGGCGCGAAAAGGTGCCGTTCTCGTCAGGTCCGACGTCAGAATGCGCGTGATGGTCCGGCATGGAATCCTCGGCCTGGCCTCCCGAAGCGCCTATGCGGACGGAGCGCTCAAACCGGCTGAAGCTGTGCGCGCGATGCCGAGCCTGCCGCCGGCGATGCCGGGCCCGCGCCCGGGACGCCCGGTCGACTACCGAAAAAACCGCAAAGGCGCGTATCGCAGGAGCGGACAATTTTACGGTTATGAAGCCAGCCGGCCCGTCCTCGACAGCCGTGAGCGCCCGATCACCTGCCGCGCCGCGCACCGAGGCGTGTTGGCCACGCGTCGGTGGGATGGTCTGCTTGCGAGGAGACGGACGGCCGGGTTGTAGAACTCAGGGTCGGCGGGCGCAGGCTCTTTGCCCTGCCAGCTCGGCACGCCGAAAATTTTCGGCCCCCCGTTACACCGCAGAAAAGTAACGCAAGTTTCGAGAATTGTCGCAGGGATCGGCTAAGACAATTTCGGCGGCTATCGAAATAGTCGAAGCGGCGCACACGCTTCGGTTGTCTCTCGATGACCAGAAAGCGTGCATTGGCCATCACGCAATGAGTTTTACCCACCAGGCTCAATAACTTGCAGAACCGGTGTAACGCCGGATCCGAGATGTGTCGCAAGCGGCTTGTCTATTTCGTGGGCACTGGTGAAGCCAATGAGGCGCTTGCGACACCGCGGCCCGGCGCAGGCGTCTAGGCTATCCCGGACTAGATGGAGCAAGGGTCTCGCTTGAAGAGCGTGACGGGCTGTTCCGGCTGGTGCCGAAGGTGACCACGCTCGGGCCGGCGGCCGGAAAGGCCCAATTCAAGACAATGCGCCTTTCCGTTTAACCCGTTGCTTTTACTGTATTATTATGCCAGAAGGTCCCGGATCTTGGCGAAAAGTTCTTTGCAACCTATCGCGCAGGATGCTAATTGATCCGGTGAAGCGATAGATCGGTTGAAAAAAGCGCTTCCCCACCGGGTTATGACGCCCGGCCCACGCGTGAGCGAGATAGGCGAAAGCCGAAGTGGAAACCGAAAACAAGGGCCCCCTTTCGGGGGCCCTTTGCTTTTACCGGGGTGCGAACCGCACGGCTTGGCCTGTCAGCACCTTGTGCGCGAGGATCACGAACCTGATCGCACGGGGCCGCTTTTTGAAGACGGACCCATCACTCGCATATGCGCTCTCGACGGTCAGCCGCAAATCCGCCCCGTCGGCCGGCGCCGCCCGCTGCAGCATGAAAAAGACCAGGTGCTCGCTCGCCTCGAATGCCAGGGACATCGCGTAAACATAATTTCGCTGTTGCGAGGTCTGGTGCACGCGTCGCGCCGGGAGCTCGGCCCTTATCGCGGGAAGCCGGCGAGAGAGACGATACCGTATGGGACAGAAGACGACGCGCGCACGCCCCCGGCCTTCGCGAAACAATATATCCGACGGGCGGTGCCGCACCGGGTCGAACCCCTCGGTGACACAGTGGTTCGTGAACGCCCCCGCGAATCCTCAGAGCCCGGCCGATCGGATCGCAGGGGCAACCGATCGTCATGGAGGAAGATGCGCCATCGGATCGCCTTGGCCGTTGGGGAGCGCTATCGGCATCCGCTCCCCTCACCCGCGACCCCGGGATTGTCCCGCGCCCTCCGCTCATTTGTCGCCGCCACAATCCCCCTCCTTCTTGCGGCGACGAAGGGCCCGCTGCCGCAATTTCGTGGCAGCGGCACGTTTCGATGCATGCGCCTCGCGGTCCACCACTTCCTGCGCGGTCGCCGCGCCAGGCTCTTCACGCAGAATGGCCTTTGCCCGCTCCCTCTCCTCCGCCGTCGCGGGCAAGGCCCGAATGGCCTCGCGCGCCCAGTGGGCGTATGACCGCCACGAGGCACCGACGCAATCGATGCGCAGCCCGAGCGCCCAGTTCGCAAAGCCGGCGATGTCGACCGAGAACACCCCCCGCGCGCCCGTTTCGCGCCGGTAGCGCCTCAGCAATTGGCGGGCCCTGCGGTGAAGCCTGTCGTAAGCGCCACGCCAGGGGTGCTGCGGCCCCGGCTCGTCCTCGTCCCGTCCGAAGACCACAACCTCCCGCGGAGCGGCAACCGGCCGCGTCGACGGGCCGAACCTCACCTCCGGATCCTCCAGCCATTCCTCGAGTGTCAACGGCTGTGCCATCGCCTGTCTTTCCTTTGCCTGCACGTTGTTTGGCGGCCGAGGCGCTGTGCCTCCGGGCGCCGACCTAGAGCGCGTTCGGGTGCTATGCCGTGTGCCCCCTCCTCAGACGGCTTTCGACCGCGAAGCGCACGTCGACGCGCCGATGCCGTCGCGCGAAGCCGAGTTCCGCCCAGCGGTCGAGGATTTCGCGCGTCCAGGCACGCACGACGGCGACGCTCACGCCGGCTTCTTCGGCGGCGACCTTGAGGGAGAGTTTAGTTCGGGTGCCGGGGAGCGTCACCGACCAAGCATCCAGCACGTGGAGCCAATGACGGATCCGGAGCGCCGTCACGCGGTCCTCCTCGGCCGCCTGCGCTGGTGCGGACGGCGGCCGCCCGCGAACGCTTGTGATTGGGTGCTCGGCGCGGGCGCGCTGGACTGAAGAGAGCATGACGCGGAACCCATGAACAAGATTGCGCTAGACTTGCTCAATCTTGACACAGAGCCTCAATCGGCGCAAGGGTCTCCCGTCAATCTCATAGATGCTTCAGGGAATAGGTAATGAACACGATGAACCGGGATTGGCTCCCTCAGGAATTCCATAGAACGCGCCTGCCAAAGGCGGACCTTGCAAGGTACCTGGTTACGGATCCCGCCATCGTGAGCCGAGCAATCTCGGACCCCGGGAGCTTCTCTGATTTTCAGCACGTCCAGGCGCGCGCGTTCTTCTCGGTCGTGCCGGACGATGCATCGGCCGAACTCACCGATGCGGTACGGCGTTTGCGCAGTCCGGCCATGCGAACCCGCGTCGTCACCGCGCTCGGCCAATTCCTGAAGGCCCATGGCGTGCAGGCGGCAGGCGACCACCCGATCGACCGATGCCTGCGCGGGGAGCCGTTACGAGCCGACCAGATCGGCGCGCTCTGCCGCGTCCTCGGCATTGCGCTCGCCGATCTCACGCGCTCAACCGCCGTCGACATCCGCCCCGCTCTCTCCGCGCCGGCAAGCCGCGCGGAGCTCCTGGACCGTCTGGAATTGGAAGCGAAGCATTGGTCTCGCGGCCTCGAACCGCGCTATTACATCGAGCAAGGGCGTGCGGCCGTATCCATCTCTCCTCTCGCGCGCGACGGCGAGCGCGACACAAATGCCGTTGGGCCGGTCGAGCTTCGACAGACTCGCGCGCCTTCATTCGATGATGTCACGGACGGCTTTCTCATCTTGAACGACCTCCTGAAACCCCGTTACGAGTGTGGCGAGATTCTATGCGTCGCCTGGAACGAGGACGCGAGACGCATCGGCCGCTGGGTTATTCTGTTCGACGACGCGACGATGACGTCGTCCGTCGTCGGGCGTCTCCTGGCGGAATATGAGGGCGGTTTCCTGCTCGAGCGGCCAAATGGCGCACGCCAACAGGTCGCGCGCACGGACCAAATGAAGATCGCGACCGTGGTTGCAACGTGCCATCCATAAGAGGCGAATTCATCCGCGCATGGGAATGCTTGCCTCGCGTCACCTCACTGTGGAAGTGGTCAAAATCAGAGTCAGGCGCACATCGGATAGCCATTCGCGTCGCCGCTAGCGGCTGGATGCCGCCGCAATCGGCGCCTGCAGACTGCGATTTCGCTTTCTGGCCTGCCGCGGTGTGGCGGGACGACGCCAGGCTGTGGAAAAGGGCCGAAACTTGCGCCTGGAGATTGCCCGAAGCGATCGTAGCACTGCCGCTGGACGTCGGGATTTCGCCGCCTCGGCGCTCTCGGCCCGGATGGTTCTCGTCCGCGAACTGGACAGAGATCTTCCTGTTTCTACCGCTCGTACTCGTTAGAATACCAATTCATTAAAACAATAAAGTCCACGAGGAGACGACATCCGTCGCGAGCAGGCTGCGCACACAGCCTGTCTAATTATAGAGTTATCATACCACGATCTGCACTGATCGGCATTCCGCGCGCGATTGTTCCGAAGTTGCGGCAAAGTACATCCGGCGGACTTTCACTTCGTTCCCGTCCGGCATTTCGCCGCCTCCTGGCGCTCGGCAGCATCCTGCGGCTGGCCAATAGTAGAAGGCCCGCGCAAGCGCAACTGGCTAAAGAGCGATGTAGACATCCATGCGACCGAGATTCCTGTGAACGCTCCGGCCAGTACGTCTCCGGCAAAGTGAAAATTAGAGCCCACAAGCCCTGCTCCGACGAGAATAATAAGCGTGATACAGACTGCACGCAGCCGAGGATAGTAAATCCAAAGCACGCTCAGAACTGCCGCCGCGGCCGCCATGTGTCCGGAAGGAAACGAGCTATATGCCGCGCCTCCGGCAAGCCAGTGAAATGCATAATCTCCGGTGCGAATTAGTGAAGGGTCCTCGCCTCGCCAACTAACCGGCCAAGGACGGCCGAACACCCATTTCAGGACGTTTTTGATCGTTTCGGTGGTCATGAGGGCAAACAAACAGACAACGATCACGGATGAAGATCTACCCAGGCGCCCTCCTGCCAGCGCCCGTAATCCGAGCACCAAAAAGGCAAGAGCGCCCATTGGAATGAGCGGGTCCGGGAGTACGGTTAATGGTCGAAAACCACTGCGCGCCACTTCGCCGAGCCGGTGCGCATCGATCCAAAAGGCGAGCGGGCGATCGATCCATGCCCAGCACACCAACACTGCGCAAGCGGTGCAACATAGGGCAGCCAACCACCAAACTAGTCGAGACATCAGGGCATTTCCAACACGGCAGCGCAGCACCTTGATCGCCGGTTACGGATCGAACTTCATATGCTTACGCCCGTCGTGTCTATATACCAAACCAGCCCCAGGCGGACCGAAGGTTATTGCGTAGATTGAGCTTGGTCAGCCGGGGCGGGATTGCGAGCGGCACAGGCGGCGATATCCGAGAGGTGAGTGAACGCGCATTGGTTCATGGGCTTTGCTGACGCCCAGGAAAAATTGGACGGTTAGTATGATTAATAGGACGAAGAACGCCTCCACAGGAGGGCCGTGCCAGCCGATCTCCGACTCGAAGTGCTCGGCCAACGCGATTAGCATGGATTCACAATCAGGCCGGCCGACGACCTGCAATCCGCGCGGCATGCCGCGTTCGCGACTGCGTCTTCGCGGGTTGGATCCTCGTTCACTTCGGCGGCCTAGAACGACACGTCCGCGATATCCGACACGTTGCAGATCCGCATCATGTTCGAGATCGCGGAGATGCGTCCGCTCACTAACTCGACCGTAACCTTCGACGCCCACGCCTCCTGTAAGAGATCTGGCCCGCGACTGGGCGCCGGTAAACAAATTTGGCCCGCGCATAAGCAATTTGTCCCGCTCAGTTCCGCGGATTGCTTTCGCGCCGCGCACGACGAGCTGGACGATCCGCCGCAGCCGGCGGACTGAGCTGCCGCGCCAGAGGCCCTCGACGGTCGCCGCTTCGACGTCGTCGAACTCCGGGGGAAGCGCTGGTCTTCGCCGCTTTCGCGCGCAAGCTCGCCGACGATCGTCCGCGCGATCGCGATCATGTGCTCGGAACTTGGCTCATCGGCATGCGGATCCTGAGTCGGTCGCGCAGCGGCCCGGGCAGCCCCTCGGAGTTCGCCCTGGCGATGCTGGACAGGTGCGAGATATCCGGCGGCGCGTCGAAATACTTGTCCGGGTAGGCTCGCGACGTCTCCGGTTCGAGCATCGTCAGCAAGCCGCTCGTCAGCCTCCCGCTGTGGTCGCTGCCGCCCGGCTTCTCGATCTCGTCGATCAAGAACAGCACGTCGGCCCGCCAGCGCGAAACAGCAAGCGACTCTACCGGGAAGACCGAAGGCAACGTCCCGCTTCAAGCTGTGTTCCGCTGCTGAACCTGCCGTAGCCGACCGTTTGATAGAGCCGGGACCTTTTTCGAACCCGTTCGGTGACCGCCGTTCGCACGTCCAATCGTCTCCAGAAGCCTGTCACCGCCTCGTGCCCTACCACCCTTCAGGCGCAGTCGATTCACTTTATTGCGTAAGTCATTATGTTCAGACCGAAATCAACGCCTTCATACAAATGAAAACTTTTATTTGTCGGCGAATCATATCACAGTCCTAATCTCATAGCCGTTTCGAATTCAAACTGAGGGGCCGGACCATGAATCCGAAGACACCACGCTTTGCGTCTTCGAAAGTGATCGTCGTCGCCAATCACAAAGGTGGTTCGGGCAAAACGACTTTAGTCGTCAACCTCGCGGTCGCGCTGATGCGGGCCGGAATGTCCGTTGCGGCGGTCGATGCGGACGCGAGCCAGGAGTCGCTGACACACTACATGCAAAATCGCGACGTCTGGGCGCGGCGCCGCGGGACGGCTCTCCCGGTCCCGATGCATGAGACCCTCGGATATGCTCACCCCGAGGAGACGACAGCACACGCGCTGCGCAGGATCGATGAACTGGCGGCCGGCTTCGACGTAGTGGTGATCGACACAGCCGGCCACGACGATCCCCTCAATCGGTCTATTCATGAGCGCGCAGACGTCCTTGTAACCCCATTGAACGACAGCTTCGTCGATCTGGACGTGCTTGCCGCGTTTGACCCAGAAACGTTGGCGATCGCCAAAATCGGGAAATACGGCAAGATGGTTCAAGACCTGCGTGAGGCCCGACGCGCTGCCGACCGGCCGGATCTGGAGTGGATCGTGGTCCGCAACCGTCTGTCGGCCTTGAACACGCACAACAAGAAGCACATCGCTCGGGCGTTGTCGGACTTGTCGCAGGTCCTGGGATTCCGGTGCGCCGAAGGTCTTGCCGAACGCCTGATCTTCCGCGAATTCTTCCCCCGAGGACTCACAGCGGCCGACGATCTCAGCCAGGCGGCGCTCGGGGTGCGGCCGACAATGTCGCACGCGACGGCACAACTGGAGATTCAGAGTCTCGTGCGAGACATCCTTCTGGGAGAGGTTGAGGCCGATACCGGTCCCGAGGAACTCCACGTGAACGCGGCCTAGGTGAAAGCGCCGGCTCCGAGGAGCCTGCGCCCACCCAGCGAGCAAAAAAATGGACCGCCAGAGGCAGTTCACGTCGACCCGGTCAATATTGTTCTGCGCGGGACCGCTAAGGTCGTGCCGAAGAGGGTCTCGCCGGTGCCACCCGTGTCCATATAGAGATATTTCGAACTTGGCGCTCCATTTCGGAGCGAACATCCACTCGCCGCCACCGCCGAGGCCCCCTCTTCGTGGCGTTGTGATCGACCGAGGCTCCGAGCGCGCTCACGCTGAGCTTTTAGTTCTGCCACGAGGCACCCGCCGGGACATAGAGCATGGCCAGGCCCCAGGCATAGCCAAGGCGGCCGCGCAGGGTCGCGAACCACGGAATGTCCTGGTCAACCGTGTAGGCAATGCCGCCGAAGCTGACGGAGTCGCTGCGGTGCTCGCCTGACCCCTGGAAGTCGCCCTAGATGCCGAACACCAGGGGGCCGGTCTGCGGGTTGTAGCCGAGCTGGCCACCTCCGATTACGCCAGTGAGGTCATTCGAGACCCTGACGCGCCGGCATTGGCCCAGCCATAGGCAAGATTGGCACCGATGTAGAAGCTCGTCCCCGTGGTCACGCTCTCCGAGGAGAATACAAGCCAAATGATTGAATACCACTGGGACATTGCCACTCTTTACGCGGCCACGCTGAGAGGCACTTAGTCTGGGCTTGCGGGGGGCTCACTGCCGGCCAGGCGTCTGCCGACAATCGACAATTTCTGCAATTGCTCTTAGACTTTTATCGACCTGCCGGAGAGAACCTGCGTCAATGGGCCAGGGAGGGCCTCATGAAAGCGACTATTTTATTCGCAATCGCGATAACCGCTATGCTCAGCGGTTCGCATGCTGCAACGGCTGATTCCGCTCATCGGCGGTACAGAATCGTTCCATTTCCAGTGGCGCAAAACGGGGCAGCCGAAAAGATCGTCATTTTGGACCAGAGCACAGGCACTCTTTTGACTTGGTCTGCGGCGGAGGGCGCTTCCTATCTTCCCGGATTTCTTAAGCTGGGAAACCCGGCAGGATTCGCGCGCATCATCGACGTGTCTCGTTAGCAGAAATCGACATCCATGCACGCAAGGCCGGGACGAAGAGGACCTAACCGGAGGCAATGTGGCGTTGTTTTCTAAAGATGCCGGGCTGGCGTTTCCCAGTCACATGACGCGCTCCTAGGCCGATCCGAAGACGCAAAAACGAACACTCCGGAGTAAGGCCGACGGTGCTCTGCTTTGATTGCACAAGCGGGCCGTCTTAGTCGCCACAGACGCTTGGTAGGCGGGACTCGCGATAGAAGCTGCAAACAAATACGCAAACTGCCGATGACAAATTTCCACGATGCCGCGATTGATCTATCTGCCCGATCAATTTACCGACCGTAAGCTGTCGTTCCTCCGCAATCGCTCTTAGCCCCTGCCAGAATTCATTCTCGAGGCTAATGCTTGTCTTATGTCCGGCGACCAGCACAGATCGCTTGACGACGGTGGTGCACCATTCCATTCCGAGGCCTCCCAAGAAGCCTTCGTTTGGTCTGCCAGATTAGGTCCAATTCAATCTACGTCCTTCTGAGCACGGCCCGGCACGGGCGCGGCGCAGCATGCGCTCATTTCTCTCGCGATCACGGTGATTCGGACCGTTGTGCCGTTTCGACCGCGGCAAACTGGAGTCGAGGACCGCATGCAGACCGACGGTAGGTCCGGCTAGCAGGGGAAAAGGGCCTTCAGCAACTTGTTGCGGTTAACAATCGCTTTACTCTTGTGGCATAGCGTAGATGAGTCTCAAGGCGACAGGAAATGGCCCTTGATTTATGCTCTCGTTTTACACCTGATTGCAGGGCTCATTGCGGGCTCAGTGTTCAAAGTTAGAACATTGGCGCTAATGCTGTGCTGCGTCGTAGTCGAATTTATGGTCGCAACGGCGTTCTGGAATGGCAATTTGGCTGTGGCTGTCATTGCAAGCCTTGCGGTAGTACAGGTTGGCTACGCTGGCGGCCTTTTGACCCGGTTTATGATTGAACGGTCGCTGGGACGGACCGCGACGGCGCGAACGCATCGCACTCGCTGAGCCAGCCCTTCATTCCTCATCGACCATCCGGCACACGGCTACCGGCCCACGCATCGCGGACCAAATGATAGTGTAGCTGAGGACGATAGACCGGAACCCGCAGCCCGAGCACCCTCGGATTGAGGCGACCGACGGCAGCGAGCAGAGTATACGAGGCAACCACCCGATCGTGCTGCGCGGTGACCATTGCCACCCGCGCATTGACCAGAGTCTGCTGCGCGGTCAGAACGTCAAACGTCGTGCGCTGCCCGACCGCTGCCTCATCGCGTACGCCATTAAGGGCGATCTCTGCTGCTTGCACCTGGGCTTGTGTCGCTTTGATATTACCGATTGCGGCTTGCACCTGGCCCCACGCCTGAATGATCGCCTGTCGAACCTGGTCCCGAATGGTATCGAGATCGAGGCGGCGCTGCCCGAGTTGCTCTTTCGCCTGACGGATCAACGAGTATTCCGCACCCCCTTGGTATATTGGCACCGTGAGCGTACCGAACAAGGAGGCACTATTGCTTTTCATCGTCGACAGCAGGCCAGCGCCAAGGAAGCCCTGCTGCAAACTCCCTTGCATCGACAGGCTCGGCGACAGCGCACCCTCCGCTATTTTCACCTGACGCATCGCCACATCGACGTTGTACTGCGCGGCAGCGACGAGCGGATTCGCCGTCACCCCGAGTGTCACCGCTCCTGCCAGAGAGTGAGGTGAAAAACGGTCGACAGGCGCAGCTGCTACAAGCCGACCAGGCTCGACGCCGATCACCTGTCGATAGGTAGCCCGCGACCCCGCGTAATTGGATTCCGCGATCAGCACCTGGGAGCGGCCGGCGGCGAGGCTCGCCTCCGCCTGCGCTACGTCCGTCCGCGTGACTTCGCCAACATTGAATCGCTCGCGAGTCTGACGCAGTTGCTGCTGCAGCACTTCGACATTACGCCGCTGGAGATCAAGTATGGCGAAGTCGCGCAACAGATTCATGTACGCCGTAGCGGAGTCAAGCAGAACAGTCTGTTCAGTGTTGGCCAGCGAGGCGCGTGCAGCCATTACCTGCGCCTCAGCCTGCCGCGTTCGGTTCGTGGTCTGAAATCCGTCGAACAGATTCTGCGTCAGCGTCAGCCCCACGGAGAATGGCGAATTGTATCCGCTATCGGTCGAATAGACTGGCGCCCCTTGAAAGGCCGACGTGGTTTTGGTGGTTCCCGAAATCGATTGTTCGCCGCCGGTAGCCGTTAATGCGACCTTGGGCCGATACCCGGCCAGCGCCTGCGGGACGTTTTCGTCAGTTGCGCGCGCACTCGCCCGCGCGGAATTAAGTGCAGGATTGTTCAGATACGCCCTGGCCAACGCCGACTCAAGCGGCTCCCCGTGTGTCGCTGTAGCCCCCATCGCGACAGCAAGGGCAAGCGAAGCGAGCCTCACAGTGCGTGCCTGGATGCCAATCATTTCTGCTCTTGAAGGCCAAACCGGCCTGGAGATCGCACATCACCGCCACTCGATACGCGAACAAAAGCAGTAGAGGCTCCGGACGCAGTCACGCGAATCACTGTAAACTTCGATCATTTCTCCCCTATGCGCAATACCCTGCGACCGTCACTCGGAGACCCGCCGGGCCTGGCCGTTGTCCGTGTCACTTCCGTGGAGCGTCGGTGGTGGTATACGGGCTGACCGACTAAACCACTTCCTCCAGCGAAAGCTTGAAAATGGCGATACTCATTACCGGCGGGGCCGGGTATATTGGGAGCCACATGGTACACCGCCTCTCCGATCGTGGCGGCGCCAGTCTTGTTGTTCTCGACGACCTGTCGACCGGCTTCGAATGGGCGATTCCGGCTCACGTGCCTCTCGTGAAAGGCAACGTCGGCGATTTCACGACGGTGGTGGACCTAATTCGGCGGCACAGCATCGATACCGTCCTGCACTTCGCCGCCTCGACGGTGGTTCCGGAGTCAGTCCACAACCCCCTGAAGTACTATTCGAATAATACAGCAAATTCTCTGATTCTACTTAGGGCCGCAACAGAAAGCGGAGTAAGTAGATTCGTCTTTTCCTCGACCGCTGCGGTTTACGGCGAAGGTGCTCCGAGCCCGACGCCTGAAGATGCCCCAACAGCACCCGCCTCGCCCTATGGCTGGTCGAAGCTCATGACCGAACGCATGATCCAGGATGCCGCAAATGCGAGCGGGATGCGTTTCGTGATCCTGCGCTATTTCAATGCCTGCGGTGCAGACCCGCAATTGCGATCTGGCCAATCAACACGAAGCGCCACGCACCTCATCAAAGTAGCGGCAGAAGCGGCGGTTGGAGTCAGGCGGGAGCTCGAGATTTATGGGTCTGACTATCCCACGCCTGACGGGACCTGCATACGGGACTATGTCCATGTCGCCGATCTCGTGGAGGCGCACGCGCTTTCCCTCGACTATCTTGCCGCTGGCGGTCGATCGCACATTTTCAATTGTGGCTACGGACGCGGGTATTCGGTGCGCGAAGTGCTCGACTCCGTCCAGCGCATCAGTGGCGCCAATTTCGTGATCAAAATTGGCCAAAGACGTCCTGGAGACCAGCCAACAAGCATTGCCGACTCCCGTCGCCTGCGCAATCTTCTGAAATGGTCGCCGCGCTTCGATGATCTGGACACGATCGTCCGGCACGCCATTGCCTGGGAGCAAGAACTAACTAGGCGGGCGGAGTCTGGGGCCCGAGTTCCCGATGAAACAGCCGGCGCAACCGCCGCTGACGGAATTGGCAGGGATCCAATCCTGCCTCCTCGCTCGCGCCGAACTTGAATCTCCGCAGTCGGGCACTACGTCCGGGGTCCTTGAGATTGGCCGGTATTTCCGCGGCGGAAATTAAGTCATCGAGCAGGATGACGCGGGGGATTAGTGTTGCTTAACCGGCGCCGAAAGCGTGTGACATTTGTTGCGGTCGATTTGCGCAACAGCTATCAGGAACTCGATGTGGGTCAGCTGCTGCGCCCGATCCCAGAATAAAACAATCCGTGGCGGGTAACCTCGTCCGGCCGATAGACGTTGCGCAGATCGACCAGCACCGAACGCTCCATCGTCGCCTTGAGCCGCGCGAAGTCGAGCGCACGGAACTGCTCCCATTCGGTGACGATCACCAGCGCCGAGGCGCCCGCGGCGCAGTCATAGGCGTCCTTGCAGAAGGTGACATTGGAGACATAATCCTTGGCCTGCTCCATGCCCTCGGGGTCGTAGGCGCGCACTTTCGCACCCATGTCCTGGAGCGCGGTGATGAGCGGAATCGACGGCGCCTCGCGCATGTCGTCGGTGTTCGGCTTGAAGGTCAGCCCCAGCACCGCCACGGTTTTCCCGCGCAATTCGCCGCCAAGCGCGGATGACACCTTGCGCGCCATCGCACGCTTGCGCGCGTCGTTGACCGACACCACCGCCTCCACGATGCGCAGCGGCGCGTCGTGGTCCTGACCGGTCTTCATCAGCGCCAGGGTGTCCTTGGGAAAGCAGGAGCCGCCATAGCCCGGTCCCGCGTGCAGGAACTTGGAGCCGATGCGATTGTCGAGTCCGATGCCGCGCGCGATCTCCTGCACGTCGGCGCCGACTTTCTCGGCGAGATCGGCAATTTCGTTGATGAAGGTGATCTTGGTGGCGAGAAACGCGTTGGCCGCGTATTTGATCAATTCCGCCGTGCGCCGGTCGGTGAACAGGATCGGCGAGCGGTTGAGATAAAGCGGGCGATAGAGCTCGGTCATCACCTCGCGGGCGCGCGGATTGTCGGTGCCGACGACGATGCGGTCGGGATGCTTGAAGTCCTGGATGGCGGCGCCTTCGCGCAGGAATTCCGGGTTCGACACCACGGCGCAATCGCAGTCCGGACGCGTCTCGGCGACGATGCGCTCGACCTCGTCGCCGGTGCCGACCGGCACGGTCGACTTGGTGATGACGACGGTAAAGCCCTTGATCGCCGCAGCGATCTCGCGCGCCGCGTCGTAGACGAAGGAGAGGTCGGCGTGGCCGTCGCCGCGCCGCGACGGCGTGCCGACGGCGATGAACACCGAGTCGGCTTCGGCCACCGCGGACTTGAGTTCGGTCGTGAACCTCAGCCGGCCGGCGCGCACATTGTTGGCGACGAGAGCGTCGA
>Ga0207707_10001557_pt1 | contig 21117 bp, 25 predicted proteins | sample KBSC83BmetaG_FD_184336 | JGI IMG/M metagenome (GOLD analysis project Ga0207707, IMG submission 184336) | Corn rhizosphere microbial communities from Kellogg Biological Station, Michigan, USA - KBS C8-3B metaG (SPAdes) (version 2) | ecosystem: Host-associated > Plants > Roots > Rhizosphere ...
CTGTCGGCGGCGTGAGCGGCTAGCGGGTTTGCGCGCGGCGCAGCGCCGCGCGCCTGCTCACGAGCTGCAGGCCGGTGAAGCACACCGCCAGCCACAGCGCGCCGAGTGTGTAGCCGGCCACGACGTCACTCAGGAAATGCACGGCGAGATAGAGCCGGCTGTAGCCGATGAGCGCGATGAGCACGGCGGCGCCCGCCCAGATCGCAACGCGTGCCGCACCGTTCGTCACCGGGCGCACGCGGATGATCGTGTAGGCGAGCATGCTGTAGCCGATGAGCGATCCCATCGAATGCCCGGACGGAAAGCTCCAGCTGTGGCCGTGGAGGAAGAGCGCGGCGAATTCCGGCCGCGGGCGCCGGATGATCTCCTTCATCGCGAAGTCCAGCACCGTGCCGCCCACGTACGACAGAATCCACGCGGTGAGCAGCGTGGGACGTTCGCGACGCCACAGAAACGCGACCACGATCACGAACAGAACCATCATCGCCACGGGCGATCCGATCAGGCTCACGATCACGAATAACCGGTCGCCGAGCGGAGTGCCGTTCACGTGAAACCAGTTGGCGAGCACGAGGTCGCGATGCACGAGCACGTCCTTCTCCGCCACCGAGTCGATCAGTACGGCGAACAGCCAGCAGGTGAGCACGCACACCGACAGCCCGATCACGACGTGCAGCGTGAGATACGCGCGCGGGTCGAGGCGTGCGATGACACGCTTCCACCAGGGCGGCGTGAGCTCGGCCAGCGGCGTCATGGGCGCAGCGCTATTGCGTGCCGCCGCGCGCGGCGGCGGCGCTGTCCGGTGGAGGCGTGAGCGCAGGGAGATACAGACCAGCGATGGCGTGCGCGATGGGCTTGGGGTCGACGCCGCCGAGATTCATGAGCGTGACGACCGTGATGTGATCGTCGACGTAGCGGGCGATGTAGGCCTCGAAGCCCTGCCACGATCCCGAATGCTCGATCGCACGGTGCGTACCCACCGTGTCCACGAACCACCCGAAGCCGTAGCGGCCGGAGTTCGGCTGTCCGTTCTTCAGCTTCGCGATGGTCCACATCTGATCCAGGCTCGAGCGCCGGAGCAGGCGTTCTCCGTACAGCGCGCCGTCCCACTTCGCGAGGTCGAGCACGTTGAAATAGAGCGCACCGTCGGCGGTGGTGTTCAGCGTGGGTGACACCCAGTCCTGATTCTTGAGCTCTCCCTTCACGAGCTGGTAGCCGGCGGCTCGATTCGGGATGATGTCCGCCTCGCTGATGATGCGCGTGCTCGTCATGCCGAGCGGCCCGAAGACGTGCTGCTGCAAAAAGTCGCCATAGAATTGCCCGGTGACGCGCCGAATGACGGCGCCGAGCAGCACGAAGTTGGTGTTGCTGTACTCCCAGCTCGTGCCGGGAGCAAAGTCGCTGGGCAGCGTCTCGATGATCTTCACGAGCTGCGCCTCGGTGTAGTCGGCGCGAAGATTGATCGGGCCGCCCGCCTTCGTCACCGAATCCGAGGTGTAGTCGGCGAGGCCGGAGGTGTGGCTCATCAGCTCCCGGATGGTGACGGAGCGCCAGCCGTCGGGGGCGTCGGGAAAATATTTCAGCAGGCTGTCATCGAGCCCGATCTTCCCCTGCTCGACGAGCATCATGATCGCCGTCGCCGTGAACTGCTTGCCGATCGATCCCGACTGAAAGACTGTCGCGGGCGTCGCGCGCACGCCGAGCTCCACGTTCGCGAGCCCGTATCCCCTGGCGAAGACGATCTTGCCGTCGCGATAGATGCCGACGGCCATGCCGGGGATGTGCTGGCGCGCCAGCTCGTTCGCGACGTAGCGATCGATGCGTGCGGCCGGAGACGACTGCGCCCGCGCCAGCGGCGCGACCGAGAGCAGAGCCGTCGCGGCGACCATGGTTCGGTACATGGAATACCTGTGTGTTGGATGCCAGCGGCGCACGAAGCGGTTTCGTGCCCATCGAACGATCACACCGCGCACGTGCGCGCGCGATGCTCGAAGAACCTGCGCTCCATTGGATTGCGCGCAAGGTGTTGCGCCGCGAGAAAATGCTCGTGCGCCGCCGCGGCACGGCCGCTCCGGAGCTCGAGCTCCGCCAGCGTCGCGAAATAGAACGGGTAGCCGGACAGGCGCTCGCGATCCGCGATCGCGGCGATCGCCTCGAGCCCGCGAGCGGGCCCCTCGAGCTGCGCGACCGCGATCGCGCGATTCAGCGCGACGACCGGCGAGGGGTGAATCGTCATGAGCGTGTCGTACAGCCCCACGATCACACTCCACCGCGTCTCCGCGGCCGAAGGCGCGCGGGCGTGTACCGACGCGATCGCGGCCTCGATGTGGTACTCGGTGACGTCGGTTCCCGTGGCGGAACGGTCGAGCAACGCCTCGCCCCGCTCGATGAGCGTCGCGTCCCAGCGCGCGCGATCCTGATCGTCGAGCGAGCTCAGATTGCCGTCCGCATCGATGCGCGCGGGGAGTCGCGCCGCGTCGAGACACATGAGCGCCGCCAGCGCGTGCGACGACGGAGTCGCCGTGAGTGGATGCTCGAGCAGGAGCTCCGCGAGCCGAATCGCCTCCATGCAGAGATCCGTACGCACGGCGAGCTGGGCGTGCGCGCCGTGATACCCCTCGCTGAACAGGAGGTAGAGCGCGCGCTGCACCGCCGACAGCCGCCTCGGCAGCTCCAGCTCCTCGGCCAGATCGAAGAGACGCGTCGACGACGCGAGCACCTTCTTGCCGCGCGCGATGCGCTTCTCCATGGCGTCGCGGCGGGTGAGGAACGCCGCCGCAACTTCGCCCACGCCGAAGCCGCACAGGATGTGGAGGATGAGCGCGACCTGCGCCACTTCGGGCAGCTGCGGATGGCAACAGGAGAACATCATGCGCAGCTGATCGTCGCGGATCGCGGGCGCGCCGAACGCCTCCTCCACCACCGGCCTGAGCGTCCACTCGCCCTCGAGCAGCCGCCCCAGCTCGGGCGCGTACCGGCGCGCGGTTCGCTCGCGTCGCAGAATGTCGAGCGCGCGATTCTTCGCGGTCGCCATCAGCCACGCGGACGGATTCTCCGGCACGCCACGCAGCTTCCACACCTCGAGTGCGCGGCAGAACGCGTCCTGCACCACATCCTCGGCGAGCGCGAGGTTGTGAACGCCGAACAGCCGCGTGAGCGCGGCGACCATCCGTCCCGCTTCGCGCCGGAAGAGATGGTCGGCTGGCTCCATCGCTACATCTTCATGATCGGGCGCACCTCGACGAACCCTCCGGTGTCGAAGATCGGACAGCCCACCGAAAGATCCGCGGCCTGCGCGATGTCCTTCGCCTCCACCAGCGTGTACCCGCCGATCATGTCCTTGGCCTCGGCGTACGGTCCATCGCTGATCGCCTTCCGCCCCTTCACCACTTTTCCGGTGCGGTCGAGCGGATTGCCCTGGTCCTTGAGATGTCCCTTCTGGCCGAGGTCCTTCAGCCAGTCCACCCACTTCTGCATGTGCTGCTGCATCTGCTCGGGCGTACCGCTCGAATCGCCACCGCGGTACAGGTACAGGAATTCACTCATGATGATCCTCCGTCTGGGTTGGTCGTTCGAATCATCAACGTTCGAGACTCGGCCGTGCCGACATTTTTCTTGTGCTGTCAGTGGCGCGCCGCGGCAACCTCGCGAACGAGCTGATACATGTAGTCCACGCCCTCGTAAAAGGACTTGGTCATGATGCGCTCGTCTCGTCCATGCGCGCGCACGTCGTCGACATCGAGAAACACGCTGCTGAGCCCGTAGGTCGGAATGCCGGCCGCGCGAAGGCGCGCGCCATCGGTCGCGCCCGTCTCCATCTGCGGTATCACCGGCACTCCCGGCCAGAGACGTGCCGTCACCGTCTCCACGGGCGTCATGATCACCGGATTCAGCGGCGAGGCGGCCCCGGGCTTCGCGTCCTCGATCGGAGTGATGCGCACCGAGTCGTCCGCCACCACGCGCACCAGCGTCGCGCTCACCTCGGCCGGCGTCTCGCCGGGGAGGATGCGGCAGTTCACCAGCGCGTGCGCAGTCTGCGGCAGCGCGTTCGGCGCGTGTCCGCCGTCGAGCATCGTCGGCACGCACGTCGTACGGAGTTGCGCGTTGTAGAACGGCGACATGGAGAGCCGCGCGGCGGCAGCCGAGTCGCGCTCATTGGCGGCGATGGCGCGCATGTCCGCGGCGAGCTGCCCGCCCTGAAGTGCGGCCGAGCGCTCGAAGTAGGCCCGCGTGGTCTCGGTGAGATGCACGGGAAAGTGAAAGCGCGACACGCGAACGATCGACTCCGCGAGCCGCGCGATCGCGTTGTCGGGCGTGGGCATCGAGCTGTGCCCGCCCTTGTTCGTCACCGTGAGGTCGAACGACTGGTAAAGCTTCTCGCTCGCTTGCACCGGGCGTACGATGCGCTTGCCATCCTTGATGAGCGGGTCGCCGCCATCCGGGTTGATGCACAGCTCCGCATCGATGAGATCGCGATGATTCGCCAGCAGCCAGCCGACGCCGTCGTATCCGCCGCCGCCCTCCTCGCCGGCGGTGAGCGCCACGATGAGCGTGCGCTCGGGCACCACGTGCTCGCGCTTCAGCCGCAGCATCGTCTCGACGAGAATGGCGTCGCCATCCTTGATGTCGCTGGTGCCGCGGCCGTAGAAAAAGCCGTCGCGCTCGGTGAGCCTGTACGGGTCCACGGACCAGTCGGACTTGAGCGCCTCCACCACGTCGAGATGCGCGAGGAGCAGAATCGGCTTGAGTGTCTTGGACGTCCCCGGCATGCGCACGACGACGCTCGAATCCTTGTCGCCGGCGGGGCCGAGCACGTGGACGTCGGCAGCGGGGAATCCGGCGTCGAGAAAGCGGGTGGCCATCGCGTGCGCCGCCGGCGACGTGCTCCCCTCCTTGTACGACGTGTTGATATCGATGAGCTGCTCGTAGATCGCTCGGGCTTCGATCTGCGATGAAGTGAGCGCTTGGGCACCGGACGACAGCGGAGCCACCAGTGCGAGCGCGAGCGAGATCCCGCGAAAATTCATTGGAGCTCCAGATGGGGAGGGGGAGGGGGAAACGCGGCTGTAGCTCTTGACGGAAGCGCTGGCGGAGCCAGGATTCAGCTGGTTCCCGAGCGGCACGACAAACTACACATCCGGAGCTCGATTCGCATGCCCACCCTGGACCCACGCGTCGATGCGTACATCGACAATGCGAGGGACTTCGCAAAGCCGATCCTCGCGCGCATTCGCGAGATGGTGCACGAGGCCTGCCCCGACGTGCACGAGACCATCAAGTGGAGCTCTCCCTTCTTCGACTACAAGGGCCAGATGATGTGCGCGATGTCCGCCTTCAAGGAGCATTGCGCGATCATCTTCTGGAAGGCGCCGCTCATCGAGGGTGTGCCGGCGAATGGCGACAAGTCCCGCGGGAGCTTCGGCCGCATCACTTCGGTGAAGGAGCTGCCGAGCAAGAGGGTGTTCGCCGGCTACATCAAGGCAGCGATGGCGCTGAACGACGCGGGGATCACGGTGAAGCGCGCGAAGTCGAAGTCGAAGCCGGAGGCGAAGATGCCGAAGGAGCTCGCCGCCGCGCTCGCGAAGAACAGGAAGGCGAAGGCCCACTTCGAGAAATTTCCGCCCGGCCAGCGCCGCGAGTACTGCGACTGGATCGCCGAGGCAAAGCGGGAGGAGACGAAGACGGCGCGCGTGACCCAGGCCATCGAATGGATCGCCGAGGGGAAGACGCGCAACTGGAAGTACCAGCGCTAGGGCGAGGGGGCGCGCCGCTCGCCCCTAGCTCCCTGTGCGCACCCCGTGCCGCGCCACGATCACGCTCTTGATGCCGCCGCGCACGTTGAAGTCTCCCACCACCTCCATCCACCGCGGCTTCACAGCCGATGCGAGGTCGTCGAGGATCCGGTTCACCGCCCGCTCGTAGAAGATCCCGTCGTTCCGGAAGCTCCAGAGATAGAGCTTGAGCGACTTGAGCTCCACGCAATGCACGTCGGGCACGTACGCGATGCGGATGATCCCGAAGTCCGGCGCGCCGCCCTTGAGCAGCGCGAGCTCGCTCGCGTCGCTCTCGATGCCGCCGAGTGGGCAGAGTGAGGTGAATTCGTTGCAATCGAGACGAATCTCGTAGTCGCGCCCCGGATACGGGTTCGGAAACGTCTCGAGGAGCTCGGGAGCGGGCATCAGCGTGTGCGTTCGGTGTGAGTGGTGCTCGCGCGTGGACCGCGGTAGACGCAGCCGGAGCTCGCCGTCTCGCGCACCACGACTTTGCTCAGTCCACGCACCGACGGGGAGATGCGATCCCAGATCCAGATCGCGAGATGCTCGCTCGTCGGATTCGCGAGCCCGTCGATGTCGTTGAGCAGCCGGTGGTCGAGCTGCTGGTGCAGCGGCCGGAACGCATCCGCGATGTCGCCGAAGTCGACCACCCAGCCGCTCTTCGCTCCGATGGTGCCGCGCACCCAGAGCTCGATCGTGAACGAGTGGCCGTGCACGCGCGCGCACGGATGGGTCTCCGGCACGTTCGGCAGCCGATGCGCCGCCTCGATGGTGAAGCTCTTGAACACCTCCATCTCGGCACCGCCGTCGTCGTCGTGCGCGCCGGTGATGTCGTCCATCGCGCTGTCGATCACGGGATGCCGAGCAGCTTGTGGGTCTGGATGCTCAGCCGCCACTGCGGGTGCGACAGGCAGTACGCCAGCGCGCGATCGGTGTTCTGCTCGCGCTCAGGTCCGTCCATGGGCTGGAGAAAGAAGTGCGCGAAGTCGAGATCGGCGAATCGCTCCGGCTCGCCGCCCGCCTGCGGGTAGACGAGCTTGAGCTCATCGCCGCTCGTGAGCACGAGCGGTGCGCCCGCCTTGGGGCTCACGCACAGCCAGTCGATCCCCGCGGGTGGCAGCTGCGTCCCGTTCGTCTCGACGGCGATCTCGAATTCGTGCGCGTGGAGCGCGCTCACGATCGCGTCGTCGAGCTGAAGCAGCGGCTCGCCGCCCGTGCACACTACGAGCCTGCGCACGGCGGGCGACATGTTGGCCGGCCACTTCTCCGCCACCGCGCGCGCGAGCGCCGCGGCGCTCGCGAACTTGCCGCCGCCAGGACCGTCCACGCCCACGAAGTCCGTGTCGCAGAATCGGCACGTCGCATCCGCGCGGTCGCGCTCGCGCCCCGTCCACAGGTTGCAGCCGGCGAAGCGGCAGAACACCGCCGGCCGGCCCGTGTTCACGCCCTCGCCCTGCAGCGTGAAGAAGATCTCCTTCACCGCGTACGTCACGCGTGCGCCCCGCTCGTCGCGCGATACGGTGCCGGATCGCGCATTCCCACCTCGGCGAACCCCTTGAGACGGAGTTGGCATGCGTCGCAGTCGCCGCACGCTGAGCCACTCGCATCCGGATCGTAGCACGACCGGGTGGCGGCGTAGTCGACGCCGAGCTGAATGCCGCGCGCGATGATTCCGCCCTTGGTGTCGTGCATGAGCGGCGCGTGAATGGTCAGCCGTCGCCCCTCGACGCCGGCCTTGGTCGCGAGATTCGCCATCGCCTCGAACGCTTCGATGTATTCCGGCCTGCAGTCGGGATATCCGCTGTAGTCGAGCGCATTCACGCCGATGAAGATGTCGTTCGCCATGCTCACTTCCGCCAGCGCGAGCGCGTACGACAGAAAGATCGTATTGCGCGCGGGGACGTAGGTGACCGGAATGCCGTGCGAGATCTCGCTCGCGGAACGCCCCTTGGGCACCGCGATGTCACTCGTGAGCGCGGAGCCGCCGAAGATGCGGAGGTCGATGTCGACGATCACGTGGCGCCGCACGCCGGCGCGCTGCGCGATGTCCCGCGCGGCAGCGATCTCGACGTCGTGCCGCTGCCCATAGCGAAAGCTCAGCGTGATGACCTCGAATCCTTCGCTGCGCGCGATCGCGAGCACGGTCGCCGAATCGAGGCCGCCGCTCAGAAGGACGACGGCGGCCCGCGTCACCGTCGCTCGCTCACTGCACCGCCGCGGAATCCGGTGCGATCATCTTCTTCGCGACGCGGCGCGCGAACACCTGCGCCCCCTTGGGCACCATGTCGGCCGCGATTCCCTTGAGCTCGTACGAATCGTCCAGCACCAGCTTCCCGCTGGCAACGTCGATCAGCTCCCCGCTGAAGATCCAGATGAGGTCACTCGTCTTGCTGATCTTCCCCATCACCACCCAGGTGGCGCCGAGCTGCTGGCCGACGCTCCGGGCGCACGCCACGATGACGTTGCACGGCTTCCCGTTCGATGCGGCCATCGCTGCCGGCGATGCCGCAGCGCGCGCCACGGTGGCCGAATCCACGAACTCGAGCCCGGGCGCCTGCGCGAGCGCGCCGCGCATGGTGCTCGTGGCCGTCATGGCCATCGTCGAGTCGTTCGGCAGGAGGTCGTTGGCGCGCTTGCCGTAGAAGGCGAGATCGAGCATCGCGGCCTTCACCCGCGCGCGCGGGGCCTGGCTCCCGGACTGCGATCGGGCGGTGCCGAACGCGAAGGCGAGGGCGGCGCACGCCATGCCATAGCGCGCCACAATGCGGCAATCGAAGACCATCCTGGAGCTTACCTTGCATCCGAAGCGAGTTCCAGCGCGCCGAATCGCAACTATCGGGGCAGCGAACCCGTACGGACGTCGGGCGGCTGCGGGCGTGCCGGAGGCGTGACGGGCGCGGGCGGTCAGCGATATCGTCGAATCATCGGGAGGAAGAGATGGCAACCGAAGAGTACAAGATCGATGGCCAGCATCTGCTGTCGCGCGTGAAGGAGATCGTGCACGAGGGGAACGTGCGGCGCATCATCATCAAGAACGAGCAGGGGCACTCGCTCATCGAGATCCCGCTCAGCATCGGCGTGGTGGGAGCCGTGCTGATGCCTGTGTGGGTCGCGATCGGGGCGATCGCGGCCCTCACGGCGCGCTACACGCTGGTGGTGGAGAAGGACGTGCCGCCGGCGTGACCGGCGGGCGTGGCGTCTACCGCCGGCGTCCGCCGAAGACGATCGATGCCCAGCGCAGCAGCTCGAGGTAGAGCCACACGAGCGTCACGAGCATCCCGAACGCGGCGTACCACTCCACGTAGTGCGGGGCCGAGCCCGCGTTGCGCTCGATCATGTCGAAATTGAGCAGCAGATTCATCGCCGCGACGATCACGACCGCGGAGCTGAACAACAGCCCCTGCCAGCCGAGATTGAACACGCCCGGCATCTGGATGCCGAAGAATCCCAGCGCGAGCGTGATGAGATAGAAGCACATGATCCCGAACGTGGCGCCGATGATGATGCTCCGCAGCCGGTTCGTGACCTTGATGATGCGCGTGGCGTAGAGGAAGAGCATCGCTACCGCCACTCCGAACGTGAGGCCGACGGCGATGAGCGGCACGCCCTTGTAGAGCCCTTCGTAGATGTACGAGATCCCGCCGAGCGCGAGCCCTTCGAGCACCGCGTAGATGGGGGCGGTGACAGGCGCGAAATTCGGCTTGAATACAGTGACCAGCGCGACCACGAGGCCGGCGAGCGCGCCGCCCCAAATGAGCGTGCTGAGATTCCGGTCGGGGAACTGGACGATCTGGTACCAGGTATATCCCGCGCTCGCGGCCGCGAGCAGCACGAGGGCGAGCGACTTCCACGCGGAGCCCGCGATGGTCATGACGCCGGTGCCGCCCTGCGCCCGCGCGCGATCGATCGCGTTATCGGAGAATGCCGGATTCGAGAATGCCATGTCTATTGGATCGTGTGATTGGAGGAATCAGGTGGTACACTCGATGATACCCCGCGCGCAGCCGATCGCGCCATGCGAAGCTTCGCTCGATGCACGGCTCGCGCGCAGGCTCCCGCCGCCAGGACGATGACCATGACGATCAGCACCCTTCGCCTCACGCTCGCGGCCCTCGCGCTGCCTTTTCTCGCGCCCGGACCGCCGGTGTACCCGGGCGCCAAGCGCGACCTGCCTCCGGTGGCCTCGACAACTGTCGGCGCCGACGCAACGCTGTTCTATATGACGACCGACGCCTTCGAGAAGGTCGACTCCTTCTACCGGGCGCACGGCGTCGAGGACACAGGTGCTCGGCGCGTGACGCCGACGGCGAAGCGGGCGCTGTACGGTTTCAAGGACATGAAGGGCGAGGTGTTGATCACCTGGCCGCGCGTGGGGACGCTCGACGAGACCACGATCATGATATACACAGAATGAGCCAAAGAGCCGCTATATTGTTCTTCTAGTGTCTCTGTAGTGTCCGTATAATCACGATTTAATGACCATAAAAGACCTGCTCGCCGACGCCGCCAGCCGCAGCGCCGCCTATCTCGATTCGCTCCCCAATCGCTCCGTCGCCCCCTCCGGACAAGCCGTCGAGGGCCTCCGCTCACTCGACGGTCCCCTCCCCGATTCACCCTCCGATCCCGCCGCCGTCCTCCGACGACTCGACGAGCTCGGGTCCCCCGCCACCGTCGCCACCGCCGGTCCGCGCTACTTCGGATTCGTCATCGGCGGCTCGCTCCCCGCAACCGTCGCAGCCAACATGCTCGCCGCCGCCTGGGACCAGCCCGCCGGACTCGTCATCGCTTCACCCGCCACCGCCACCATCGAGGCCATCGCCCTGCGATGGCTTCTCGACGCACTCTCGCTTCCCGCCAGCTGCGCCGCCGGCTTCGTCACCGGCGCCACCATGGCGAACTTCACCTGCCTCGCCGCCGCCCGGCACGCCCTCCTCGCCCGCGAGGGATGGGATGCCGAGGCGAACGGCCTCTTCGGCGCGCCCGAGCTTCGCGTGATCGTGGGCGACGAAGTCCACGTCAGCGCCCTCAAGGCCCTCTCCCTCCTCGGCTTGGGCCGCGACCGCGTGATCCGCGTTCCCACCGACGCGCAGGGACGCATGCGCGCCGATGCCGTTCCCGCCCTCGACGCCCGCACGATTCTCTGTCTCCAGGCCGGCAACGTGAACACAGGCGCCTTCGATCCGATCGCCGAGCTCACCGGGCGCGCGCGCGACGCGAACGCGTGGGTGCACGTGGATGGCGCGTTCGGATTGTGGGCCGCAGCCGCGCCGGAGCGCGCCACGCTCACCACCGGCATCGAGCACGCGAGCTCGTGGGCGCTCGATGCGCACAAGTGGCTCAACGTTCCGTACGACAGCGGTGTCGCGATCTGCCGCGACGAAGCGGCGTTGCGCAGCGCGATGGCCGTGCGCGCCGCGTATCTCGTGCAGGGCGCCGAGCGCGAGCCCTCCGAGTACACGCCCGAGCTGTCGCGTCGCGCACGCGGCGTGGAGGTCTGGGCCGCACTTTCGTCGCTCGGCCGCACCGGGCTCGCCGATCTCATCGAGCGCAATTGCCGCATGGCGGCTCGATTCGCCGGCGGTCTGCGCGATGCCGGATTCGAAATTCTGAACGACGTCGTGCTCAACCAGGTGCTTGTGAGCTTCGGCGACGACGAGACCACGCGGCGCGTGATCGCCGGTGTGCAGGCGGACGGCACGTGCTGGTGCGGCGGCACGGTGTGGCACGAGCACGCCGCGATGCGAATCAGCGTCTCATCGTGGGCGACCACCGATCGCGACGTCGAGCTCAGCCTCGCCGCGATGCTGCGCGTCGCCTCCGAGGTACGCGCCGCGCGCTGACCGCGCTACATCCCGCTCGGGTACGTCTCCGGCTCGTCTCCGTCCACGAGCACGGGCATGTGCAGCGGATCCACCGCGTGCGTCTCTTCGACGTAGAGCATCGCATCGTAGCGATGCGGCACGATCGTCGGCACGTAGTTTCCCCACCGCTCGCGCTCCGGCGCGTACACGACGCCGATGGCGCGATGGCCGAGCGGCGATTCGTAGGCAGGATCCCGCGCCAGGTCGTCGCCGAACAGGAGCGATGAGCCCACGCCGGCCCGGTGCACGATGTCCTCGAAGCTTCCCGCGCGCGCCGGGGGCACGGGCAACCGTTCCATCGGCGCGCCCCACTCCTCGCCCGCGATCACCGACCCGCGATGCGTCGCGAAGCCGACCAGCACGACGCCCTCGTCGCCGTGGGATTGCCGCGCGAGCTGCCCCACGTTCACCATCCCGTCGCGCGCCATGTCGGTGAAGCGCGCGTCGCCCACGTGCGTGTTGTGCTCCCACACGATCGCCTTGGCCGTTGGCCCGTGATGCTCCATCAGCCGATCGAGCGTGTGCATCATGTGATGATCGCGCACGTTCCACGACGACGGTCCGCCACGGATCATCGCCCGGTAGTAGCGCTCCGCATCGATCGCGATGTGCGCGTTCTGCTCCGCCGCGAAATACGCGTCGCGCCCGTCTGCGAGGTACTCCGGCGCGTGCGCACGAAGCGTGGACAGCATGCGCACGACGTCGTTCTCGCACGTGGTGGGCGCGAGCGCCGTGGAGCGCGCGTACTCCTCCGCGTCGCCGTGAAAGCGGTCGAAGCATCCGTACGCCCGCCGCGCCGCGCGCGCCGCGGCGGGATCGATGCGCTCGAGATACTCGATCACGGCGGCCATCGATTCCCACAGCGAGTACACGTCCAGCCCGTAGAAGCCGACCTGCCGGTCCCACGAGTGCGTGGTGTTGTGCGCCCGAAGCCATTCGGCGAGGTCCACGATCTCGCGATTCGCCCACATCCAGGTGGGCCAGCGCGCGAAGGCGTGCAGCACGTCGTGCGCACTCTCGTCCGAATCGGGGAGATGTTTGACGTACCGGTTCACCCGGTAGCAGTCGGGCCAGTCGCCCTCGACGGCGACGAAGGAGAAATTCCGCTCCTCGACGAGCCGCCGCGTGATCGTCGTTCGCCAGCGATAGAACTCCGAGGTGCCGTGAGTCGCCTCACCCAGCAACACGAACCGCGCGTCGCCGATGCGATCGAGAAGCGGGTCGAGATCGGCGGCGGAACGAAGCGGGTGCGCCGCCTCGCGAACGGTGCGCGCGAGCGCTAGCTCTTCACCATCTGAATGCATACGACGATGCGCATCACCCGGTTCAGATGCTGCGGAAGAAAGGTGGCGAGCGATGCGGACGGCAGTTTGGGCAGCTGCACGAGATCGGTGCGCACGGAATCGATCACGGATGTCCACGCCGGATCCGCCGTCACGTGCATCGCACGAATGCGCGACTCGAAGGTATCGAGCATCCGGGTCACCAGCTGTTCGTGCGCGGGGAGCTTGTCGGCGACGGTCGCCGGGGGTGCGTCGCGCAGCGTCGTGACGTCCTTGGTCACGGCGGCGACGGTCGCGTCCACGGACGAATCGGACTCCGAGGGCGCCGGTGTGGACGGCGTGGCGGCGGCCGCCGACATGACGGAGCCGCGATCCTCCAACCGCTGGTTGGACGGGGCGTTACAGGCGACCGCCAGCAGGATCAGGCAAACGAAATGGAGTCGCGTTCTCACACGCGGCATGAGTCTCTCGGATCGAGTGACGGCGCGCAGGCGCCTTCGAACAACGCAAGAAGCGCCGTTTTATCGCATTCTTCACGCCGGAAGGGTTGCGCCGACGTTCGGCACGTGTGCCGGGCGGCCACTCAAGGCTGACCCCGGCAGATTCGACCCTTGGCGGCGCCCGACGGTTCCTTCCCTCTGGCTCCGCCCGCTGAGGCGAACGCGGTCACTGAGCGCCACGTTGCCCGCTGTCTCATTTTGATGCGGAGCGACGTCTTATTTCTGTAGCGGCGTCGCATCGGCCGCCGACCCCAGTCCCGGAGTCCGACCCTGAACGTTCGCCAGCTGTTCGAACGCCACTACCCCGGCCTCGTCAGGTATCTGCAGGGCATGCTCGGCGACCGTGATCTGGCCGAAGATCTGGCGCAGGAGGCCTTCGTGCGCCTGGTGGAGAAGCCGCCGCGAGCGCCGGACGCGTGGCTCTACGTCGTGGCCGGCAACCTCGCGCGCGACGCGCGGCGCGGGGCGGCGCGTCGCGCGAAGCATCTCGTGCTCCTCGACGACGATGCGGGACGCGCGGCCGATCCCGCGCCGGCTGCCGACGCAGCGATGTGCACCGCCGAGGAATCGGCGCTGGTCCAGCGCGCGCTCGACATGTTGCCGGAGCGCGATGCGGCGCTGCTGCTCATGCGCGCCGACGACGTGTCGTATCGCGAGATCGGCGCCGCGGTGGGCGTCGCGCCGGCATCGGTGGGGCCGCTGCTCGCGCGCGCGCAGCAGCGTTTCATTCGCGCGCTCGGCCGGAGTGCGGACGAGAGGACGGACGATGCACGCGCATCCAACTGAGGGGCAGCTGCAGGCGCTGCTCGACCGCGAGCTCGCGCCGTCGCGCGAGGTCGTGGTGCGCGCGCACCTGCTTCGCTGCGCGGCGTGTCGCGCGCGCGTCGATGCGGCGCGCGAGACGACGTCGATGGTGGGCGCGTTGCTCCGTCGCAGCACCCCAATGGTCGATCGCGAATCTGCATGGCAGCGGCTGGTGGCGCTGAGTGGCGGGCGCGCGGAGCGCCGCTCGCGGCTTCCGGGACGCTGGCCTTCGGCCCTCGCGCTCGCGGCAGTGGCGGCGGTACTCTTCGCGGTGCTCCCGCGCGGCCCGTCTTCGGCATCGATGGACGAGGATGCGTTCGCGCTCGTGCGCGAGGCCGAAGCGCATCCGGCGCGCGCGCTCCTGCGCGACGCGTGCTGCAGCGATCACGACGGTGGCGACCGCGCCGACGATGGGCTGCTCACGCTCAGCCGGCCCGGCGAGACGGTGACGGTGGTCATCCTGTACGAGGACGTGGACCACACCGGCACGTTCACGCACGACGACATCGTGCGCTACGTCTCCACCGTTCCCCACGTGGCCGCGCGCACCACCGCTCCGCTCACCGCGCGTTGATCCTCTCTGCACTTCGGAGCTCTCCACTCGTGTCCCTTCGGCTTTCGAATCGACTCACCGGCGTGGCGCTGGCGCTCGGCGCACTCTCTCTCGCGCCGCGCGCCGCCAGCGCGCAACAGCCCGACAGTGTCGCGCGGCGCGATTCGCTCGCGACGCGGGACAGCGTCCACGTGCTGGCACCGGTGGAAGTGCAGGCCTCGATCGCCCCCGTCGCCGGTCCGACCATCGGATCGGGCGTCCCCGCGCGCATCACCGTGCTCACGGGACACGACATCGATGAGTGGGAGCCGCGCATTCTTCCCGACGTGCTCGGGACGATCGCCGGCGTCTCGTCGTACGATGATCTCGGCTCGCAGTACAAGATCAACGTCAGCTATCGCGGCTTCAATTCCGGTCCGACGGTTGGATTGCCGCCCGGCATCACCGTGTTCCTCGACGGCGTGCGGCAGAACGAAGCCGATGCGCAGGAGGTCGACTTCGATCTGCTGCCGATGGAGCACGTCAAACGCGTGGAGCTGCTGAGCGGAACAGCGTCGCTCCTCGGCCCGAACTCGCTCGGCGGCGCGATCAATCTCGTCACGGACCGCGGCGAAGGTCCGCCCCACGGCGAGCTCGAGGCGAGCGGCGGCTCGTTCGGCATGGCGGAGGCGGAAGGCACGGTAGAGGGAAAGGCGACGAACGGCTGGGACTACTATCTCGGCGGCGGATACGAGCGCGAGGATGGATGGCGCACCGCGACATCCGGAAGGAATTTCAACGGATTCTTGAATCTCGGTCACTTCGGGGAGACGCGCGGCATCGGCGTACAGGCGATGGCCGCCAAGTCGACCGTCGCAAGCGCAGGCTCGCTCCCGGAAAGTCTGTACGGCGATCCGCGGATCAACTTCACCCCCGGCGACGTGGACGCTCTCAACACGGAGCAGCTGAATCTCACGGGATACGTGCCGGTGGGTGGCGGCCGCGGCACGCTCACGCTGTACGGCCGGCGCTTCGACGCGAATCGCTTCAACGTGAATCAGGCGCCCGATCCGAACGTTCGCGCGCGCACGAACACGTACACGATGGGTGGCACCGCGGACTGGCGTCGCCGGCTGCAGGTGGGGAGCAACTCGCTTTCGTTGCGCTTCGGCGTGGACGGCTCGGCGAACCGGGTGCACGAGCAGATCCTGAACGAGGCGAGCGACGTGGGTGATGACACGGGCGGCGGCATCGACTTCGGCAGTGATGCGCCGCTCGGCCTCACGACCGACGTGCGAAGCCCGAGCTGGGATCTCGCCGGCTACGGCATCGCCGACTACGGCATCAAGCGTGTGACCGTCTCGGTGGGCGCGCGCTACGACTACATCCGCGTGCCGTTCCACAATCAGCTCGATCCCACGGACAACACGTCGAACACGTTCGAGCACTTCAGCCCGCGCGGGGGGATCAACGTGGGGCTGGGTACGGGCTCGTCGCTCTACGGGTCCGTTGGCGGGAGCTTCCGGGCGCCGGCGATCGTGGAGCTCGCGTGCGCGGATCCCACCGCATCGTGCCCGCTGCCGTTCGCGCTCGGTGACGATCCGCCGCTCGACCCCGTGCGCGCGACGACGTACGAGCTGGGATGGAAAATGCTGCGAGGCAACGTACTCCTCGACGCCTCGGCGTACCGCACCGATGTGAGGAACGAGATCTTCTTCATTCAGTCGGAGGGATCGCTCGTCTCCGGCCACTTCACGAATCTCGACAAGACGCGGCGCGAGGGAGTCGAGTTTTCGCTCACGAGCTCCCTGCTCGATGGGCAGCTCTCGTGGTACGCGAACTATGCGTACACGCGGGCGACGTTCGAGAGTCCGGCCGACATCTTCAGCACGCGCACCGACGATGCCTTCGCGGATAGCCCGCTGTCCGGACCGAACCACGTGCGTCCCGGCGACCGGATGCCGCTCGTGCCGGCGAGCCAGGTGAAGGGCGGACTCTCGGCGCAGCTGCCGAAGGGCTTTCGCGTGGGCATCGACGCGCGATACATCGGATCCCAATGGCTGCGGGGCGACGAGGCGAACGAGACCGCTCCGCTGGACGGCTACTTTCTGCTCGGCGCGCGGGCAGGTGTGTCGTACAGGGCGTGGGATCTGTCGGTGGTCGTGTCGAACGCGCTCGACAACCACGATCCGGTGTTCGGTACCTTCAACGAGAACGGGCAGACGGGAAATCTCGAGCGGTTCCTGACGCCGCTGAACGCCCGCACCGTCAACGTCATCCTTCGGCGCAGCTTCGGAAACCGCGGTTCGGACACGGACGACTAGCTCAGTCGGCGTACTCCATCGTCCCCTTCGCGTCCCGCAGCATCACGCACGACTCGGGCTCGGCGAGCGAAAGCTGGAGCGACGAGCCGTCTGTGAGGTCGAACGCGATCGCTGCCGTGGACTGACGCACCGCGCGCACCTTGCCGAGCTTGAGCGGCGGCGCGTCGGAGGGCGGAGGGGCGGGGCAGCGAACTCGCAGCACCGATCCGTCGTCGAAGTGCAGGAGCGCCGTTGCGCCATCCCACCCGACTTGCGCGATCGTGCGCCCAGCGATGATCGGCGTGAGCTTCCGATTGCGAGCCATGCGCGCGCTCGTCATGGCACCGCCGGCGTTTGGGGCGGGCTCGCTGGCGGAATGCGTGGCGCGCGGCTGGGGGCCCGGCGATCGGCGGGGTTCGGACGCACGAACATACGATAGGCGCTCACCCAGTCCTGCGCGATCACTCGCTGCGCGACGCCAAGCTCCAGCGTCCCCGCGCACACGCGCCGATGCAGCTCGTTCTCGAGCGCGTCCTTTACCCTGGCGTTCCAGGGATGGGTGCGATACGACTGCGGCCAGAGATTTCGCACCGAGTTGGATCCGCCCAGCTCGAGGCTGATGAGGTGGTCGACCTCGTAGTTGCCGGGTTTGTGCCGCGTGATGCCATAGCTCTCATAGACAAGTCGCTTCACCGCCGCGGTAACGTTGCGCACCTTTTTCGAGTATCCCGGCACGCAGATGTCCGCGGCCGAGACGTCGAGCGTGGCGCCGGGCGTCTTCGCCGGAATCGGGACGAACGGATAGCGTAGCGAGCTGTCGCTCTCCGCCACCTGGCGCGCGCTGTCGCGCGGTAGCGGCGGCGCCGCCTGCGGCCCGCACGCGAGCGAGGCGAGGGCGCCGAGCAGCGCCGCGCAGCGAAGGCTCAGCGCGGTGCGGGCGTGCGTTCGCACGAGCTCCTCACCATTCGGCACAAATATTTGCTCATTCGGAAATCTACGACGCTATTGCTGCAACCGAACGGACGGGTGCACATTGTCGCGCATTCACCTCGTTCGCTTCATCGTTGCCGACTCTTCTCGAGGGGTCCGTCCTTATGCATCGCGCACATCTCATTCTCACGGCGGCCTGCCTGCTCGCGACCACGGCCGCACCGCTCGCCGCGCAGGGCTTCGAAGGCGCCATACAGTTCGTGAGCTACGAACGGAAATCGGGCACGCCTGATACGATGACGCAGATCTCGAAGGGCTCGAAGATTCGATTGGAGGGAATGCAGCACGGCGGCGCGTTCATCATGGATGGCGACAAGCGCATCGTGCTCATGCCGGATCGGAAGCAGTACGTCGTGATGCCGGCCAGCATGATGGATCAGGACCCCACGATCAAGCAGCGAACCGGCAACGCCGAAGATACAGGCAAGTCCGCAACGGTGGCCGGGGTCAAGTGCGAGATCTGGCACTATTCCGGAACCAGGGACGACGGCACTCCGCAGGCCGGTGACGCGTGTCTCGCGCCGGGCACGGGGCTCATGGTCGGAAAGTTCATGGGACGTCACATGCCGCAATATTTCAAGGGCGGCAAGGCGTTGAGCGAGGCGCTCATGAAGGGGATGGGAGTGATGCAGGCGACCGAGAACGGCAAAGTCGTGCTCACCGCCATCGCCGTGAAGCCCACGTCGGTGCCCGATGCGATGTTCGCGCCGCCGCCGGACTACAAGGCGATGGACATGTCGTCGATGGGGCGACCATAGGAAAGCTTCGCGCGACTCAACCGCCTGCGCTCGTGTAGCGCCGCAGCGCCACGCGCCAGAGCAGCCGGCTGGCGCCGAGCGCCGCGATGCCCACCGCGAGCGCCCAGAGCGCGAGCGATGGCTCGAGGCGGCCAGTGAGCGCGGACGCCGGAATGGTGGTGGTCCACGCGATCGGAATGAGATAGACGAAGAGAAAGCGGAGCGCGCCCGGGTAGGCGGTCACCGGGTAGCGCGCCGCTTCGAACACGGCGTCGAACAGCGCCGACGTGTTCTCCACCGCGACGAACCAGAAGGCGAGACTCATCAGCGTCACCCAGATCGAATACACCACCGCGATCGCGACGCCGAACGTCACGAGGAAGGTGATGAGCCGTTCGATGCTCGGGATGCGCCCCGTGTGCACGAGCGCGTACCCCGCCAGCGCGAGCCCGAGCACGACGTCCGCGAAGCGCCACACGTCGAGTCGGCGGAACGAGACGTAGAACTGCGCGTCCACCGGGCGCACGAGCACGAGGTCGAGCTTCCCGCTGCGCACATCAGCCGGCAGGTTGCCGATTCCCGGGCGCAGCACACTCTCCACCACGCCCGCGAGCGCGTTGAACACGCCCAGCAACACGACCACGTCCCAGTAATCCCAGCCGCCGAGCTCCGGTGTATGCCGGAAGTAGAGCGCGACGGTGAGGAGCGCCATCGCGAGCCAGAAGATCGTGCCGAGCAGGCTCGCGACGAAATTGCCGCGATACTGCAGCTCCTCGAGCCAGTTGAGCATCCAGAACGATCGCAGCACTCTCGCCGTGTGCCGTACGCCGCGCATCATCCGCCCACCGCGCCGTACCGCCGGCGTCCGCGCATCCACACGATCAGGTAGAGCGCCGCCCACACCACGAGCCACGCGAGCTGTCCCCCGAAGCCACGCCAGTACTCCGCGGCGGTGGTCACCGAGCCCGTGAGCACCTCCACCGGGAACGAGAGCACGTACGGGAACCAGAGATACCGCGCGACGTGCACCACGCCCGGCGGGAGCAGCGACAGCGGCGCGATGCGCCCCGAGAGAAAGAGCGAGATGCCGAACTGCAGCTCGACGAGCGCGGTGGCGCGCGTGGTCCAGAAGGCGAGGAGCCCGCTGGCGTAGCCGTTCAGAAAGCGAATCGCCGCCGCGAGCACGATCGCGAGTATCGCGAGCGCCCACCGCGTGGGCTCGAACGGAACGCGCACCGCCGGCCAGAACACCGCCGCGACGATCCATCCGAGGAAGATGATCGTCGTGGTCGGCGCCTTGTACGCGATGTTGTCCGCGATCGCCTCGTGGATCGGCGCGAGCGGCCGCGTGAGGCGATAGTTCATCTCGCCTTCGCGAATCCATCGATCAATGTTCCAGGCGTCCCACGTGAGCGTGGCCTGGTTCACCAGCGCGACGCCGAAGAAGTAGCGTGCGAACGCGTCGCGTGTGTAGCCGTCCACGGCGCCGCCGCCCGCGATCGCCCACCAGATGCCGAGCGAGATCACCGGCTCGGTGACGCCCCAGAACAGCCAGATCACGATCGACGAGCGATACTGGAGGTCGACCAGAAACGCCGTGCGAAGCAACGCCGCGTACTGCCGGCCCCACGTCGCGATCGCGCGGCGCTCGAGCGCGACGATCACGGCGGCGCGCGCCGCTCGTCGACGCGCGATGCGGGCTCCTCGTCTTCGCCCTCCGCTTCGCCGAACGCGATGCGAATCACCTCCTCGATGGGCGGATCCTGAATCGACAGGTCCGCCACCGCGAGCTCGGCGAGCAGCCGTGTGCTCGCCGTGGCCGCGGTCTCGCGCGGCACCTCCAGCGTCGCGCGCGGCGGCGCGTAGTGCGCCACCGCGCCATACTCCGCGAGCCGCGCCCGCGACGTGGGCTCCGAGAGCACGAGCTCGATGCGCTTGATCGGCGCGATGCGCGCGACGAGCGCCGAGAGCTCCCCGTCGTAGAGCAGCCGCCCGCGATTGATGATCATCACGCGCGACGCGAGCGCCGTGACGTCCGCCATGTAGTGCGACGTGAGCAGGATCGTCGCGCCATACCGCTCGCGATACGTCCCCAGAAAATCGCGGATGGTCTGCTGCGCCTCGAGATCGAGCCCCAGCGTCGGCTCGTCGAGGAACAACACCTCGGGCTGATGCAGCAGCGCGGCGGCGAGCTCGCATTTCATTCGCTCGCCGAGCGAGAGCTGGCGCGTCGGCTTGTCGATCAGATGGCCGAGGACGAGCAGCTCGATCAGCTCCGCCCGTCGCGCCGTGTAGTCGGCGAGCGACACATCATAGATGGCGCGATTCAGCCG
>Ga0207707_10001559_pt1 | contig 21086 bp, 17 predicted proteins | sample KBSC83BmetaG_FD_184336 | JGI IMG/M metagenome (GOLD analysis project Ga0207707, IMG submission 184336) | Corn rhizosphere microbial communities from Kellogg Biological Station, Michigan, USA - KBS C8-3B metaG (SPAdes) (version 2) | ecosystem: Host-associated > Plants > Roots > Rhizosphere ...
CCAGTGGGGGACGGAGTACGATGGCTCGAAGGACCTCGCCATGGCGCCCATGACCTCGGATTCCGTGGCGACTCCGGTGGAGAAGTTCACGATCTCGATCACCGGGTCGGACGCGAAGCACGGGACCCTCGCGATGGAGTGGGGGCCAGTTCGGTGGATGGCGCCGATCGTGGTGCTCGGCGCGGGCGAGGAGGCTCGGACGACTGCCGCAGCGAGTGCTAAACGTTAGGCGTCTCGGTGAAGACAGTTTACCAGCAGAGCGGTTAAATCGAACTTAGTCTTCGACGAATGATTTGAGCCGAGCCAGCGCCGCATCCCATTGGGCCGAGATGCGGTCCAGGTACGCATGAGCGTCCGCGAGGCGCCTGGGCTCGAGATCCCACACCTGCTCCCGCCCCCGGCGCGTGCTGCGTACGAGCCCCGCATCCGCGAGCACGCGGAGATGCTTGGTGATCGCCTGACGAGATACCGCGGACTTCGCGCTCAGTTGCGTGATCGATCCGGGCCCGCCTGACGACAACCGCAGGATGAGCCCGAGGCGCGTCTCGTCGCCGAGGGCGGCGAAGAGTGGCGCCGCATCGCGCACCGGCGACCTGGCCGCGGCGTTAGGTCTCGACATGGCGCCGGATGTTCTCCATCTGCTGCCCCCAGCCCTGCTCGTTCATTCGGAACGCCTCGGCGCGACGATCCAGCGGCACGCGATCGAATCCGGATTCCAGCAGCGTGAGCGTCGTGCCGCCAGCAGCGTCCTCGAGCCGGAACTCGACGAGCGTCATGGGCTCCTTCGAGTAATCGACGTCGGGCTCGATGGCATACGGGTGCCAGCGATACGCGAATAGCACCTCGGGCTCCATGCGCTCGACGAGCATCTGAAACCGGACGTGCTCGTATCCGGGGTGGGTAATCCGGCCGCTAGCCCACTTCCCTTCCTCGATCGGGTCGTCGAGGCTCACACCGAACCACGTCCCGAACTCCCGCGCGTCGGTGAGCGCGCGCCACACCCGGGCTCGGGGCGCGCGGAGGAAGATCTGCTTTTCGATCGCGTTGGTGCTCGGCATCTGCGTTTTCACCGGGTTTGGCATATGCAACCTCGTAGTTGCATATAAGTATAGGCGACGATCGGCACACGCGCAACCTCCTGGTTGCGCGTTGGGGGCGCCCAGGGAGGCCAACCCAGTGAGATGGAAGGATGACTTAGGACTCTGACCCCTTACGGATCGTTTTCAACCAGCTGGGTGATTTCCCCCACGAGCCGCTCGGCCGTAAACGGACGCGCGAGGGGTCGGACGTGCGCCCCGAAGGCCGGCGCACCGCGCGGCACATCGTCGACGATTAGGACAGCGCGGAGCTGCGAGAGCAGTACGAGGACGTCACGCTCCGGCTCGTCCACGACGAGGAGATCCGGCGGGCGGGCCGCGGCGAGCGTCACCGCCGCGGTGACCGTCGACGCCTCCAGGACGCGGAGGTCCGGCCGCTCGCTCAGGCATTCGCGAACATAACACCTCAGATCCACTTCACCCGCAACGACGAGCACCGTTCGGCGGCCACGCTCGTCGGCTCCGGGCGAGGTGGTTGGCGCGGGTGCGGCGTGGTCCGCGTCGAGGAACGCAACCTCCAGCCGCACCCTCGGTGAATGATCCGGCTCACGCATCACTTCATGCCGATCCCGTGGGGACGCGCCGGCCCGGTCGCGAACGCGGTATTGAAGTCGATCACCTGGAACGAAGGGTCCACCGTTAGGCTCCGGTCTCCGACGTCGAGCACATGCACCTTGTGGTCGCCCTCCAGATGGACCTTTCCAAAGTCGTCCTGGTTGAGGAAATAGTCCGTCACGATGAGGCGCTTGTCGTCGTGTGTCAGGTGGACGGAGTGTGGTCCCGTGTCCTTCCCGAAGCTCACGACGGAGAGCTGCCTGAACTTCTTCGGGCTCGACATGTCGAGCATCACTACCTGGCCGGCCATCAGCGTCGCCGTGATGACGGTCCGCCCACTCCTCGGGACCGCGAGCAGTCCCGGCATGCCGCCAGGCACCGGAGTGTCCACATGCGGCGTGACGTCGGACATGTCGAACGACTGGACGTAGCTGCCGTCAGTCGGATCGACCGTGTACATGAGCCCCGTGAACATGTTGACCGTCACGGCGCGCCCGCGGTTGTCGCCGGGGATGAGCTTCACGTCCATCGTCCCGGCGTTGTCGGGGAGAAAGACCGACCGCGTGATGGTGCGATTGCCGAGGTCCCAGAAACGGATCGAGCTCCGCAACTGGAGGTCGCCGGCGAACACGTTCAGCGTCGTGACGGGATTGATGAAGTCACTCGTCACGAGCCGGTTCCGCGAGAAGTCGGCGTCGATGCCGTGCGGATTGAACCCACCATCCGCCGGAAGTGTCGATGGGTGCTCCGCGACGAGGTTCAGGTCTTTGTCGAACTCCACGACGCGCCCGCCCGGTCCGCCGCTCGCCGACCCCATATTCGTGACCAGAAATCCGCCGCCGGGCAGCGGCAGGAAGTCGTCGGTGATGCTCGAGCTCGGGGCGTGCGTCGACCGCAGGAACCTCGGGTTTCTGGCGTCGGAGATATCAAAGAAGAAGATGTCGTTCTGGCCCTTGAGCACGCTCAGGAGCCCGCCGCACGCGAGTATCCGCTGGTCGACCGACGTGTGGCAGTGGTGCGGCTCGTTGCCGATGTTGCCGGGCGGTGGGAGGGGTACGGTCTTGAGCACCTTCCCGTAGTCAGGTGATCGGCGGTCGAAGTCGATGACCGCGAGAAAATCTGGGGCGACGCGGGCCTGATCGCTGGCCCAGATGTAGAGTGTCGTCGCTTCCTTCCTGTCGCCGCCATGCCCACCGGCGCCGTCGCGGTGGAGGGAGACTTCGGTCGGGAGGGTCGAGGCGTTAGGTGATGCCGAGTCCGGCGCGGGGCCGCAACTCGTGCTGACAACGACTGCCGCAATCCATGTAGTTGGCGTAATCCGCCGATTCGCGCGCATAACTGCCCCCAGGCGTCGAAGAACGAAACAGCTCTTTCGATGCGGGGACTCTATCGGACGCTTCGGCGGCTACTAAGCAGTCATGGTGTGACTTGAAGCGATTGGTGTTGCACGCAACGTGGCTTGTCCCCGGCGCAACGTGGGTTGCTTCACGCCTGGAACGCGGCGGCGGCGCGCCGCCCCTAATGACTCCAGTGGAACGACACACCCGGAGGCATCACCACCGACTTGTTGCTTCCGCTCTTGCCTCCGTTTTCCGTGGGCTTTTCGGCATTGAACTGGGTGATGGCGAGCGCGCTCGCCACGCCCACAACCACCGCCGTGACGCCCGCGGTCTTCCAGCGGTCGAGACGCCGCACCTCCAGCTCGACCAGCCCCTGTCGCGGCACCGTCACGCGCTGGTGCGTCTGCACCGACGCATCGACCACGCTCGTGCGCACCGCGACCAGAATCGAGCTATCCGGCGGCGCCAGCAGCTCGCCCTCCAGAACACGATCGTCTCTGCCGACGACCTCGCGCAGTCGGTCGGCTTCAGAGGGCGAGATTCTCGCCCGCACCGTCTGGCCAACAGGCGCCTGCTCGACGGGCACTACCTGGTACGAGTAGCACCCGCCGAACAAGACTGCCGTGAGGACGACGAAGGCGAGTCGCCTGGAATCCACCCTACGGAACATTCGGGTTCGAGTCCTTCTCCGTCTTACTGATCGGGATGCACTTGTCCCGACCGTTCAGAAAGTCGAAGTGTGGCGGCCCGCTCTCCGCGAACCAGCGGCGCTCGTCCCAGAACCGGCGATTCTCGAGCCACGTGATGGCGCCACGCTCGGCGTGGAGAATCGTCCACGCTTCGGTGGGTGTGCCCGGTGTCGCCAGGGCCGACATGCCGGCCGCTGCACGCGCCTGGTTTATCAGCGTCATGGCACCGTTGATATCGTCACTGCGCAGCGCGGCCTCGGCGCGCAGCACGAGCATCTCCGTGCCCTTCACGAGCGGAATGTCCGAGCCGTTGTCCTCGTATTTCTGCTGCTGGTACATGGGCGTCGACCCGTTCGCGCCGGTTGCCACGGAGCCGTCGCCATTGTACATGATCTGCCACGGCGCGCGTGTATCGTTAGGTCGCTCCGCCCACTCGGTGCCGAACACCGTGTACTCGTACCGATCGTGCGTTTCGTACGAGAGGGTGTTGGTCAATCCGTCGGTCATGAGAACCGCGTTGTACAGGAAGTCTGTCGGCACTTGTTGGGCGTCGGCGACGGCGCCGGCCCAGTCGCCCTTCCACGCCTTGAGCGATGCTCGGCCGGCGTACGCGGCCGTCACGATGTCGCTGGCGCCGGAGCCGGCCGCCGTGCCGATCTCGATCGCCTTGTCGAACTTTTCGAGACCGCGGTCGAACTCCACGGTATTCGGCTCCGGTGCCCCACCGTCGATCACCGTCTCGCAAACGTTCTCACCAATGAGGCGGTTCGCGAAGCCCCCGAGCAGGTACGCCCGCGCCACGAGGTCACTCTTGGGGAATTCCTCGGGCTTCATGCTCGCCTGGAGCCGCTCGATGCCGTGCTCCGTCACCCACCGCGCCTGCATCATGCTGCCCCAGACAGCGTCCGCGTCCTCGTCGGTGATGACTCCCCGAGGTACGTCAGCCCAGTTGTAGCTGCCACCGTGGTACAACTCGCCGGACGCGAGGGCGAGGATATCGGAGCCGGCGTTCATCGCCCCGGCGAGGTCATATGACATGCCGGTCACGATACCGGGCGCCGCGTCGGGATCGTTCAGATTTTCGTCGGCAATGCGGCCAGGGGCCTCCACCTCGAACATCCCACTGCACGCGCTCACCGCGAGCGCGACGGCGAAAACGAGGGACCCGCGCACCGCCCAATGGGTTGTGATCATCGCTGGTCTCCTCATTGTCAGAAGCCCACTTTGAAGGTGACCACGAACGACCTGGGCTGCGGGATCTGGTAGTAATCCCGGCGGCCGAAGGTCCCGTTGAAGTCGGCCAGGTTCGACTGGTCGGCCACGTCCTGTACCTCGGGATCCCCACCGTTGTACTTGCTCCACGTCACGAGGTTGCGCGCGGCGAAGGTGATGGTCGCGTTCTTCGCGTTGACCAGCCGCGCCGGCAACTGGTACGTCAGCGACACGTACCGGAGCTTCGTGAAGTCGCCCTTTTCGGTCCAGAAACCGATGTCGTAGTCACTGCTCGAGCAGCGGGCACGCATGAGCGCCGTGACGCCGCTGAGCGCACTCGCCGCATCATCCGACGTGCCGGGCTCCATGTCCGGTCCGTACGACGAGATGACCTTCTCCTGCGTGTCGTAGCACGGGAACCAGGCACCACGTCGGGCATTCTGGTAGGCCGTGTAGTTCTGCACGTAGAAGCCGCCCTGGTGCTCGAGGAACGCGTCGACCGTGAAGCGGTTGTAGAGCCGCATCGTCGTTCCGATGCCCCACAGCTTGTCGGGATTCACCCGTCCAATGAGCTGGTCGTCGGCGGTTTCGAAATCGGCAATCGCGCCCGGGTTGGTCACGACGGTTCCGTAGTATGCCGGGAACTGCTTGCCGGTCTTGATGTACGAGCCGAGCCCCGTGTACACCTCGGTTTGCTCGCCCAGGTCCACGGCCTTGCTCGAGAGCGCCGAGTAGTTCCCGCGGACGGTCCAGTCGACGGCGCGCGTACGAACCAGACCGGCGTTGATCTGCGCTTCCACGCCGCTGTTTTTCAGCTCGCCGATGTTCGCGATGCGCGACTCGAGGAACCCATTGGAGGGCGGCAGCGTCACGGGAACGAGCGCATCGAGCGTGCGCGCACTGAACGCGGTGAACTCGAGGCCCAGACGACCCGAGATGAAGCTCGCGTCGAAACCGCCCTCGAGCTCGCGCGTCCGCTCCGGGCCGATGTCCGGGTTGCCCACGTCGTTAGGCGTGAAGCCCGGCTTGTTCTCGTCCCCCGTGACGGGCGACCAGGTCCGGAGCTTGTCGAATGCTCCCGGCGCCTTGCCGCTCTCGCCCAACGCCGCGCGCACCTTGAAGGTGTCCCACCACTTCGTGGGCCAGAACGAGTGCTCGGAAAGCACGTACGAGGCACCGATCTTGGGATACTTCTGGAGACCGAAGTTGTCGCCGAACGCGCTGCTTCCGTCGACACGGAGGCCGCCGGTAATGAACAGCCGGTCGCGCCAGGCAATCTGCTCCTGCAGGAAGAACCCGGCGTTCGTGACCGAAGACGGGAGGTCTTCGCGATAGGTCAGCTCCGCGCCCGTCTTGAGCGTCGGGTCACCTGGACCGGCGAAGTTCTGGACGTCCAGCTCCGTCCAGCGATGCTTGTCGCGGTACAGCTGCGCGCCCCAGGAGAACGTGGACTGCGCCGAGTGGAAGATGTTCTCGAGCCAGGACCCTGCGTAGTCGAGCGACATTTTCGTGTGGCGCGTGTTCTCATCCCAGAAATACCCTTCGGGCAGCGTGAGGAAACCGAACGGCAGGTTCGTCACGTTCTGCATGTCGAGGTAGTCCCAGCCAACCGAAAAGCGGTTCGAGAGCTTGGCGACCGGGTTGTAGTTCACCGTGAAGCCACTCAGAAAGTGATCCGATCGGGTGGCGAGCGTCTGATCGAACACGTAGTTGTTCGTCACGCACACGATGTCATCAGCGATACCGTCGCAGTCGTTGCCCTTGCCGCCCTTCATGTAGTTGAAGGGGCCGCGGCCCACGTTCAGCAGGAACCCTTCGGAGTTGTCGCCATCGCCGGCCCAGCGGGTGTTGCGCTTCGTATAGGCCGTGGTGATTTGAAACTGCAGCTTGTCCATCGGGAAGACGGAGAAGTTCCCGCGGAATCCACCATCCTTGGAACGCTGGCTCGGGAGAATGCCCTGCACGTCCCCGTAATTCCCGGACACGAAGTAGGTGAGCTTGTTCGCTCCGCCAGCGACGGAGAGGTCGTACAGCTGCAGCGGACCCGGTCTGGTCCAGTTGCCATCGCTCGGGCACGTGGGGTCGACGAAATACTGGCGGGTGCCCATCTCGTCGCCGCTGAGATGGAGACCGTACATCTGCTCTGTATTGCCGCATTTCGTGAACAGCTCTGTCGGATCGTTCTTGGCGCCCCACCGCGAGCTCACGTTGGCTCCGCCCGAGGCCGACGCCGTCCACTGCGGGGTCCCTGCCTGGCCCTTCTTGGTGAAGATCTGAATGACGCCGCCCGCCGCTTCGGTCCCGTAGAGAGTCGTGGCCGCGGCACCCTTCACGACCTCCATTCGCTCGATGTCCTCGGCGTTGATGTCCTGCAGCGGGTTCGATGACGTGCGTGCCCCCCAGTTGTTGCGAGTCGGCTCGTTGAAGATCCGAACGCCGTCGACGTAGATGAGCGGCGCGGTGCTCTGCGTGAGGGTATTGGTCCCGCGAATCTGCACGGTGCCGCCAGCGCCCGGCTGGCCACTGTTGGCGAGGATGGAAACGCTCGGTACGCGGCCCTGGAGCACCTGCTGCGCGTCCAGGACCGGGGCTCGTGCCACCTCATCGGCGTTCACGATCGCCGTGCTCGTCGGGACTTCCTTGGCGCGGGTGACCGCGGCCGTCCCGGTAACGACCACCTCGTCGAGCGAGATGACGGCCGCGGAGAGCGCGACATCGACCGTCGCGGTCTGGCCCGCCTGAACGGCGACGGTTCGCGATACGGTCGCAAAGCCGAGGCGGCGCACCTGTACCTTCTGCTCGCCAGCCGGGACGTTCACGAGAACGTACTTTCCCCGGTCATTCGTCTGGCTGCCGATGCCTAACGCTTCGATGAAGACGGTCGCGTTTCCGATCGGCGACTGACTCCTCGCGTCGGTGACCGTGCCCTCGATGCGGCCGGTCGTCGGCTGCTGGGCCGGCAGCGTTAGGGGGAGACAGAACGCCAGCACCGTCGTCCCGCGGATGAACCATCCACGTCGCATGATCATTCCTCCTCGGTGGGGCACGCACGATGCCGCGATCGTGCACGATGGGTTGAGCGCCCGGCCAACGCGGCCGGTCCGAGCAGGCTGCTGCGGCTACGAGGCAGAACAGGCGGATTGCTCTCAGCTGGAGCGATCGCCGGTTCCCAGAGCGCCTCGAGTGCCGTTGGTCCGGCGGCTACACCGCGGTCGTTAGGTCATACGACTCGACCAGTCGCCGAACGGGCTCCAACGTAAACACCTGTGACCGAACGCGCAAATGGTGGATAGGTTCGATCTTTTTCAGGACCAGGCGACCGTGGTTCGGTTCGTCCCACGTCCGTCCGCATTGGGATAAACCAATCCCGGGGTACGGAGTCGTTAGGATCGACCCGGCGGATCACGGGGCGGACGCGAGGCCGCGCATAGCTCGCCCCATCCCTGGCCACAGCCAATCGCGTACAGTCTGGTCACGTCGCGCTCACGCAGCTGCGGCTTCGTCCCACGCAGCACGATGGGCAGATCCTTCGCCTCCGGCGGACCTCGTCGGAGCGATGCTGCCGCGATGCCAGGCTGCCGGGCGTTGTCACAGCCCGGAGCGAAACCGAGCTGACAGGCGCGAGTGAATTCACGGTCAGCCGCCTCCCCGCGCCCACGACGGAGGATCCCGGTCTCGTTGCACGCCCACGCCGAGCCGTTCTGACAATAGATGTTCGTGAGTGTGGCGGTGTAGTCGCAGGCGCGTTGGGCCCCGGACTCGCATGCCTTCCGCCAGAACGGGAGATACTGACCGGGATGGCGGTCTCCGACACCCTGGAAGGCGCTCATGGCGACGAACACCGCGGCCCAGAGGCCGGCGAACACGACATTTCGCCGTCGCGGTGTAAGCGACCGTCCGAGGCGACCGGGATCGAGCGCCGAGAGCCATGGCGTTGCCATCCAGGCATCGATTCGCCGAACCATCAGGTTCATGAGCGGCACGGGAAGGAGCTTGTCGTAGAACGTTGGGGCGCCCATCGCCGTGAGGATCACGTACAGCACTGTCGTGAGCACAGCGTACAGAATGCCAAAAAAGATCCGCCCCAACTCACTCCGGGGTGACGTGGAGGGGTCGGTGAAGAGCAGGTGCATCCCGAGAAACACGGGAAGCGGAATGTGCGAATCGATGAAGAGGTACGTGCCCGTCGCCGCGAAGTAGAGGAGGCTGATTGCGTACATCGTGACCACCGCCGTCACGGTCATCCGCGCCACCCCGAACAGGATTTGACCGGGGAGACTGACCAGGAAGATCAGCAGGTAGATGTTAGGCGGGTCCGATTGCGTGTTGGCAATGAACGATCCGTAGGTAATGTCGGACGTGCCCGATACCAGCAGCGCGAGCGACGCGACGGCCAACGGGAAGGACGACGGGTTGAAGATGTGCGCGACGCGCCCGTCCCGCTTCCAGCGAATGAGCTCCTTCGCCAGGAACCCAACGGCGATCATGGCGAGCTGCCAATGGAACCAATCGAGGCGGAACCAGAGAAACAGGTTAGTGCTCAGCACGACCGGGAACGGCCCGAACCCGAGCACGTACCGATCGCGGCGGGACCACGAGAGCAGACTGTCGATGGCGTACGCAAAGAGCAGCTGGACGCCGACGAACGGGAGGAAAGTGTATACGAGGGGCACGTACCAGCCCCAGTACAACAGGACGCTGCCCTGTGCGCACGCCTGCATCCAGTGTTGCTTTCGCGGTGCGAACTCCAGGGCGAGCGTGCGGTTCGATTGCCGTGCCGACACGAAGAGCACCGCGCTCCACACGAGGAGCGCGATACCGGCGCCGAGGAACGTGCGCACCAGCGTTGGGTTGCTCGTGGTGAAGGCGGCGAATGCAGCGACCGCGATCGCGAAGACGCACGGGAGCATCATGGCGCGCCCGGGCGACAGCGTGATGCCGGTCGCTGCGGGTGCGTCGGGAGTCGAGACCCGGTCGTGATCGGGCCCGAGCGGCTTTCGCGATGGTGAGATCTTGGTGCTAACGGTCATCATCGGAGGGGTTCGGCGTCATGTGGCGCGACAAACCTGACGCCGGGGCTCGCGAGCGCAAGTATCTCGGGATCGGCAACCGGGATGATCCGGCTCGCGAACCCACGATATCGACGCCTAACGAACCGCCACTCCGCTCCGATACGCCGCGGGCGTCACGCCGTAGGATTGCTGGAAGCAGCGGCAGAAGTACGACAGGCTGTTGAACCCCACCGCGTACGCCACATCCGTCACGGTCGCCGACCCACCGGTGAGGAGCCGCGCGCCCTCCTCCACTCGCATTCGCCGAATGAGATCCGACGGCGACTCGCCGAAGACCTGCTTGACCCGGCGGAACAGATGCGAGCGATCCTGCGACACCGCGGCGGCCAACTCGCCCACGCCGAAGTCGGGATCAGAGAGCCCGCGCTGAATCGCTTCTCGCACGCGGGCGATATACGCCGCATCCACGGGAGCAACGCTTGCCAGCTCGCCATGACCGCCCGCAGCGGATGCCTTCTTCGCCGAGTCCCCAGTCCCCAGTCCCGATGTCCCCGCCGTCGAGAATCGCTCGCGCAGGCGACGCCGCGACGCGATCAGGTTGCGCACGCGGACGTCGAGCTCACGCATCTCGAACGGCTTGACGATGTAGTCGTCGGCGCCGCCCTCGAGGCCCTCCAGCCGGTGCTCTTCATCCGCCTGCGCCGTGAGCAGCACGATCGACAGAAAGTCCGTCTCGGTGCTCGATCGCAGTACGCGCACCAGCTCGTGCCCGTCCGTACCCGGCATCATTACGTCCGAGAGAACGACGTCCGGCAGGTGCTGACGCGCGAGCGCGATGCCCCCTGCGCCATCCGACGCCTCGAGCACGCGGAACCGTTCCGCGAAGTGGTCGCGAATGTAGCCGCGCAGGTCCGCGCTGTCGTCGACCACGAGAAGCGTTGGGACGTCCTCGTCTCCGGCGTCCTCATCGGGACTGGGGACCGGGGACTCGGGACTCGGCGATTGCTGGGAACCGGGAACCGGGAACAGTGACTCCGTGAGGAGGCGCGGTTCCCCGTTCCCGCCCCCTGTCGTGCCGAGTCCCGAGTCCCCAGTCCCCAGTCCCCAGTCGCCAGTCCCGATGTCTTCAGTCCCGATGTCCCCAGCTGGAATGGTCGCCGTGAACGTCGTGCCGGCGTCCCCACTGTCCACCGTGATCGTGCCGCCGTGCAGCTCGACCAGCTCCTTCACGAGCGACAGCCCGATCCCGGTACCGGGCTGTGTGCGAGTCGCCGACTCGTCCACCTGGTAGAATCGCTCGAACACGTGCACGATCTGATCGGCGGGGATCCCGGGGCCGGAGTCCCGCACTACGAGTCGCGCCAACGTCCCGTCCGTCGCGAGAGCGACGTGCACCGCCCCACCGGCCGGCGTGAACTTGATCGCGTTGGACAACAGGTTCGTCAGGATCTTCTCGACCGCGTCCGCATCGAACGCGCCAGGCAGCGAATCGATCGTTTCCACCGTTAGGCGGATCCCCTTGCGATCGGCTACCGGTACGAACGCAGCGACGACGCCTCGGGTAAACGGAGCGAGGTCCAACGGTCGCGGCGCGAGGTGCATCGCCCGTGCGTCGAGCTTTGCCACGTCGAGGATCTGATTGACCAGCCGCAGGAGACGTCGCGAGTTGCGCAGTGCGATGTCCAGCCACCGCTCGACCTTTGGGTCACCGCCGGCGCGTGCGCGCAGATCCTCGAGCGGACCGATGGTCAGCGTGAGCGGCGTGCGGAGCTCGTGCGAGACGTTCGCGAAGAAGCGAGTCTTCGCCTGATCGACTGACTGCAGTTGCGCGTTCCGGTCGGCCAGCTCGCGCTCCCGGTCGCGCAGTGCCGCGGTGCGCTCATCGACCACGCGCTCGAGGTGCAGCGCGCGAGCACGCAGTCGGGCTTCGCGCAGGCGGACGGCGACGAACACGAGCATGCCTAACGCCGCGACCACGACCCATCGAAACGCACGGGTCTCCCATGCCCGGGGGAGCACTTGCACGGCGAGCCTGGTTCCCGGCTCGTACCATCCGCCGGCGGCGTCGCTCGCCTCGACCACGAACGTGTATCGCCCGGGCGGCACTTTCGTGTAGAACGCCGTACGGCGGTTGCCGACGTCGACCCAGCCCGCGTCGTACGGGTCGAGCCTGTACCGGAACCGGACGTTGTTCGGCTCGAGGAACGTGAGCGCGGTGTACTCGATCTGCAGATCGCGCTCGTTAGGCCTGAGCGCGACCGAGTCACGTTCCGGGCGAAGGGCTTCCCCATGCGCGACGACCTGTTCGACGACCAGCGGCGGCGTGACCCGGTCACGCCGGACCTTCGCCGGATCGACGACGACGACGCCATCCTGCGTCGGGAACCACAGGCGCCCGTCGAGCCCCTTCGCGCCGGCCGGCTGCACGCCGCCGTTTCCCTCGCGATTTCGGATGCCATCGCGCTCGGCGTACGCCGTCGAGTGGACTCTCGCGACTTTGCCGTCGGCGAATGCGTTCAACTCCGCGCGCGGGACCCAGAAGATTCCGCGATTGGTGTTCATCCACAGTCGCCCGTTGTCGTCCTCGAGAATCTGGTGGATGACCTCATCGAACAGGCCGTCTTTCGTGCCGATCCGCACGATGCGGCGTGTAGCGTTAGGTGTCGCGCGGGGCGCGGCGCCCCAGGCGCGCGGATCGAGTCGAGCCAACCCACGGCCCTCCGTCCCGACCCAGAGCCAACCGTCCGCATCCTGGTACAGCGAACGAACCACGTCGCTGGGCAACCCGTCCGCACGCGTGACACGGGCGAACGTTCCGTCGCGATACCGCGTCAGGCCGCCGCCGTTGGTCCCCATCCAGACCGCGCCATCCCGGGTGCTGGCGAAGGCACGCACCGTCGCTTCCGGTCCTCCCGACGACGGCGGAAAAGTCGTCCAGCTCTTCCCGTCGTAGCGAAACAGCATGCCTGCCGCACCGGCCCACATCCGCCCGTCGGCATCCCCGTACAGCGCAAAAACGCTGCGATCGCGCAACTCGCGCGGCCCCTCGGCGCTACACGCCATGCTCGGCAAAGTGCAGCGGAGCACGCCTCCTCCGAACGCGCCCATGGCAATCCACATTGCCCCGGCCGAGTCCTGGTAAAAGGAGTTCACCGCGCTGGGATCCGGCAACGACAGGGGCGCCGAAACCCGGCCCGTAGCCGGGTCGAGGCGGCTCACGCCCTTCCCCCAGGTGCCAAGCCAGATCGTACCGGCTCGGTCCACGTACGTCGCGTAGACGTTAGGGTACGCGACGCCTTCGGCAACACTGTAGGTGGAAAAGAGCGCCTGCTTGAATCGATGCAGCCCGGCAGCATCAGTGCCAACCCAGAGGCTCCCTTCTCGGTCGACAAGGGCAGCCGTCACCACGAGGCGCTCCGGCAGCGTGAAGACCCGTTGACTATCGCGGAACACGTCCCGACCGCGGACGCTCCACACGGCGTCAGCGTCCGTCCACAGCCGCAGGCCGTTGGTGGAAAATCCGGGCGCCACCGGGATGGCCGAGTCGGATTCGATCCGGTACACACCTGATGAGGCTTGGACAAAGACGGCCCCGGTCGCGGGCACCTGCACGACAATCGAAGTGAACGAGAGCGGCTCGGATGATTTCGCGTGCACAACGCGATCGCGCAGCACCGACAGCCCTCGGTTGCCAGCGATCCAGAGCGAGCCGGACGCGTCCTCGACGAGCCGGACAATGAAGTCCGCATCGATCGCCGGATCGGTCGCGACTCTCGTCACCCGACGATCACTCGAAAGGCGGAAGACCCCAGCGCCATCGGTGCCGACCCAGACACTCCCATCCCGGCGCTGTGTGATGGTCGTGACACGGGCGTCGAGCGTTCCGCGGCCGACGCGGACGAGGCGATCGCCCTGGACGGTCCACAGCCCTTCGGGTGTCCCGACCCACACGGCGCCTAACGAATCGACGAACAGCGCAGCGGGGCTCGTGCTCGGCTTCCCTCGCTCGAAGGCGACGTTCGTGAACCGCCCGTCCCGGAAGCGAACGACGTGACCCTGCTCGGTGATGAGCCAGAGCGCCCCGTCGCGTCCCTCCTTGAGCTGGATGATGCGATTGCTGGGCAGCTCCTCGGAGTTGGCGGAGTTGAAGACGGTGAATCGGATCCCGTCAAAGCGCACCAGGCCATCGAACGTGGCCGCCCAGATGTAGCCGGCGCGGTCCTGAAGCAGCGTGTTGATGGAGTTGACGGGGAGTCCGTCCTTCACCGTCCACGACTCGTGCACCCACGACTGGGGGCTGTGCTCGCTCGCCGGCGATGTCGCGGGTCTGCTTTGCGCGTGCACCACCGGTGCATGGAGCTGCGCGAGCAGACCCATGACCGCAGCCACTCGAGCGACAGGCGCGAGTGCAACGTGCGACGTTTTTCGCTGCAATCCTTCCACCGAGTGCCTCAGCGTGCGGTACCCCGCCATGCAAATTGGTACAGGCGCCACGCGCCGCCAATCCACTGGTAGAGGTATTCCTTTCCCATTGTCCTGATGGTCTCGCCACTCCCGGCAGGTCCGGGTCGGCAACGCACCTCCATCAGGAGGCGCCCCTCCCAGACGCCGTCGCGTACGCCGGCCACCGGCGCCGTCAGTCGAGCGGGAAGGATACGACCGCCGCTCACGCGATCGAGGTCAGCCGGACATACGGGCAAGCCTAACGCGGCACTGTCGCCGGGCGACGCGGCCACCGGTACCTCGAGGCCGCGCGCAAAGGCGGCCGTGATCGCCGCCGCTCTGACGGAGTCCAGCCCCGCGCACGCCGCGACGGACGCGCTGTCCATGAGCGGGTGCGTCGGCTCGCACAGGAACGTTGGCGCCACGCTCGCGATCGGGTGACGGCGGCTGGCGCGCCCGGCCTCGAACGCGAGCTGTTCCAGCGACGGCATACCAGTCGAGTCCAGCGCCTGCGCCGTGAGCGCTTCGCACGGCGCGCCCAACGTGCTCGCGAGGGCGACAACCTTCACCATCGTCGACAGCGACAGCACGACGCAGCTACTTCGCCCGCTCGAGCGGAATGAACCGTCCGGCATCGATCTCGCCGTTCTTCACGCGATACAACGTTACCCCCGAGATCGACTCGAGCCCGGCCCCGCGCGATGGACCGACGACGGCCGAGACCTGGTTGAACCGCGTGCGTACGCCGGTCATCTCGTACTCGATGCGCTCGGTCGCGTGCAGGTGGCCGCCGAGCGCGAGCACGTACCGATGTTTGCGCAGAACGGCGAGCACGTCACCCGCGTTGGACACCGTGTGGCGATACACTGTTTTTCCATTCACCGTGATCAGCGATGGCGCTGGCGGACGATCGTTGTACCCGTTGAGCCCCTCGAAGGTCGTGACGAATGGAATGTGATCGAAGGTGACGATCGGCACGTTGGCCGGAACCAGCGCCAGGTCGCGCTCGAGCCAGGCGAGCTGCAGGCTGTCGACGTGACCGTAGTACTGCTGGTCGTCGATGTCGACCGTGTTCAGCCCCACGAAGTGAACGCCGCCGCGCGTGAAGGAGTAGTAGTCCGGCCCGAAGTAGTGGTGATACATCCCCCGCCCGTAGAGCGGATGCGTGGTCGGCACATGTGAGGTGTCGCGCTCGATGCCGAAGTTCTCATGATTCCCCGGCACCGTGAACACGGGCGTGCGAAACGCGTTGCGCTCTCTGGCAAACAGCTCGTAGTAACCGGTTGCTTCGGGTTCTCCGACGCGGAGCGCGTCACGCACCAGATCGCCCGTGATGAGCAGCAGCCCGGGCCGGACGGAATCGACGAGCGCGCGCAGCCGTTGCGTGCGTGAGAGCGACGCGGGCGAGATGTGCGTGTCCGACGCGTGAATGAACGTAAGCTCGGTACTCGGCTGCTCTCGCGCTATGGCGAAAGAGAGCGGTTCCGTGGAATTGGACGGGCGCCACCATGGACCGACGGCGCGATATGCGTTCGGCATGGACACGAAGATCACGCCCGTCCCTTCGCCGGGCAGTCGAAACGCGCCGGCGGTGTCGGTCATGACGACGGTGTCCTGATTCGAGACGGCGACGCCCGCGACGCCTCGTTCGCCGGCGTCCCGGGTTCCGTTGCGATTCGTGTCGTCGAACACGACACCCGAGACCTCGATCGCGTGCGAGTGCGCGACGCCTGCCGCGGTCGTGAGCGCAACGATCGACGTGATGGTCAGCCAGCGTATGGACATCGGTGTCACAGGGCGGAAGTTGCAGGGAAATCAGCGGTAACCGTACAGCCCGTATGTGGCGCGCGCCGCGTCGGCGGCTCCAGTCGACGTTAGGCGGCCGCTTAGTACGCCGCGCGGACGCGGCTCGCGCCGCCCCCGAAGAAGGCCGCGACATTCAGAGGTCGTAGCGAATCCGGCGCTGCCCGGCCAAACGTCGTCGCCATCTGGCCAATCGCGGCGCGGACCGCCGCCGAGCCGCGCTGCGGAGCGACCACAAGTGATTCCGCGGCAGCGAGGTTGCCGTTGCGCAGCGCGGCGAGGAACGTGCGCGCGGTTCGATCGACGGGCGTGGGTATCGCCCGGGCGACCGCGGCGGTGGGGTCAGCGCGGCATCCGGCAACGGCGATGGCGATGGCGACCATCCACGCAGCGGCGGACATACGAGTCGTTTTGGGGTACACGATATCAAGGATGCTGCTCGGATTCCCGAAGCGACAGATAGTAGAACGCCGTGGCATCGAGTGCTCCGCCCGCACTGACGCTTCAACCGCTCACCAATGCGCTACCGCCTCACCGACCGAAGCACGAGCAGCCGCTGCACCTCGGCCCGATGCGACGCGTTTGGTTTCCGCGCCAGCTCGAGCTGTACGGAGCCGACCAGCTTCGGCCCGTCCGTAGCTCCCCGGAGAAGCCGGTGCCCCGAGTCGAGGTCCGCGAAAATAGAGCGCGAATAGTCGGATGCTGCGTCACGCGACAGCGGAGGCAGGAAGCCAACGGATGCGCCGGAGTCGACAGCATCCTGGAGCAGCTCGACCAGATCATCCAGCCTAACGCTGCGAGTGGAGGGCGACCTCGTGCAAGCTGTTCTGCAGCCACGCCGAGCCAGCGGCCGTGCCGCTCAGCCAGTAGCACGTGCCGAACACGATCGAGTTGAACAACAACCATCCGCGCTGCAAGCGACGATCGCGCATGTACCGCGGAATTCGGCCGCCAGCGCGTTCACTCAGCCGATACCATGGCTCGATCATCCGCTGGGTCACACCAAAAAGCAGGGTGGCTTGGAGAAAACTCAGCACCGCGCCGATGAGCAGGAACCAGCGAATGGATGAGACCATCGAGCGAATATCCAACAGGGTTCGAGAATGTGCTACGACGTGCGGCCCCACGCCTGCGCGTCGATCTTCCAGACTCCATCGCGGTTCGCAAACGTGTACGCCAGCGTGCCAGTCCGGACCATGGACTGCCCCTTGATCGTCACCGTGAGCTTCCCCGAGACGACCGCATACGCCGACGCGCCCTCGACATTCCAGAACCCCATCTCGTGGTCGATGCGCTCGTGGGTCACCCCGAGGTTTGAACGCCATTTCGCGACGTCGGCGAGCCAATTGGCTGGACCATTCGGGTTCAACCAGCGGTAGGGCGCGATACCGTCGATGATGATCGCGGTGTCCCCGAACACGCTGAGGAAAACCTCATCATCCTGGGTGTTGAAGCCCTCCAGGTGCGTGTCGATGAGCGTCTGGATTTCAGCCGGTGGCTTGGTAGTCATGGAGTCTCTCCAATGAACGCCGCTTCGCGCCTACGCAACCTGGCGATGCCAGGCAAGTGGAGTGGCGAGCGGTCGTGCGGCGTACTCGATGTGAATGACACGGCGGTGCATGGGACGCGTGGCCGGGCTCGAAGCGTGAAGTAAAAGCGGGCGAAACGCGAGGACCGCGCCCTCCGGAGCGAGGCACATGGATTCGGGAAGCTCCGCACGGAGCTCGTCGATTTCCGGTGCGGTGAGACGACCGAGGCGGTGTGTTCCGTCGAGAACTCGCACCGGTCCATTCTCCTCGCCACATGGATCCAGATGCAGACGGACCGCGAGCATCTGCTCGAGCACTTCGACCGGCGGCTGAACATGTGGGACGCCGGCCTTGTCGGTCCAGGGCCCATAGCCAGGTAGGTCGATCCATTCCCGGGCGGCCACGGTAAGGTCCTGGTGCCAGACGACCTTCCAGTTCGCGTCCGCCGTTTTGTCGAAGAAGAGTGCTCGAACGGCGAAGCAGGATTCACCGAGGACCGCATCGGCGAATCGACGGAGTGCCGGCGACGTTGCGAGCGACGCGATGCGCGGCTCGTCGAGCAGGTTGCGTGCGCCACCACGTCCGGATTGGACGAGCGGTGCGACGCAATCGCGAAGCTCCGCAACGGTAGCCGAGTCGACGACGGGGTCCGTCACTGCCCATCCCGCCGCGGTGACCGATTGTTGAAAAGGGAGAAGCTCGTGCATTACTCGCTCAGTGTGGTGGTACCGCATAGACGTTAGGCGACGCTTCCCGGCGACGTGCCGGCCTTGGTGCCTCGCGCCCGACCGTGCCGCGCGAGCCAGTCGGTAACGAACGCCGGCAGGAACATCGCGTCCGCGATGCCGGCAACTTCTTCGGCATCCCGCGAGCGGCCCTCCAGCGCCGCCGCCTCGCCGGCGAGCGCCAGGCGCTCGACTTCCTCCGTCACGGCCATTTCGAACGCCAGTCTCGGTACGGGTTCCATGGCGGACAACAGGTCGGCCGGCGGCCAGTGCGCCACCGCGATGCGTTGCCACACCGGCTGCGGGTTGCCGCCGCGGCGCGCGCGATTCGCGACGATCGCCTCTTCTGCGTCGACGATCCGCGTCGCCTGAGTGAGCTCGTCGCCGCTCGCGCCGCGCCAGTTGAGTCGGGGCAGAACTGCAGCCAAGAGCCGGAGCGCGGCGTCGCGCCCGTAGCGCGCTTCGTTGTCGGATGGGCCGGCGACGGCGAGGAGCGCGCGGGGGCGCTTCGCTCCCGACGTCCGCGCGATCCGTACGCCCTCGACGAGGGGCCGGGTGAGCCGAACTCGCTCACCGCCCGGGCCAATGAAGCTTGCGCCGCCGACGGGCCCGACGCTGCGCATCAAATCGACGCCCCACACGCCGGCGAACACGATACCCCACGCGGCGAGCGCGACGGAACCGGTCGCAGCGCCGATGAGGACGGCTCCTCCGAGAACAACGCCGGAAGCGACGCCAGCACCCGAGACGAGCAGCACCGCGCGCTGCCGCCGGCGGCGGAGGCGGGGTCCGTAGCGCCAGTTGGCCAGCTCGTCTCGGAGAGCTGCAGCACCGACGCGCAGGAGCTCGACGCCGCGCGTGCGCGCGAGTCCCACGTGTGTACTCGACGCGCGCACCGGTGCCGCCGCGAAGAGCCGCTCGCACAATTCAACGGCCTCCCAGCGCTCCTCGAGCGGGGTGAGGTTCCATTCGCCACAGCGCGGGCAGACGGCCCAGAGGCGGCCACGCTCCGGATCGAACGCGAGTACGCGGCCGACGGGCAAGGTTGCGATGACGTTGTTGCGGCCGAGCGAGCGCTCGCAGACGTAGCAACGATCGTACATGTCAGCCCGTGAGCTCGTGTTCGAGAATACGTCGCACGTGCCGCCTAACGCCGAGGATACCGCGGATGGAACCCGGATCTACCGACGCCGAAACTTTACCGATTGGCCGGCCGACGCTCCGCGACAATGTCGGCGACGACTCGATCAGCCGGTGACTCCGACGCGCCCAGCCCGGCGATCACACCATCGATGTCCGCCGCCGCGCGGTTCTGACTCATCTTCCATTTGCCCTCGAGACGATCGATCCGAATCTCGAGCGCCACGATCGCGCGCGCTTGGCTCTCGATGAACTCCTCGGGCGCGTCGCTCACCTGCCACCCCATCGACCGGCTCGCCTCGTGACGAGCCGTGAGCGTTTCCAGGTGAGCACGGAGGAATGCCGGATCGTCGTGCAGGACCGCGGAGCCGAACGCGTGGACGGCAACATAGTTCCAGGTTGGCACGACACGCCCGTCCTCCGCCTTGCGCGCATACCAGTTCGGTGTGATGTACGCGTCCGGGCCTGAAAAAAGCACGATGACCGGCGCAGCGCCGGCCGCGAGATGTCGGACGTGCGGATTGGCGCGCGCGAGGTGCCCGCGCAGCGTGCCGAGTGGGCCAGCGCTGCGCTCGAGCACGAGGGGCAAGTGCGTCGCGTAGAGACTCGCGGGACCATCGACGGCAGTGACGAGCGCCGCGAGCGGATGCGCGTCGAGGAACGCGTGGAGCGTCGGGAGATCCTCTTCGCGGAATGAGGCCGGGATGTACATGCCGCAACGTAACGCGGAAACGAGGCTCGGCAGGTCAATGAATGGCGCGCTACTGCGGAGTTCCCAGCGGATGCTTGCTCTTCTCGTAGAACTCGTTCTGTAGTCGCAGACTCTCCTGATCCGCCTTGACGGCGCGGATCGACTGGACGATCGCCGCGATCCACGTCTTGGTCTCGAACTCGCCGAGCTCGCGTGAGGCAGCAGCACCTTCGCCGGCGTAGTGATTCGGGAATCGCGCGTACCACCAGATGCCGGTGTACAGGCCGTCCGGCAGCTTCACCCGCCCCTGGTCGGCACCCGACTCCTTCGTCGCCCGATCCAGATGCACGAGGTCGGGGCGCGCGACGATGCTCACGGATGTCTCGCTCTCGCCCGCGTGCATGTCCGTTGCCGGATCCGACTTGTGCTTCGGTTCGCCCGGTCCGCTGCGCGCCAGCCCCTGCACGTACACGACGTAGTCGTGCGGCGCCTCGAGCTGCGTCTGCGCGAAGTAGGGCAGCAGGCTGTTGTTGCCGCCATGACCGTTCACGATGATGACCTTCTTGCAGCCATTGCGGGCCATCTCGTCCGTCGTCTCCTGCAGCATCTGGAGCTGGAGTCCGCGGCTGTACGCGACAGTTCCGGGTTCGTGCTTCGCCTCGAAGATCTGGCCGAAGTAGTACTCGGGAAACACCACTGCATATTCCTGCTCGGCTCCATGGAGCGCGGCGTATCGCACGTTGAGCAGGTCGTTGCCGATCGGGAGGTGTGGCCCATGCTTCTCCATGATGCCAAACGGGAGTAAGCACACACCTTGCGCGCGCGTGATGGCGTCACGGAAGTCGCCTGC
>Ga0207707_10001560_pt1 | contig 21082 bp, 15 predicted proteins | sample KBSC83BmetaG_FD_184336 | JGI IMG/M metagenome (GOLD analysis project Ga0207707, IMG submission 184336) | Corn rhizosphere microbial communities from Kellogg Biological Station, Michigan, USA - KBS C8-3B metaG (SPAdes) (version 2) | ecosystem: Host-associated > Plants > Roots > Rhizosphere ...
GGAAGGGGTGCTCGCGCAGCGGGGTGTCTACTTTCCCAGTGTGTCGGCGGACTTCTCCGCCAGCCGTACGCAACAGTCCGGGTCGCTTGCGCCGACGCCGGCGAACAATGCCCAGCAGTTCAACCTATTCACGCCGGAGGTGAACGTCTCCTACGTCGCGGACGTGTTCGGACTGAATCGCCGCACGGTGGAGTCGCTGCAAGCACAAGCGGAAGCGGTGCGCTTTCAGATGATCGCCACGTACAACACGCTGACGGCGAACGTGGTGGTCACCGCCATCCAGCAGGGCTCGGTGCAGCAGCAGATCGAAGCGACGCACGAGCTCATCGACGCCGAGACCCACGTTCTGGAGATCCTGCGCTACCAGTTTTCCAAGGGATACGCCAATGGGCTGGACGTCGCCGCACAGGAATCGCAGCTCGCGCAGGCCGCTGCCACGCTGCCCCCGCTGCAGAAGCAGGCCGCACAGCTGCATGACCTGATGGCAACCCTCGCCGGTGAGTTTCCCAGCCAGGGCCCGGCGGGCCCTTTCGAGCTGAAGAGCCTGCAGCTTCCGCAGGATCTGCCGCTGAGCGTGCCCGCCGACCTCGTGACGCAGCGTCCGGATGTGCGCCAGGCCGAAGCGGCCCTGCATGACGCCAGTGCCAAGATCGGCATCTCGGTAGCGAATCGCCTCCCCAACATCACCCTGACCGCCAGCACCGGCAGCACGGCGCTGGCGTTGGATCAGCTGTTCACCTCGGGGACGGGCTTCTGGTCGGTCGGTGCGGACCTGACGGCGCCGCTCCTGCAGGGGGGAACTCTGCTCCACCAGGAGCGCGCCGCGAAAGCCGCCTACGTGCAGGCCGCCGCGCAATACCGCAGTACGGTCCTGACAGCCTGCGCGAATGTGGCCGACACGCTGGCGGCGCTTGCCCAGGACGCCGAAGGGCTGAAGGCCGCTGCCACTGCCTCGGATGCCGCAAAAACCACGCTGGATCTCGCCCAGCGCCAGTATAAGGACGGGTACGCGGGTTACCTCGCACTGCTCAGCGCCGAGCAAGCCTATCAGCAGGCGCGCATCACTCTCGTGCAGGCCCAAGCCAGCCGCTATGCCGACACGGCAGCGCTGTTTCAGGCCCTGGGCGGGGGCTGGTGGCACCGGCAGGATCTCACTGCGGACGAACATGGCAAATAACGCGGCGCGCTCGCAGCAGCAGCCGGCACGCTGCTTACCAAGACTTCTTCCCCATGCAATCGCGGCAGTCGCCGCAGTCCTTGCTTTCGGCGGCTGCAGCTCCAAGGTGGACAACAACCCGGCAACGGTGACCGCCACCAATCCGCGACTCACGGATGCGCAGCGCAAGAACATTCAGCTGTACACCGTCGCTCCGTCGCGCTTTCGCCGCACCGTGGAAACGACAGCCGCCGTCGACTTCGACAACGACCAGGCTACCAGCGTGCTGGCCCCCTTCTCCGGACCGGTGTCGCGCACGCTCGTCTCAATCGGTGACGAGGTGACCAAGGGGCAGGCGCTCGCGACCGTGGATTCGCCTGACTTCGCAACAGCCATCAGTACGTATCAGAAGGCCATCGCGACTGCGCGCACCAACCGGCGGCTCGCCGACCTGGACAAAGACCTGGTGCAGCACAACGGTGTCTCGCAGCGGGAATACGAGCAGGCGCAGACCGACGCCTCCAACGCCGAAGCCGATCGCGATGCGGCGCTCAGGGCACTGGTCTCGCTGAACGTTCCGCAGGAAACCATCGACGCCATTCGCGAAGGGCGGCCGACGTCAACACCGGCAGGCGTCATTCGCTCACCCGTCGCCGGAACGGTGGTGGAGAAGCTCGTCACGCCCGGACAGCTGCTGGAGGCAGGAACCACGCCCTGCTTTACCGTGGCCAACCTGTCGCGTATGTGGGTGATGGCGCAGCTGTTCGGCGCGGACCTCGCCGCAGTGAGCGTCGGTGATCCGGCAGAAGTGATCACCGGGGTCGATGCCAACAGCTTTCCGGGCAAGGTGGACAAGATCTCGGCCTTGGTGGACCCCAACACTCGGGCCGTGGCCGTGCGGGTGGTCGTCGATAACCCGCAGCACTCGCTGCGCAAGCAGATGTACGTGCGGGTGCTGATCCATTCCCACAACCAGAGCACCGGGCTGCTGATTCCGATCTCGGCAGTGTTGCGCGACGATGAGAATCTGCCATTCGTCTATGTTGCCCAGGCCGACGGCAGCTTCGCGCGGCGGCAGATCACTCTGGGCTCGCGAGTGGCGGATCAATACGAGATTCCCGCGGGCCTGCGCGCCGGCGACCAGATCGTGGTGTCCGGCGGGCTCTTCGTGCAGTTCATGCAAAGCCAATGAGTGCGACGCCGCCGCCCGCGGCACCGGCGCCGCGCAGCGGTTCGATCATCAATCGCATCGTCGCCTCCTCGCTGCGACAGCGATTTCTGGTGGTCCTGATGACCCTCGTGCTGATCGGCGCCGGCGCACGCTCCCTGAACCGCTTGCCGGTGGATGCCTATCCGGATCTGTCTCCGCCGATGGTGGAAGTCATCACCCAGTGGCCCGGACACGCCGCCGAAGAAGTCGAACGGCTGATCACCGTCCCCACCGAGCGCGAGATGAATGGCCTGCCGCGGCTGACCACCAGCCGCTCGATCTCCCTCTACGGACTGTCGGATGTGATCCTGACATTCCAGAACGGCACGGACGACTACTTCGCGCGGCAGCAGGTGTTCAACCGCGTGGGCGAAGTGACCCTGCCGAGCGGTGTCACGCCCAGCCTGTCACCGCTGTCACCCCCCTCCGGCCTGATCTACCGCTATGTGCTGGAGAGCACGGACCGCTCGCCGATGGAGCTGAAGACCTTCGAGGACTGGATCATCGAGCCGCAATACCGGTCCGTGCCGGGCGTCGCCGATGACTCCGGCTTCGGCGGCGGCAGCATGCAGTACCAGGTGCTGCTGGATCCCGCCCGCGTCGCCTCCGTCGGCCTGTCGGTGCAGCAGGTCGAATCCGCGCTGACGGCCAACAACGGCAATGCCGGCGGCGGCTTCTACTCACAGGGCGGCCAGTTCTACTACGTGCGCGGCCTGGGTCGCCTCAAAACGGTCGAGGACATCGGCAACGTCGTGGTGGCGGTGCACGATGGCACCCCAGTACTGGTCAAGGACGTCGGCCGTGTCCTCATCGGCATCGCCCCCCGCCTGGGTGAGTTCGGTTACATGGATAAGGATGACGCCGTCGAGGGGGTCATCCTGCTGCGCACGGGGGAGAAGACGCAGGACGTCCTGAAGGGCGTGGAAGCGAAGACCCGCGAGCTCAACGACACCGTTCTGCCGAAGGATGTGAAGATTCATCCCTTCTACGACCGCAGCGACCTGGTGGACCTCACCAAGGACGTGGTCGAACGCAACCTGGTCCGCGGCATGTTGCTGGTGGTGGCCGTACTGATCTTTTTCCTGTACGACTTCCGCGCCGGCCTGATCGTCGCCGCCAGCATCCCGCTGGCCCTGCTGTTCGCCTTCATCTGCCTGGATCTGCAGAACGCCTCCGCCAACCTGCTGTCGATCGGCGCGGTGGACTTCGGCATCCTGGTGGATGCCGCGGTCGTGATGGTGGAGAACATTCACCGCCGGCTGGCGGCTCGCCCGCCGGGACCGCTGGATGTCCTGCAGATCATCAGGGATGCCGCGGCGGAGGTAGACCGCGCGCTCGTGTATGCGGTCGCGGTGATCGTCGCGGGCTTTCTGCCCATCTACGTGCTGACGGGGCCTTCCGGGAAGCTGTTCAAACCGATGGCCGACACGATGGTGTTTGCGCTCATCGGCTCGCTGATCGTCACTTTGACGCTGCTTCCGGTGCTGTGCTCGTGGTTCATGCGCAAGGGAGTGCAGGAGCGGCGCAACGCGGCCTTCGAAGCCATCAGGTCGGTCTACATCAAGGGCCTGGATGCCTGTCTCGCACGTCCTTGGGGGACGACCATTGCCTCTGCGGTGCTGCTGGGACTGTCGCTGCTGCTGATCCCGCGGGTCGGCGCCGAATTCATGCCGAAGCTGGACGAGGGAGCGCTGTGGGTGCGTGCCACCATGCCCTACACGATCTCCTTCGACGAGGCGGCGAAAATCGCGCCGCGAGTGCGACAGCTGCTGCGCTCCTTTCCGGAGGTCACGACGGTCGCCTCGGAGCTCGGTCGGCCTGACGATGGCACTGATCCCACGGGCTTTTTCAATGTCGAGTTTTATGTGGGGCTCAAGCCCTACTCGCAGTGGCGCGGGGGTTATCGCGACAAGGCAGGCTTGATAGAGGCGGTCAACGACAAGCTCACGAGCTTCCCGGGCATCACGTTCAATTACACCCAACCGGCCGAGGATGCGGTGGATGAGGCGGAGACCGGGTTGAAGAGCGCCCTGGCCGTGAAGGTCTTCGGCGCCGATCTGCACACGCTCGAGCAGAAGGGCAAGGCGATCAAACAGATCCTGGAGCGCATCCGGGGTATCCGCGACGTCACCCTGGTGCAGGAGCTGGGACAGCCGAGCCTCACTATCGATATCGACCGCGGCAAGATCGCTCGCTACGGCATCAACGTCGCGGATATCAATGCGTTGATTCAGACGGCCATCGGCGGGGACGTCGCCACCCAAGTGGAGCAGGGAGAGAAGCAGTTCGACCTGATCGTGCGCCTCGATCAGCAATACCGCGACAATCCTGAGGAGATCGGCGACATCCTGGTGGCGACACCCGGCGGCCAGCAGATTCCGCTCAAGGAGTTCGCGAATATCCAGGTCACCAACGGGGCTTCCTTCATCTATCGTGAGAACAATTCGCGCTACATCGGCGTGCAGTTCTCGGTTGAGGGGCGCGACCTCGCCGGCGCGGTGGACGATGCGATGCAGCAGGTCAGCCGGAGCGTCACCCTGCCTCAGGGCTACCATCTGGACTGGGGCGGTGAATACTCCGATTACACCGCTTCGCGTGCACAGTTGCGCGTGATCCTGCCACTGACGCTGTTTCTGATCTTTCTGCTGCTGTTCGCGCTGTACAGCAACTTGAAGTTCCCGCTCATCACCGTGCTGGGTGTACTGTTGTCGGCACCAGTGGGCGGAATCCTGGCGCTGTGGCTCACTGACACGCCGTTCTCGGTGTCTTCGGGTATCGGGTTTCTCGCGCTGTTTGGTGTGTCGGTGCAGACGGCCGTCGTGTACATCTCCTACGTCAACGAGCTGCGCCGCGAAGGGACCGATCTCGCCTCTGCTATCCGCGAAGGTGCAATTCTGCGGCTGCGCCCGATCATGATGACCGCGCTGGTGGCCGCGTTCGGGCTGCTGCCGGTTGCGCTAGCTACCGGCGTGGGAACTGACTCGCAGCGGCCGTTTGCGCTGGTGATCGTCAGTGGGTTGTTCACGCGGCTGTTGATCAGCGTGTTTTTGATGCCGGCGCTGTATGCGCTGGTGGGGCGGGAGGGGGATCGGCTGGAGGTGTGAGCCTTGGGGGGCTGCCCGCCCTGGCTTCCCCGGCGCGACACATCTGGTGGCCCAGAATGGCGGCGGACTCCGTGATGAGTTGGCCGTCGTGAGTGAGCGCGGGCACTCGTCTATCCGGATGCGGGTTGGCGGGGTCCGGTGAGCCTGTGCCGCGCCGCGGGATTTCGACGTAGATCAGCTCGTAGTCCAGGGCGAGCTGCCGCGCGAAACGCCGAGCTGGCGCGCCAGCACGTCCGCACATCGAGCCGGGCCGGACGCGCCGTCTGCTGCGCATGGGATGGCAAGCCGGTACGATTGACTGGATTGCGCTCGGGCTCTTGCTTATCGCCACGCCAGCGTTCGGCTCACAGGCGGCCCGGCGTGATTGCAAGGAGGGTACGGACGTGCGAATCCTGGTAGCAGGCGCCAGCGGTGCCTTGGGTCGATTCCTCATACCCCGTCTGCTCGCAGGCGGTCATCAGGTCGTAGGTACATCACGGTCCGAACACAAGGCCGAGCTCATTCGACGTGCCGGCGCAGAGGCGGTCGTGGCCGACGGACTCGACCTGGACTCGGTGCGGCGCGCCGTACGCACCGCCAAGCCGGATGTCATCGTCCATCAGATGACATCAATTGAAGGTGCCGCCGACCTGCGCCACTTCGAGCGCACCTTTGCCGTCACCAACCGGTTGCGCACGTCTGGCACCGACCACCTGATTTCGGCAGGGATGGAAGCTGGCGTGAGGCGGTTCGTGGCGCAAAGCTATTGCGGCTGGCCGTATGCCCGCATCGGCGGTCCGGTAAAGACTGAAGAGGACGCGCTGGACCCCAAGCCGCCGAAGCAGCTGCGCCGCGCGCTGGAGGCTATCCGCCACGTCGAGTCTGCAGTCACGCAGGCGCCCGTCTCGGGAATCGTTCTCAGGTATGGCGCTTTCTATGGTGCCGGCACTGGCGTGCTCGACCGCGCTTTTCTCGAGCAACTCGTGCAAGGTCGCGTGCCTCTGATCGGTGACGGCGGCGCCTGGTGGTCGTTCATCCACGTCGACGACGCCGCCGCGGCGACGGTGGCCGCGATCGAGAGGGGCCGGTCAGGAAGTATCTACAACATCGTCGATGATGAGCCCGCACAGGTACGTACCTGGCTGCCCGGACTGGCGATGATGCTCGGAGCGAAGAAGCCGCGATCTGTACCCGCTTGGGTGATTCGCCTGATAGGCGGGGAGCACTTGGTGGTCATGATGACCCAGGCTCGGGCGGGCTCGAACGCGAAGGCCAAGCGGGAGCTGGGTTGGCAGCCGGCGCGCGCGAATTGGCAGCAGGGGTTTGCGGAGGTCGTCGGTTAGCGGCGGCCGGGACCGGAGCCAGGTCGACAGCGCCGCTAAGCCCCGTGACGAAGCACCTGCCACGCATAGACCAGGGTAACGATCCAACCCGTGAAGTAAATCATCGGGCGAATCGGCCGGCGTGCCAGGCCGGAGACCATGCCAACCGCGTGAGCGACGCGCAGCCAGAAGAACATCATGGCGCAAGCTGCAGTCACCGGCGTCGAAACGTGGGCGATGGCGCCGGTCAGGACGATGACGGAGAAGGGAAGAAGCTGCTCCAGCATGTTCTGGTGGGCACGCAGGCTTCGGTGGACCCAAGGGGGCATCTTGCTGTGGTCGGGCGGCCGGACGAACAGCTCGTCCTTGCCTTCGAACTTGGTCACGTTGACCCCGACGATGAAGGGAATCCAGAGCGATCCCGCCAATAGCGCCGAGTAGCAGAGCCATTTGAGTTCGACCGTCATCGCTGTTTCCCGCTCGCTCGCTATTTGGGCTCATCTTCAGCAGGACTCCGTCCATGGAGACCCGGCAAACAGCGCCGCTGCAGGCGCAATCCGTAAGTCATACAGAAGACAATCCCGCAGGCGAACAGGATTCGAGAGCCCCATCGGATCCACGCGGTCTTGTAAAGCAAGCGCAGCGTGGAATTCTCCGCAATCACGATTCCCTGTGCTTCCGCGGCGTACTCGTCGGTCAGCAGGAGTTGATGAACTGTCTGCATGCCATTTCAGGCCCGTTTGAAATGACGTAACTATATGAATAAAGATATAGTCCTGCCAGTGCGGGCCGGGGTCGCAGCACGGGATGTCTCGTGCCGCCATAACAATCGATCAGGGTGTCGACCATGAGCCATCGCGGGGTCAATCGTCGCCAGGTGATCGGGGCGGCCGGAGCGGGTCTTCTGTGCGTCGGGTCGCGTCGGCTGTGGGCGCAGAGTCCCGCGCGTGCCGCGGCGGACGCGGCGGACGTGGCGGAGGCGGCGGAGGCCGTGGTTGTAAATGCCCGCATCTACACCGTCGAGCCTGCCGCACCCCGCGCTGAGGCCTGTGCCATGCGTGCCGGGCGATTCATCGCAGTGGGGAGCAATGCGGAGGTTCGCGCTCTCATCGGCAAGGGCACCCAGGTCTTTGATGCCCAGCAGATGACCGTCGTGCCGGGGTTCATCGACTGTCACAACCATGCGGTCGGGCTCGACCTGCTCTACGAAACCTCCGTGGGTAATCCCTTCGAGGTTGAGTTCGTCACAATCGCCGGGATTATCGACAAGCTGCGCGCGAGGGCCCACACAACCCCGCCGGGACATTGGGTGGAGGGTAACTTCTTTGATGACACGAAGGTCAAAGACGCGCGCGCGCTGAACGTGCACGACCTGGATGCAGTCTCTCGCGACCTGCCGGTCGCCGTTCATCACCGCGGCGGCCACACCAGCTTTTACAACAGCAAGGCGTTCCAACTCGCCGGCGTCACCCGCGACACTCCCAATCCACCCGGCGGCACGTTCGATCGCGATGCCGGCGGCAATCTCACGGGACGAGTCACTGATCGGGCGACCGCAGTCTTCCGGGGTGTAGGGCTTCGCCCGACGTATACGCCCGAACAGCGAGCGGAGCGACAGCGTTCGGCGATGTCTTACATCTCGGAGCAGTTCGTCCGCTATGGACTGACGAGTGTTCACCACGAGCACTTCGACGGTCCCGAGGCGCTGCGCGGAATCGAGGCGATCCGGGCGGCGGGAAAGCTCAAGCATCGGGTCTTCTTCGCGGCGACGGGCCGCATGCTCGATGATCTCATCGAGGCGGGGGTTCGGACGGGGCTCGGCGATGAGTGGTTGCGGATCGGAGGCACGGTCGAGCATTTGGTCGACGGCTCGTTCTCCGAGCGCACGATGGCCCTCAGCGTCCCGTACCCCGGCATGAGCTCGGAGTACCGGGGCAACCTTACAGAGACTCAGGATGTACTCGATGCGTGGATACTGCGCATGTATCAGGCGGGGTTTCAGGTCAACTGCCACGCCAACGGGGACGTCGCCATTGCGGCCGTCCTGACCGCGCTCGAGCGGGCCCAACGGCTGGCTTCCCAGACCGATCCGCGCCCGCAGATCACCCACTGCACGCTGATCAATGCTGAGCTGGTCAGGAGGATCAAGGCGCTCGGTGCCGTGCCTGCGCCCTTCAGTACCTACCCTTACTACAACGCCGACAAGTTCCATTTCTACGGCGAGCCGCTGATCCGCCGCAGCATGGCCTTCCGCACCTTCATCGACGCCGGAATCGTCGCCGCGGCCGGCTCGGACTTCCCGCCTGGTCCGTTTTCACCCCTCATGGGGATCCAGGCGATGGTCACTCGCAAGGGTTGGAATGGCGAAGTCTGGGGAGCGGAACAGCGCGTCACCGTGGATGAGGCGTTGCGGATCAATACGTGGAACGGTGCCTACGCCTCGCACGAGGAGCATGTGAAGGGCTCCATCGCCCCTGGCAAGTACGCCGACTATGTCGTACTCGCAGAGGACCCGCACACTGCGAACCCCGACCGCATAAAGGACATCAAGATCGTCCGCACGGTCACGGGCGGCACGGTTATGTATCAGGCGTGACTCATTCGCGCGAACCGCGAGCCGCGAGCAGTCGAGTGGGGGTGCCTGGAGGAGACGGTAGCACCAAGCCGGTGAGACTGATGACCACGGTGCTCAGCAGCAGCACCGCGTTCCAGGTCGGCTGACGTTGCCCGCGCGTGAGAGCGATCAGAACGAAGGCACCAGCCAGCAAGGCGACGAAGCAGATCACAACGTGTAGTGCGAGCACTGGCGGTTCTCCTGCTGTTGGTAATGCTGCAGTGCAGCGGTGCACCGGAGCGCCAGCCACGCCGGCGGACCGCGAGGATGGTTGAATACTACCGGAGTAGGATTACTCCCTGCTGAATCCCTGGCAGCGCGCTGGAGCCAAACATGAAACGACCGATCGTCACGACCTTGGTCGCCTTCGCGGTGGCCTCAACGCTTGGCGCGTGCGTGTCCCCAGGAAATGGAAACCGCGACGCGCATGCAGCGGAATGTGTGTTTGACTCCGGCGCAATTGAAGGCGGCGCAGGAATCTCCCCATAGCTCGGCCCCGTCGGGGATCGTTGCCGTCAACGTGCTGTCGATGTCGAGCGGCCTGCGTTAGAGCGCCCGCGGCCGCCCGCCCGACGTGCCGGGGCGGCTTCGGTCGATTCATTTGACATAGTTGTCCCTGGGACACGGGGACACATTCCAAGCCCTTACCTTATAAATCAGCGGCTTGTGGCGCTCGCGCGCGGCGGGCGATCCGCAATTTCCTCCGGCGTGTCCTCTTTTCTGCTTCATTTACGCTTTCTTCCATAGAGGCCGAGCTCGCGAAGTCCAGCCCCAACCCCAAGAAGGCGGCGGAAGTCCGCCGAAGAGAAGTCACCCAGATGGAATCACGATCAAATCGATTCTCCCCGCGCGCAGGCTTGCGTGCGCACAAGGATCTGCAAGTCGCATTGCTCACGGGTCTCGCGGCAGTGAGCGTGAACGTCCCCGCGCGAGCGCAGGGCTCCGAGCTGGGGCCGCCGCTGAGCCTGAACTCGTTCGGTGTGTTGGAAAGCACTTCGACCAGTCGTTTCAACACCGGGACGACCAATGGGTTCTTTGCGCAGCTCGGAACAAACGGCCGCACGTGCGCCACGTGCCACGTCGAGGCCGATGCCTGGGCGCTCACGCCGCGCCACGCGCGGCTCCTGCCCCATGACGATCCGTTGTTTGCCCCCGTCGATGGCGCGGACTGTCCGCCAACCTCGAGCCATCAAGGGCCGAACCGCGCGAACTCCTCAATGATGCTCGAGTACGCGGTGCTGCGTGTGCAGCTGGCAATTCCTGCCACTGCAAATTTCTCCTTGGCTTCGACCACGAACCCCAAAGGCTGCGCCATACCGCCGGGCTCCGCAGCCATTTCCGGGGATCTGTTTCTCTTCAGGCGTCCACTGCCCTCCACCAACCTCATGCTGCTGTCATCGGTCATGTGGGACGGGCGCGAGACACTGGAGAAGATCACGACCCACGCCGCTGAGGAAGGCACCGCTGGGCTGCTGTTCGACCTGGGTGACCAGGCCAATGGAGCCACGACAGGTCACGCGCAGGGCTCGCCGATTGCCGGCACGCAGGCACAGCAGGATATCGTCACCTTTGAAGCGGGACTGTCCACCGCACAGGTGGTGCTCGTACCGGAAATCGGCTTCGCATTGCTGGATGTGCGAGCCCATGGCGGTGCCGACTACCTGAAGAACACGGTGACGCCGGCCTTCTCCATCGGCGTCAATGACCCATTGAACCCGCCGTTCACCAACACGGTATTCACCCTCTATTCGGCGTGGGAGCCCACCAGCGCGGAGTATCGCCACCTCTTGCCGGTCCAGCAGGCCATCGGTCGAGGCGAAGCGATCTTCAACAAGACGCGGTTCGTCATCCACGACGTGCCGGGAATCAACAGTGTTCCGTCCGATCCGCTCTACAATCCCTCCGACCCGCTCGCGGGCCAGGACGTGGTGGCCGGCTGCGGGCTGTGTCACAACAGCCCGAACATCGGCAACCATTCGACCTCTCTGCCGATCAACATCGGCGTGACCATGGCTCATCCGACCAACAACGACGGCAGCGCCAACGGGACACTGGACCTGGCGAGCCTGCCGGTCTACACGCTCATCAACTCCGGCACCGGCGCGACCGTCCGGGTCACCGACCCGGGCCGTGCGATGATCAGCGGCAACTGGATGGACATCGGCAAAACCAAGGGACCGATACTGCGGGGCCTGGCCGCGCGTGCGCCCTACTTTCACAACGGATCCGCCAGCGATCTGGCAACGGTCGTGACCTTTTACAACCAGCGTTTCAATATCGGATTGACGCCCCAACAGCAGGCGGACCTGGTGACTTTCCTCGAGGCGCTCTAGAGACGCAGCGACGCAGCCGGAAAGGACGGCGAGTCAGCTGCAGCTCGCCGCACGGGCGCCTCGAGGTTCGCAGAACTACGCATTCGACTTACGAGAGCCGCAGGCTCGCGAGCGCCGTGGCATCCGACTTGCGGGAGCCGCGGGCTCGCGAGCGCCGTGGCATCCGCCTTGCGGCAACACCGTTGTCGCGGCCCGATCTTTTGGGCATGCTCGGAACAGATCGAGCGCCAGGGCGGGGCTGTGGAAAAAGAAACACCCGATGAGGTCGGCGAGACAGAGCGCGGGCACGAGCGGAGCCCGCATGATCAGCTGTTTGCGGACCTGTATACGGACCTGCGGCGGCTTGCCGATCGTGCGCTTCGGCGCAGTCCGGGGGGAAGCATCAGCCCGACGACCCTGGTGCACGAGGTTTATCTGAATTTCTCGGGCCGGAACGAGCTGATCATCGCCGATCGGCAACAGTTTCTGGCGTACTCGGCGCGGGCGATGCGCAGCCTGCTGATCGATCTTCTGCGGCGCGGACAGGCGCTCAAGCGCGGCATGGGCTTTCATATCACCCAGCTGGGCACTGAAGTCGCAGAGCAATTCCCCCATCCCAACGAAGCGTCCCGCCTGTCCGAGGCGCTCGATGCGCTCGCGGTCGGCGAGCCGAGACTTGCCGAGGTGGTGGATCTCAAATACTTCTGCGGTTTCTCCTTTGCGGAGATCGCGGCGCTGCGCGGTACTTCGGCGCGCACTGTGCAGCGGGATTGGGAAAAGGCGCGTCTCATCCTCTTTCAGGATCTCGGAGCGCAGAGCTGAACGGCGACCCATCGGCTGCACGGCGGCACGAGGTACACGCTCATGTCGATCATCGATGCAAAAGGGTGGCAGCAAGTCAGCGAGCACCTCGATCGGGTGCTCGACCTGCCCGAGGCAGAGCGGAACGCGTATGTGGAAAAGCTGACGCAATCCGATCCGCAAACCTCCGGCTTGCTCCTTCGGCTGCTGTCCGCGCACCGCGCGCAGGCCTTCGCCAGATTTCTGAACAGCTCGGCTCCGCTGCTCACAGAGCCCGGGTCGAGCTCACAACTGGTCGGCCAACGCATCGGGGCGTACGTGATCGAAGCGGAGATCGGTCGCGGCGGGATGGGCAGCGTGTGGCGGGCGCGTCGCGCCGACGGGCGATTCGAAGGCGTGGTTGCCGTGAAGTTCCTGCAGGCGGCCTGGCTCGGGAGCGCCGGTGAGCAGCGCTTCAAGCTGGAAGGCCTGCTGCTGGCGAGACTCGACCATCCCCACATTGCACGGCTGCTCGATGCGGGACTCTTCGAAGGCCGCCAGCCGTATCTGACCCTGGAGTACGTGGAAGGTGAGCCGATCGATGCCTACTGCTCCCGCCATGCGCTCGACGTGCAAGCGCGGTTGCGGCTCTTCCTGGATGTCCTGGCGGCCGTCAGCCACGCGCACACGCACCTGATCGTTCATCGGGACATCAAGCCGGGCAACATCCTCGTGACGCGCGACGGCACGGTGAAGCTCCTCGACTTCGGAATCGCAAAGCTCCTCGAAGGTGAGGATCGATCTGATCTGACGCTGGCAAGCGCCCATCCGCTCACTCCGCAATACGCGGCACCTGAGCAGCTGCTGGGCGAACCCGTCACCACGGCCACGGATGTCTATGCGCTCGGCCTGGTCCTCTACGTTTTGCTGACCGGTGCACATCCACGCGCATCGCGGCCACTGACCGGGCACGAGCTCATCCGTGATGTGCTGGACAAGGAACTGCCTCGACCCTCGGCTGCGGCAACTTCGGCCGCCAGTGCGCGCGCCCTTGCGGGCGATCTGGACAACATCGTCGCCAAGGCGGTGAAGAGAGAGGCGCCGGAGCGCTACGCGACTGCAGCAGCACTGGCCGGCGATCTCGAGCATTACCTGCGGCACGAGCCGGTGAGCGCAAGAGCGGACACTCTGCATTATCGGGTCGGCAAATTCATGCGGCGCAATCGTGGGAGTGTCGTGACGGCGCTGGCAATCACGCTCGGCCTCATCGGGACGACGTCATTCGCGCTCCTGCAGATGTCCGAGGCGCGCCGTCAACGAGATGCCGCGCGCGCCGAGCTCCTCCAGACCGAAGCGGCCAACGACTTCTCCAGCCTCATGCTCGAGGAGGTGAACGTAGGTGGCAAAACTCTCACTCAAGAGCAGTTGCTCAACCGAGGCGTAGAGCTGCTCGATGCACGGCACGGCGCAGACCCGGAGTTCGTAGCGGAGATGCTCACGCAGCTGGCTGGCCGCTATGACGACGTAGGACTGGAAGATAAAGCGATGGCCCTGACGCAACGCGCGCTAGCCATGGCACGCACGACTCACAACCCGGCACTGCTTGCGATGACGTTGTGCCTGGCGGCCCACAAGGAGCACCAGGCGGGGCTGAGGACCGATGTCGATCGGTGGCTGGGCGAGGCTACGGCACTCACGCAGAACCTACCCGAGCTGCCGCTCCACACCAGCGTGGAATGCCTCAGAGCACGCGCCTGGCGCGCCAGCGATCACAACGACCCGGAAAGCGCGATTGCGCTGTTCAAGCAAGCGCACGCGCTGCAGGTCGCAGCGGGCCTGCGCAGCGGCCTGGAGTACACCTCCGTTCTCACCGACCTCGGCTACATGTATTACAACCAGGGTCGCTATGCGGAGGCCTACCAGAAGACAGCCGAGGTCGGTGCCGCCTTCGACCGGGGCGGTCGGGGTGGGACGCTCGGCCGGGTGATCATCCATGAGAATGCGGCCACCCTTTTGGTCAAGATGGGAGAGGTTCGAGCGGCTTACGCCGAGCTTTACGCCGCACAGCATCCAGTCTCCGGAGGACCGGAACGCGAACCGGAGCGTGCATCGTGGGCGGTGTTTTCCGAGGTGCTGCGACGACTCGGTCGTGTGGAAGAGGCGCGTGCGGCAGTCAGCGGCCGGGCCGAGAACCTCCTTGCCTCCGGCGCACCTGTTTTCGCTGCCCGCACCTTGATGGAGGAAGGGGCCGCGCTGATCGAGCTCAGTCAGCCCGACGGAGCGCGACCGCTCCTCGAGCGGGGGATCGCGATCGAAGCGCAGTATGAGAAGGGTGACGGGTCGATGAGATTCCTGGCCGAATCCAACGCCTATCTGGCTGACATCGATATCCGGACAGGTCACGCGGAGGCGGCGCGGCAACGCCTGGAGAAGTTCCTCGCCTCCTATGGCTACCCGCGGACTGCCGTGCAAGTGCCTCTTCGACCGGCTCTTCTGAGCGCCGCCCGAGCGACGCTCGCCCTCGGGGACGTGCGGTCCGCGGAGACCTACGCGCACGAGGCGCTGCGCATTGCCGAATCGGTGGCGCGAGGCCCTGACACGAGCGCAGACGTCGGAGAAAGCCTTTTCGTGCTCGCGCGGATCGAGCGAGCCCAACATCACCTGCCGGAGGTACGTCAGCTGCTCACCCGTGCAGTGCGTTGCCTCACTGAGGGTGTAGGTCCAGAAGCGCCCGCAACGGCGCAGGCGCGAGACGAGCTCGCTCACCTGTGACCGGGGCCGGGGGCGGCTCGCGCACTGCCGGCGGTTTTCGGACGCGATCGAGCGCAGGGCAGGACAGGGCCGGAGCGCGCGGGCGAGGCGCGTATCCGACTGGCCATTCAAAGGCTTACCATGCGAGGCTCAACCCTCGCCAATGGTCAGCAGAAGGACTCCCGGTCAATGAATCAGAAAGCGGCCCCGCAGCCCAGCGAGCAGGCCCTGGCAGCCGGGCCGCGCGCCGCGCGCGACACGGTGACCGAAAAGTCCTCCTGGATCAGGCCCCTGCGGGAAGAGATGGCCCGCGTCATCGTGGGCCAGACGCATCTGCTCGACCGGTTGCTGATCGCGCTGCTCACGAACGGGCATGTGCTGCTGGAGGGCGTACCGGGACTGGCGAAGACCTTGACCTTGAAAACACTCGCCAGTTGCATTTCGTTACGTTTCAAGCGCCTTCAATTTACCCCGGACATGCTGCCCGCCGACATCGTCGGCACGATGATCTACAGCCCCCAGGACGGTGCGTTCCGCACCAGGCACGGGCCGATCTTCAGCAATCTCATCCTGGCTGATGAAATCAATCGTGCCCCGGCGAAGGTCCAAAGCGCGCTGCTGGAGGCGATGCAGGAGCGCCAGGTCACGCTCGGCGATGAGACGTACGCGTTACCCGCGCCGTTTCTGGTTCTGGCGACACAGAATCCCCTGGAACAGGAAGGCACCTACCCTCTGCCGGAGGCGCAGGTCGATCGCTTTATGATGAAGGTGATCGTCGACTATCCGACACGGGTGGAGGAGAGAGCGATTCTCGACGCGATGGCGACCACCGAGCCGATGATTGTGCCGCGCACGGTGGTGGGCGCCACGCAGATCATCGAAGCCCGCCACGTAGTCAACACTCTGTTCGTCGATGACAAAGTCCGTGACTACATCGTCGATATCGTGCTTGCGACACGACCGCCGCTCGCGGCCGCCCTCGAGTTGAACGGTTACGTCCAGACCGGCGCTTCGCCACGCGCGACCATCTCGCTTACGCTGGCAGCGCGCGCCATGGCATTCCTCAACGGGCGGCACTTCGTCACTCCGCAGGACGTCAAGTCGGTGGCCATGGATGTGCTGCGGCATCGGGTGTCGGTGACCTACGAGGCGGAAGCCGAGAACGTCACTTCCGAGAATGTCATCGAGAAAATACTGAACACTCTGCCGGTTCCTTAGCGCGGAAGTCTCCTGATGGCGGACGAGAAGCAACCAGCCGATTCGCGGCGCAGCCGCATGCGGGAGCTGGAGATCAGCACTCGCCGGATGGTCGATGACAGCATGGCCGGCGCCTATCACTCGGTATTCAAGGGCCGCGGAATGGACTTCGACGAAGTCCGCGAATACAGCCCGGGAGATGAAGTCCGGACCATCGACTGGAACGTCACCGCGCGCGCCGGACGTCCCTTCGTCAAGAAGTTCACGGAAGAGCGCGAGCTCACGATCTTCCTGGTGGTCGATATCAGTGCTTCGGGAAACTTCGGCTCCGGCGCCATGGCCAAGCGCGACCTGGCCGCGGAAGTGGCCAGCGTGCTGGCCTTCTCCGCCATCCGCAACAGCGACAAAGTCGGTTTGATCCTGTACACCGACCGCACTGAACGGTATCTGCCGCCCAAGAAGGGTCGCCGGCACGTGCTGCGCGTCGTGCGCGACATTCTCTACCACGAGCCGCAGGGCATCGGTACCAACACCGTCAAGGCGCTCGATGTCGTCAATCACGTATTGCACCGGCGCGCGGTGGTGTTTCTGATCTCCGACTTCGTGACGAGCGGGAGCGATCCGGGTGGGGCGCGTGCGCAACTGCGTCGGGCAGTCCGGCAGACGAATCGTCGGCACGACTTGATTGCACTGCATATCGAGGATCCTCGCGAGAGGCAGCTTCCCAACGTTGGGATCATCGCTCTGGAGGATGCAGAAACCGGGGAAATCGTCGAGCTCAACACAGCGCGCGCGGCGGTGCGGAAGCGATTCAACGAGATCTCGCTGGAGCGCGCGCAACGCCTGAAGAGCGATCTGCGGGCCGAGGGAGTCGACAGCGTACAGCTGCGCACGGACATGCCTTACATCCCTCCGCTGCAGCGGTTCTTCAAATCGCGTGGCCGGCCTCGCGTATGAGGGGCGCCCGCGATACCGTGCGACGCTGCGGGAGCCTGGCGTTAGTGACAGGAGCCACGCTGGCCGGAGGCGCCATCGCCGAGGCTGCAGACGACATCCGTGACATTCGCGGACCCAAAGCGGTGCCGGGGTCCTGGATAATGCCTGCGGTGCTCGTGGGAGTGCTTCTGGTGGCGCTCGCTTACGCGATCTGGCGACAACGCGACGGCGCGACCCGCCCCCGCAAACTCACCTTGTCGGAACAGACGCTCGAGCTCCTGGAGGGTACGAAGCCACTGATGCAACCGGCTACGGCGCGGGAATTCGGGATTGCCGCGTCCGAGGTGATACGCCACTACATCGAGAAGCGCTTTGAAGTCATCGCGACTCAGAGGACCACGGAGGAGTTTCTGCAGACGCTCCTGCAGAGCCCGAATGCGGCACTCGCCCGTCACCGCTCGCTCCTCGCGGAGTTCCTGCAGCAATGCGACTTCGTCAAGTTCGCGGGCGCATCGTTGGCGGTGACCGACATGGAAGCGCTGTTCCGGAGCGCGCGCGGGTTCGTGCTCGAGACCGGCGAGGTCGCCCCTGCATGATCCGGTTTCTTCAGCCCGAGTGGTTGTGGGTGCTGGCTGCGTTGCCACTGATCCTATTGTGGAGAGGGCGCCGCGGCCCGGTCGCCGCCGTCGAATATTCCGACGTCAGTCTCGCGCGGGACATTGCGCGTCGCACTCGCAGTCGTATCGGCTGGATCGTCGGGTTGCTGCCGATCATCGCGGCGGCTCTCATGATCGTCGGGCTGGCCCGGCCACAGCGAACCCACAGTCGCACCGAAGTGACCGTGAACGGCATCGACATCGTTCTCGGGTTGGATGTTTCAGGCTCGATGCAGGCGTTGGACTTCTCCGTCGGTAACTCCCCCATCAACCGGATCGCCGTGGTGAAGTCCGTCGTCGCCCAGTTCATCGAGGAGCGGCCCAACGACCGGATCGGGCTCATCGCCTTTGCGGCGTACCCGTATATCGTCAGCCCGCTCACGCTGGACCACGACTGGCTGCTGCAGAACCTCGAGCGGGTCGACGTGGGTGTTGGTGACGACGGCACGGCCATCGGCTCAGCCATCGCCGCGGCCGTGAATCACCTGCGCACCACTGCGGCAAAGTCCAAGGTGGTCATCCTGCTCACCGATGGCGTCAACAACAGTGGGAAGATATCCCCGCTCGCGGCGGCCGAAGCGGCCAGAGCCTTGGGCGTGAAGGTCTACACCATCGGCGTCGGTGTGCGCGGCAAGGCGCCCATTCCTGTCAGGGACGAAGCGGGCAGGATCCACATGGTCATGGACAGCGTGGATGTGGACGAAAAGACCCTCCAGGCGGTGGCGAGCCAGACCGGCGGCCTGTTCTATCGAGCCACCGATACGGATTCATTGCGCAAGATCTACGAGCAGATCAATCGCTACGAGACCTCTGCGCAATCCGTGCAGAGGTTCGAGCACGTGGAAGAGCTCTACAGGTGGGCGCTGTACCCGGCGCTGGGCCTGCTGGCGCTGGGGTTTCTGTTGCAACAAACGAGGTTTCGCAGGTTACCGTGAGGTTCAGCGATCCTTACTGGCTGCTGGCTGGACTGCTGACGAGCATCGTGCTCGTCGTGGCATGGCGCTGGCACGACGCTCGCCAGCGCGCGGCGCTCGCGGCATTTGTCGCGTCGCACCTGCGGCTCAAGCTCACCGGCTCCGTGTCGCGGCTCGGGCGCCTCATGCAGCGGGGCCTGTTTCTGGCGTCAGTGCTTTGCCTGTTCACCTCTCTCGCCGGCCCGGAGATCGGCTGGCACTGGGAGCTGATCAGCCGTCGCGGCAACGAGGTGGTGTTCGCCATCGACACTTCGCGCAGCATGTTGACTCCGGACGTGCTGCCCAACCGCTTGACGCGCGCCAAGCTCGCGATCGATGACATGGCGAGGCAATTGGATGACGATGGGATCGGCATCGTGGCATTCGCCGGCCGTGCGTATGCCGTCTGCCCGCTGACGCTCGACTACGGTGCCTTTCATCAATCACTGGATGCCATCGACGTTCACACCATCCCGCAGGGCGGCACGAACATTCCGAGCGCCATTGCTGCCGCACGTGCGGCGTTTCGCCGCCGTGCGAGCGCCGATAGAATTCTGATACTGGTCACTGACGGTGAGAATCTCGAGGGTGACGCTCTGGCTGCCGCGAAGGCGGCGGCGGCTCAGGACGGGCTGAAGATCTACACCGTCGGCATCGGTACGGCGGCGGGCGAGCTCATCCCCTTGCCGGCGGAGCTGGGGGGCGGCTTCGTCAAGGACGACAAGGGGACGCCGGTCAAATCGCAACTCGATGAGGCCGGGCTGAAGGCTATCGCCTCCGCTACCGGCGGCGCGTATGTGCATCTGGAGGGTCAAGGCGAGACTTTCGATGCTTTCCTGCGAACGGTATTCGCCGCCGTCTCCAAGCACGACCTGATCTACAGGCAGCAGAGGATCTACATCCAGCGGTATCAGTGGCCGCTCGCTGCATCCCTGGTGATGTTGTTGGGCAGCCTGCTGGTGGGCACGCGGCGTGCGAGCCGCCGGCGAACGGCTGCGGTGAGCGGCGCGATCGCAGTGCCCGCCCTGTTGGCGCTGATGATCGTTCCGATGCGCTCCCAGAGCGCCGATCAGGCGGGCGCCCCTGCTGCGAGGAGGGAGGCGGGCCCCGCCCCTGCTGTGAGGACTGATCCGAACGCGCCCATCCTGGAGTACAACGCGGGAACCGCGGCGTATCGCGCCGGGCAGTTTCCGCAGGCCACGCGGTCGTTCCAACAGTCCATCGATACTGCTCCGGCGAGCGATGCAAAGCGTCTCGCGGATCAGGAGGATGCTTACTATAACCTGGGGAACGCGCTTTATCGCGCGGGTCAGCGGTTCGAGAAGTCCAATCCTCAGGAGGCGATGCGCACGTGGACGGACGCCCTCAAGGCGTATGACACGGCGTTGCAATTGCGTCGCGACGACGCGGATAGCAAATACAACCGCGACTTCGTGCAGAAGAAGATCGATGCGTTACAGCAGCCGCCTGACCAGGGGGGCGGTGGGGGTGGCGGCGGAGGCGGTAGCGGGCACGGTGGGGGTGGCGGGGGCAACGGCGGGGGCAAGAGCGGAAATCCGCCGCCGAGCGATGGGCAGGCGAAGGGGCAGCCGCCGCCGCAGGGGCAGGGGCAGTCACAAGGGCAGCCGCCACCGCAGGGGCAGGGGCAGTCACAAGGGCAGCCGCCACCGCAGGGGCAGGGTCAGTCGCAAGGGCAGCCGCCGCCGCAGGGGCGGGGGCAGTCGCAAGGGCAACCGCCACCGCAGGGGCAGGGGCAGTCACAAGGGCAGCCGCCACCGCAGGGACAGGGGCAGTCGCAAGGGCAGCCGCCACCGCAGGGACAGGGGCAGTCGCAATGGCAACCGCCGCCGCAGGTGCAGCTGGCTCAGGCTTCGGCGCAGAATTCCGCGGGTGGCTCACCGCCGCCGGCGCAGCAGAGCGGACCGTCGGCGAATGCCGCAGTGGGTGCGGAGGCGTCTGGTCAAAGGGGGCCCGGACAGATGGGCGTGGAGGACGCTCGCGCGTTGTTGGACTCGGCCAAATCGGAGGAACGCCATTCACTTCCGGTGCCCTCGGGGCCGCGGGACCCCGACCAGCCGGACAAGCCGTTCAAGAACTGGTGATGCGAATTCC
>Ga0207707_10001562_pt1 | contig 21075 bp, 19 predicted proteins | sample KBSC83BmetaG_FD_184336 | JGI IMG/M metagenome (GOLD analysis project Ga0207707, IMG submission 184336) | Corn rhizosphere microbial communities from Kellogg Biological Station, Michigan, USA - KBS C8-3B metaG (SPAdes) (version 2) | ecosystem: Host-associated > Plants > Roots > Rhizosphere ...
ATTCCCCACAAGGTCGCCAGCCACAGGTTCTTCGCCCGGTAGTCGGCGCCGATGACGGCGAAGCCGCGAATCTGGTTCTCTTCCTGCGCATAGGCCTGCACGACCCGGATGCCGGAGAAATTTTCCAACACGTAGGCGCTCATCACGCTCAACTGCGCCTGGGTGTCGCGCGAGCAGCGAAAAATCTGCCGGCCGAAAAAACGCACGATGATCGGGATCAGCGGCAGCGCCAGCATCGACCAGAGAGTAAGCCAGGGGTCAATGGCGATCATCAGAGTCAGGCTGAAAAAGATCACTACCACTGCGTCGACGATGGCCAGGGAGCCGAACCCCATCAGCTCGCGCACGGCCTGGACGTCATTGGTGAGGCGCGACATGAGATCGCCGGTCTTGGCGTGCTGGAAGAAACTCAGGGGCAAGGTCTGCAGGTGCGTGAAGACCCGGTCGCGCAGGTCGGCCTCGCAGCGGCGCGAGAAGCCATGGATATTGATGCGCCAACAGTAGCGAAAAAGCCCTTGCAGCGCCGCGGCGCCGAGAATCAGCAGTGGATACCTGAACAGCGATCGCGCCGGATCGGTGCCATGGAGCGCGGTGTCGATGCCGCCCTTGATGAGCCACGGCATGGCGATACCGGCGAGATCCGTGGCGATGAGCGAGAGAACGCCGAGGATGAGAAAACGCCGATAGCGATCGATGAGAAATTTTACGCGCTGGTAGTAGTGAAGAATCGCCGCGCCCTTTCGCTGCGCGGGCGCCGGGCAAACCGGCTACCCCTTGGAAACGCCGTGCTCGCGGTAGACCTCGCTCCACTGCCCGGCCATGAGCTTTTCCATGACTGCGGGCAGCGACCCGAGTGAAACCCGCACCTGTTGCATGGTGTCACGGTCGCGCACGGTGACTTTTTCGTCCGCCGGAGCCTGATCATCGCCAACGGTCTGCACGTCGACGGTGACGCAGAACGGCGTGCCGACCTCGTCCTGGCGGCGGTAGAGCCGGCCGATGGATGCGGTGTCATCGTAAACCGAATACCAGCGCTTGCGCAGCTCGGCGCCGAGCTTGTGCGCGGTTTCGACGATGCGCGAGTTCTTCTTGAGCAGCGGCAGCACGGCGATCTTGACCGGCGCCAGCTCAGGATGAAACTTGAGCACCACGCGCTTTTCGCCTTTCACTTCCTCTTCGTTGTAGGCGTCGACGAGAAAGGCCAGGGTGCCGCGGTCGGCGCCGGCCGAGGGCTCGATCACGTAGGGCACGATCTTCCGTTTGCTCTCCTCGTCGAAATATTCGAGCGCCTTGCCGCTGAACTGCGCGTGCTGCTTCAAATCGAAATCGGTGCGGTTGGCGATGCCTTCCAGCTCGCTCCAGCCGATCGGAAAAAGATACTCGATGTCGGCGGTGCGCTTGGCGTAGTGCGCCAGCTCGTCTTTCTCGTGCTCGCGCAGGCGGAGATTTTCCGGGCGAATGCCGTAGCGCGGATACCAGTCGAAGCGTTCGTCGATCCAGCGCTGGTGCCACTCTTCGTCGGTTCCCGGCATGACGAAAAACTCGATCTCCATCTGCTCGAATTCGCGGGTGCGAAAAGTGAAATTGCCGGGAGTGATCTCGTTGCGAAACGATTTGCCGATCTGGGCGATGCCGAAGGGCAGCTTCAGGCGCATGGACTGAAGCACGTTGTCGAAGTTGACGAAAATCCCCTGCGCCGTCTCGGGACGAAGATAGGTCACCGCGGCCTCGTCTTCCAACGGCCCCATGAAGGTCTTGAACATGAGATTGAACAGCCGTGCCTCGGTCAGCTCGCCCTTGCCGCAGGCCGGGCAGAGTGTGCGTCTTTTATGGCAGTGTTTGCACGCCTCACCGCCGGGAATGTTGAATTTGTTACCCTTGGTCGCCTCGCAGAAATGAACCCAGACTTCCTCGTCGATCTTGTCCGCGCGAAAACGCCGCTTGCAGGCCCGGCAGTCGACCATCGGATCGGTGAAGTGATCGAGATGGCCGCTCGCTTTCCATACTCGCGGGTGCATCAGGATCGACGCGTCCAGCCCCACCATGTCGGCGCGGTTCTGCACCGAGTCGCGCCACCAGGCGCGCTTCACGTTGTTCTTGAGCTCCACCCCGAGCGGCCCGTAATCCCAACACGACCCCGTGCCGCCGTAAATCTCGCTCGACTGAAAAATAAACCCGCGCCGCTTGCACAGCGACACGATCTTGTCCATGTCCACCATTTTAGAGAAGTCCCATCTAGAGGCGAATTTTAACAATGTAAAGGATGCCGCGAAGGGAGTCAAAACCGCACGCGCGAACCGTAGCACCCCACTATTCGCGACCGGGCGCGATCCCTGAGGGGTCTGGAATCAGGGATTCCTTGGGGATTTATGAACGCGTAGGATCAGCGGCGCGTCGAACATGCTCAATAGAATCGGCGCAGAGCCGCAGCTCAAGCACTCGTCGCCGCGGCTCAGGAACCAGAGCGCCCCTTCGTAGCTGTCGATCGAATTTACCGCGTCGCTGTCATTCACCCAGTATTGCTCGTAATTGGGCTGCAGTTTTCGGAACCGCAAAGTAGTGGGTCCAAAGAACGCCGCGAGCGATCTCGAACCTCTCACGAGTAAAGTAGCGGCGGTTCTGAATTCGTTTGACGATCTGAAAACTAAGCTGGCCTTGATCACTTTCCCTGGCAAACCAAAATCGGCATACGGCCGCACCGCATAGCCCTGCGCCGCCCAGGGGTCGACATTCCACGCCGGCAGCAAGTAAATCATGCCGTTGTCGCGGGTGACGCGACGCATCTCGCGGAAGGCCTGCTCGGGATTAGGCACGTGCTCGAATACCCAGATAGACCACACACCATCGAACGCATCGTCGGCGAACGGCAATGCGGTGGCGCTGCCTAAAACGAACTTCTTGTGATAGAAGCGCCGAACGTTCGGAGAAATATCGAGGCCGATATAATCCTCCGCGACATCCTGGAGATAGCCGCGCCCCGAGCCGATCTCCAGGACAGCTTTTTTGGCGAGGTTGAAACGGGCCACGAACTCGGAAACCCGTTCGACGATCTTGAAATCCTTGGCTGCCTGTTCGGCAATTCTCTGATATTTGCGATCGTAATCTGTCTCGGCAGCCGCCGAGACATCAGCCGGTTTCCGATAGATGTCGGTGTAATAATTTCGCGCCGCGACTAATTCAGCCGAAGTGAGCGGCGCGTCGCTGTTGTAAGGGAAATTCGCCGCCCACAGGATAACAATTAGGGCGGCAAACACGCAGAGCAAGCGCTTCAGCGCAGTCCAATAGCTTCTTAGAGGCATCGCAATCGCGTTACTAACGCAAAGTCACTACCATCGGTTGTCCCTGTTCGAGCCATGGCGGTGTCCCGCTTCGACGTAATACCCGCTTTCGACTCGCCACCCACCATATAGCTTGATCAAGCAATCGCTCAACCCAATCAAGAGAGCTATCGAATTATTGCTTAACACATCTCATGATAAAAATTGTGTAAGGAATCTTTAGCGTGTCATGTAAAATTGCGCCTTCGATCTCTACGAAATATCGAGCCGCCAACCGTTTGTACTCATCTACCGTACGCACGGCACGACCACGATCTCTCGAAATCAACCATCTCGCCAGTGGATTTTGGTTTTCTATGTAGACGTTGTCATAGGTAATCAACGCCCCGTTGGGTTTTAGGCTATGATAAGCAATATTGAAGAGATGACCCGCTTCATCGTCGTTCAAGTGGTGAACGATCCCGACTGCAAGGACTACGTCGTAATGTCCGGGCTGTAGCGTGGCGGCATCTTCGACTTTTCGACACGAGAAGCTATAGTTGCTTCTCCCCTCCCAGCGCTTTTTGGCGGCCTCAACATATAGTGGATTCATATCGAAGCCCGCATATTCCGCAATGGAGTCCGGAAAGTACGAGAGCAGCCGCGCCGTCCCGCAACCAATTTCCAATATGCGGCAGCCTCGAAAAGGGCGCACATAGTCCCGTACCAACGCAACTTGACTACTTCGTTTACCCACCAGACTCGTAAATAGATCATACACCCATGGTTGTGATAGTACTGCGGCCAGTCCTGTTTCACGATGACTGGGCTCTTCACTTTTCATATGCAAGCTCCGCGTCTAATTCAGCTGACAAACAACGAGGTGGGCTAGATTTCTCTCATCCGGCGTGCAAGCAATCACCGGACGTCTTCAATCGGCCTGTTTAATCTTTACATGTCCCACTGCCGTTAATACAATGATGACCGACAGCAAATAGCCGTCATCAACATGCTCGCTTGACACATCGACTGATTTCGGTTGTTAACGTCAAGATATGCCTGCCCTCGATATTCTAAAGTTCACATCGAAGCTAAACCAGAACGGCGATGGTCTCTGGGTAAGCCATAGCGAACGATCGATTTCTTACCCACAGGATGGCAATGATTCATGCCAAGGCATCGAAACCGATTCGTTTTGGTTCAACCATCGCAACAAAGTTATCATTACACTTGTGACGTCCTTCTCTCCGAGCGGCCCCCTATTCGACGTCGGCGCCGGAAACGGATATGTCGCCATGGCGCTGCAGCGCTCTGGAATTGACACGGTCGCGGTAGAACCAGGAACCCAGGGCGCGCACAACGCCAAGACACGAGGGTTGCATACCGTCATCCGTGCAACACTCGAAGACTGCGACTTCCAAGATCACACGATCCCGGCATTTGGTCTTTTTGACGTGCTCGAACATATTCCCAACGATGCAGAGTTTCTGCGTTGCCTCTATCGACAATTGTTGCCGGAAGGGTATTTGTACGTAACCGTACCAGCCTACAATTTTCTTTGGTCAATTGACGACGCCTACGCCCAGCATCACCGCAGATATACGGTCACCTCGCTGAGGAAAAGTCTCCAAAAAGCTGGCTTCGTAGTGAAATATTGCAGCTATTTCTTTTTCGTTCTCGCACCCGCTATCTTTATTTTTCGCACTCTGCCGAGCCGCTTACGATTCCGTCGCGCCAACGACATGTCCTCGATAAGCCAACAACATATCCCACCTCCTGGAATCTTGGGCAAGATCATTGATCGCGCTCTCACCTACGAATTTCTACGAATTGAAAATAAGAAAACGCTACCTGCGGGTGGAAGTTGTATCGCAGTAGCTCAAAAACGCCGTACTTCCTGATAGCGTACGATCTGCATCATAGCCGATCCTGTCTAATTCTGTCGCACCCGCCGGTAAACTCGGTACTTCGGATAGGATTGGATCAGTTGAAACTGGCCGCTGTTCAATTGCTTATCGTAAAGATCCCAGTATGTGCTTTGGAATCCCGCAACCAAATAGTCGGGATTGGCGACCATTGGATCATAGTCGATCCTCGGTTTCTCGCCGAAGATTTTGTAGCGCAACAGTTCTACAACCATTTGGTCCGGCGGGTAATGATACCGGCGATTCAAGAGAAAGAACAATTCACTTTCATAAGTCTCTATCATCGCATCCGGCGGTGTCTGGGTGTTGAGAAAACGCGTGACCTCTTTGATCGAGTCATCAGCGTACAATGCGTGGGCGGCATAGAGGCCTTTGATGGTTCCAGCGAACGATGCGACAACCACGATTACGCTTGCTAACGCTGCAAGGTTTTGCAGGCTAAAGCGAATCTTGAGCACCGCCGCAGCATGCTCGATTGTCCACTTGATGTTAAACTGATTCGTCCATTCGGACAGCATCGCCGCAACGAAAATACTTCCCAAAAACACCGACGGCAACATATATCGCGGCCAGCCGATGGACAACGTAACGTACCAACCAAACCAACTCCCAGCCAAAACAAACAACGATAACCGCACTTCTTTCGGGAAGCTATAAGGCAGCTTGCGCCTTTTCCAAAGTCCCCAAAAAGCCCAACACAAGCCTAAACATGTAGGAATACCGAATTCTATTGCTCTGGTCAGCACAACAAATCGGATCTGTGGTATAACCACCAACGCGAGCAATGGCGTCAAGCCAGACACCACCGACTCGGAGGGAGAAAACTGCTCGATTAAATAGAATATTAGCGCGTAGAGTACTAGCGAACCCACTAATCCGATGGCAAACCATAGCGCGCTTCTTTTTTCCCGTTGCCTCATCGCAACGATCAACGGCACAAGCATAGCGACAACAAAAAAAGGCCGCGCCTGGATCCGCAGCAGTAGCGCGAGAGACCAACAGCAGATAGCGCCTGCGATGAACAACCAGGTACGTTTCTCCGCACTCATGAAGCAATGGTAGCCCGCGAGCAAGAACAATAGGGCCGGAATCTCACCTAACACCTGCCGCCCCATGTATAGCGGATTGATTTCCGCCTTATTGGTCAAACCGACGACAACCACGATGCTTGCGAGTCCAATTGAAGGACTGTAAAGCCGTCGCCCTAACCGGTACAGAAGAATAAGCGCTCCTAATGTAAAGACAACCGCAACCACTCTGGCTTGATCAATACCGATACCAAAAGCCCAAAAACTCAAAGCAACAGCACCCGTTATAGGAAAACCATAGTCTTGGCCGCGCAGTACTGGGACACCTGCTAGTAGGCGACCGTAATGTCCTAGCTCCATCCAGTTACGGGCAACAGACAACGTCCATCCTTCATCCCACCAAGGGGATGGGACACGGTCGAGGTGAATCACCAAACCCACAATGACCAAAACACCCACCACACACAGCGCACAGTTGAATCTGCTCATAACGGGGGAATATATTGCAACGGATGTAAAGTAAATGCGGTGGTCCTCTATTACCGAAGGCACGGTGCCGGGGGTCTAATTAGCCGCTCCCGCACACACACTTCACTGTAGTACATTGAAAAATCTATGCATTTGTCTAACGACTAATTCGCAGTCGCTCTCTTGCATTTCGTAATACATAGGTAGGCGAAGCAGTCGGTCGCTAATCGTCTCCGTAACGGGCAACATTCCAGGCCTGTAGCCTCTTGCTCTCCCCATGGGTGAAGTATGGAGCGGCACATAGTGAAAGAGAGCTAAAATTCCCTCCGCCTTAAGGTATTCTATCAGTCGTGAGCGCTCATCAAGGGAATTCAGGATCACATAAAACATATGATAATTTGAATGACACTCATTTGGGATAGTTGGAAGTGTTATATGACCTTGTACCGCCAGTGGCTGAAGACCTTCTTGGTAAAACCGATAGATTGTTTCCCGCTTTCTTGTGATGATATCCATATTTTCTAACTGTGCGAATAAGAATGCCGCTAATATATCCGAAGGCAACAACGAAGATCCGATATCCACCCAAGTGTACTTGTCCACTTCACCCCGAAAAAAGCTACTTCGATTTGTACCTTTTTCTCTAATAATTTCAGCTCTCTCCACAAGCTCCGGCCCATTTAGAACAATTGCTCCACCCTCGCCGCAAATAAAGTTCTTCGTTTCATGAAAGCTATAGGTCCCAATATCGCCGATCGTGCCGAGATATTTGCCTTTGTACGTTGCGTTGACTCCCTGCGCGGCATCTTCGATGACGATCAGATGATGCTTCTTGGCAATCGACATGATCGCGTCCATTTCACATCCAATTCCAGCGTAATGGACCGGCACGATTGCTCGAGTTTTCGCCGTCACCGCAGCTTCGATGAGATTTTCATCGATATTCAGCGTGTCCCTTCGGCAGTCGACAAATACGGGTCGAGCACCACGCAAAAGAAATGCATTTGCGGTAGATGAAAATGTGAAGGACGGCAAAATAACCTCATCCGCTTCCTTTATATCCGCTAGAATTGCGGCTAGGTCCAGCGCTGCGGTACAAGATGTAGTCAGTAGAATTTCGCATGCGGCGAAAGCTTCTTTCATTAGGCTTTGCGCCTTCTTTGTGTAGGTACCGTCGCCACTCGTCTTAAGCTGCAAGACAGACTGAGCTATATAGTAAAGCTCTTTGCCGACGATAAATGGCTTGTTGAAAGGAATGCGAAAATCCACAATCTACTCGTGCGCCACTTTAGTTGAAATACTTGACACAGCGGTTTGCATGCTAATATCGGTAAACTTCCATATATATTTCGCGGTTTCAGGACCTTCCGTAAACAAAAGATCTAGGATGGAAACTTGAGGATCATATGGTGGGTACAATTGTGAATACACAGGATAATCATAAACCATGTATTCGGTAGAGATTCCCGCCTCAGCCAGTTTTTCTTCATCTAGGTACGCCTTCGCAGCAGGCCCCGAAATGTAATGAGTTGCACCTAGCTGTTTCAAAAGACCCAAGAGGCGGTCGGTTTTAGTGCCAGTTGCAGTCAAGGACGACGAGCGCATGAACTTCGTTTTTGCAATGCCCAACAACTCACTCAACAAGACCGTGAGTTGAATAGTCAAATCCGCCAACTTCTCGTGACGCTCTAGATAGGCTTCTTTCAGGGTTGGCCAATACATCTCAAAAAAAGGCGCTTTACCGTATGCTTGCTCGATCGTTTTCCAATGCTTACGTGACCAATCGCGTGTCCAGTCTATTGCGATTTCATTGATTGATGTATGCTTTTCAACATTTCCTTTCTTTGCAACCGGGACGGTAAGCCAGACAGACCCATTTGCCGTCTTAATTCGATTTCGGTTACGCCACCCGTGCTTGTCATACTGCACGTCATCGTAGAACACGAAGACATCCGCCTTATATATTTGGTGAAAGTAGCCTCGCCATGGAAGATAATTTGGTTGATTGATTACACAGTTCATACGTTCAGAGTAGTGAGCAAATCACGGGAGCACCGTCCGACTCCTTACTTCCTAGCCAATCATTGGATGTAATTGCTCGAACTCGCTGTGAAGCAAACCCATGTAATAAGCGTCGCGTCGTTCCCCACTACGCAAGAATTCGCCTCGCAACACACCTTCCACTCTAAAATTGAGAGTTTTGTAGGTATTTAGAGCCGCGCGATTGCTCACATCAACCGTGAGCCATACCTTATGCAAATTGTACTTTTTGAAGCCATCAAGCAAGGCGTAATAGATTCCTGTTAGGCCAACTCCCATTCCCCTTACATCCGGATTACCCAGATATATCGAGAGGCGGGATGTTCGGAGATAACTGTCTGTTTTATCTAGCACCGCATTTCCTACGTGAGAGCCGTTTAATAGCAATGCATACGCGCTGGTTAGTGGGTCTTCGAGAGAGCGTTGGATCCAATTTAAGGTGTACTCAGGTGTCGGATCGCGGCGCAGACCAAGCCCTTTGGCAATAACCGGATCGCAGAGCCAGCGGTAGATTCTTTCCGCGTCCTCCGGTCCCAGCTCGCGTATCCTAACATCGGACCGAATTCTCAACATCACGGCCAGCGTCCTATGAATGTTACAAACCTCCCTATGTACCTAGCGAGTAGCGACGAAACCAATATATTTAAATAACTGCCGGGTTAGTGGGAGGCCCCTGGCTAGGGTTTCAGCGAGCGTGTTGGCGATCATTATTTGATCGGAGCGTGCTCGACGGGAGTCGTTCACCAATTCTGCTTGCCCTAAAAACCAATAATAGGAAAACTCAACGTTTTGAAACCCCGCTGAGGTCAATTGCCCCGCCAGGACTTCATCAGCAAATCCGCCCAAAAACGCTTTGCCGTATTCCGCTTGATTGAAAGTATCTTTATCAACATGAAATCGCGTTTGGATTTCCCCATCTTTTTCGAGGACAGAGTCGATCTCTCTCCTTACAATAGAGTCGTATTGACCCGTGAGATCGAGATCTCGAATCGCTTTCCAAAAGTAAAAATTCGGTTCAAGATCTGCATAAAATTTGCCACCGGGCCGCAACGCTTTCGCAGCGTTACGAAGCGTTGGTTCAATGTCATACAGATGATGCAAGAATGAGTAAGCGGTTACGATGTCATAAGAACCTTCTGTCACCGAAAAAGATCCGCTATCTGCGAGGTGCAAATTAATGGTTGCGTCTCCGGATCGGTCAACTCGCTTAAGCATCGCCTCAGTTACATCTACGCCGTCGATCTCTCTTACATATTTCTTCGCAATGTTGATTATGAACCCCGTCCCACACCCGAGGTCTAAAAGGCGCCCGGCGTTAAGTATGTTGACAATACTGCTCAATTTGTCCTCTACATGGGCAACGTTCTCCGATCTGAAATGCGGTTCAGTCTCGTTGTAGGAAGAAGCCAAAACATCGTGTAGTTTCTGATTAGCGTTGATCACTTTCACATAGTTCGAATCGTCCAGCTTCATTAGATTACTCCGCGATTGCCTTACTCCACGGTTTGCCGATACTTTCGCAAATGAGCAGGGGCATAGTATTCTTCGTAACTTGCTGGAACCTGGCAAAAACATCCAAGCTTCTGCAGCACCCTTTCCGGCACCGCGGATAAATCCATGTGGCTCATCGCCCGAGGAATATCGAGCCTCTGCTTCATGAAGGAACGACACATATTGATCGTCAGTGCATGCCTCCATGTCGTAGTATTATTATGTCCTCCCGAATGCCAAAGGCGCGCATTAAAGAAAAACACCGTGCCCGCTTTCGCTACAAGCCGCTCCGCGCCGGCCAAAAATTCCCTCTCCGTGGGCTGCTGGAAGGTTAAGTGTGATTTTGGCAAGTACCACGTTGCACCATTCTTCTCAGTAAAATCATCCAATAGAATCGTTGCACCCATATTCGTGACATAATCTGGAATTAGCCTCGGACAATCTACGTGAATCCTGCTGGAATAATTTGTCCCATAAGGCGGCATTGAGGAGGACGTGTAAGCATAAATGATACAACCTTCGCCGAGAATCCATTCGAATGGGTCCAGGAGGTCACCCAGTTCTAAAATTTTGAGCAATTCACCTGCATATAAAGAACACAGCAGGACCATACCAGAATCACTTTTTGCACTGGTTCGAAGCTGATACGCCTCTTCAGCGGCAATTGCGCGTTCAAGAGCTATTTTAAGCGGTTGTAGCATTTCATCGGGTATAACGCTTGTTGTAATAACAAACCCGTCGGTTGAAATCTTTTTTGAGAATTCCTCTTTCGTCATAAAGTCTCTACTACTATCGTCGCAAAACCCTTTTCTTCGATTTCCGGTTAATTGGGTAATGTCACATTAACTAGTGACTTGATAACGTATCGTGGCCTCCCTTGGACTTCTCGCAGGACTCGACCGAGATACAGACCAATGAGTCCCATGAACAAGAGATTGGTTCCACCGAGTATAACAATCATGGCAATAGTCGACGTATAGCCACCCAATAGGTTTGCAAATATTATCCTGCGCAAAAACAACCCCAGCGTTAAAAGGCACCCAATAAGGGTAATCCCAGTCCCGAGTAGAGCTGCAAACCGCAACGGTAAATCGGAAAAGCCGAGAATAGACTCGCTTGCCATTTTGAGTCGCTTTCGGAAAGTGTAGCTTGATTTGCCAATCACTCTTTCATCATGACGAATGGCAACCCACGAGTGACGAAAGCCCAGCCAATGTTCGAGCCCGGGAATATAAGGTGTCTTATCGTTGAGTTCATTATAAGCGTTGACGAATTGCCGATTCATGATTCGGAGGGATGCGGCGTTCGTGGGTGTCATAGCGCCCGTAAGCCAATTGAGGACACGATTGAAGACAAGGGACGTTATTCGCTCGATAAATCCGTCTTTTCTTTCTTTTCGGAGCCCAATGACGATATCACAGGTTCCGGCTTCTATTTCTTTAAGCAGAAGAGGAATCTGATCTGGAGGATCCTGCATGTCAACGTTCATCATGCCGACATAGCTCCCCGACGCAAGGCGATACCCACAGGATACAGCGAGATGCTGTCCGAAGTTTCGACTCAACTCGACAGCCTTGACGAAATTGTATCTCAGACAGGCGGTTTGAAGTTGATTCTGTGAATCATCATGACTACCATCGTTAACGAAAATCACCTCGACTTCCTTTTTAATATCGTCGACACTTAATAAGGTTTTCATTTCGCTGTTTATTGTTTGACAGAATGAATCAACTAGATACCCATCGTTGTAAATCGGTACTACGAATGAATATATCGGTTTGGTAGCGAGATTGTCCATCGCGATTCTGTTGCGAGAATAGGGGCTGCTTATGATAATTCACGACTAAACTATGATCAACTATTGATTTAAGATGGAAATTTCGATTAGTAAAACCTAATGTGGCCCACCAGCGACCTCGGTTTGATAGCGCTCCAATCTTAGTGAGGTGAAGTTGGCATCCGTTACGTCTTTCAAGAGAGGTGCACGAATTTTTGACATGGTTAATTCTACGCTAATTTCAAGCTCTCAGTGCCGTAAGCCTTCTCGGCGCGGGTGGCGTCGGCGGCGCGTTGCAGCAACGGCTCCAGACGCCGATTCGACGACCATAAGCATTTCGTAGGAAAACCAGCCGTCCGAGGCACCTCGCACAAGAATCACCCACAGTCGCACATAGCTGAACCAGATAAATCCATCGAGGGCAAGGATTAGTCGCGCGAGCGTATGTTTCGGTCTTTCCGCCTGACGCCGCGTAGCCCTCGAAGGGCAGGCCGACTTGATTGAAACCGACCCAGGTCCGAACGCCGCGTCCGAAGCGGCTCGGCGGTGATCACGACCTGATGGCCGAAATTGCGCGCCAGGCTAATTATACGGACGCGCTCGTCGGCTGATTCGAAAGCATTTATTTTCTGTACACTCTCGTCAGTGCTGCCGTCCTCCACGAAAAGAATCTCCAATACAAGTTCTCTTTGGTCGAACACGCTGATCAGCCCAATCGTCAGCACAGAAACATTGTCGTCCTCGTTGTAAACCGGAGGACAACCGACAAATCCGGTTCCGTGCTGACTTGGCCGATGCCCGGGCCCGATCCTGTTCATCACCGGGTCTTCCGTCGGACGCAGCTCCCTCGGTTGCGAGCTGGCACACCAAGCCTCGGCAAAACCCCAGCGCCTCGACTGCATCATCGGTTGGAATAGGACCGATGCTGCGACAATCTACCACCGCAGGTTCATCGATGGGCCGGGCCGTTTTACTCCACTCAACCGCCCTCGCGAGAGAAAAGTTCATACAAATCAATATGATAAACGATCGGTGCGCTTATGGCTAGCACAATCTTGGTCGATTCGGTCCGCGTTTCACGGCCGGACTTTCTTTACTGTTTGGCTCTCGTTAATAGCCGGTCGCTCTCGACGACGGAGATTCTCCGCCATCCGAGGTAATCAAAGTGTCTATTTCTACTATTCAGACTATCGGCTATAATCGCGTGTCAGCTGCTTCCGAAGACGACCCAGGACGGCGCGCATATCGGTCGGCAGCATCGCGGTCGCGGACAATCACGGTGTACAACAAGGGACAATTGTCATGAGATCAAACTTCTTCTTTATCGTACTGGCATTTCTGAGCCTGTATATGCTTGTTTTTGTCGATCATGCGTTTGCCTATCTAGATCCAGGAAGTGGTAGCATGCTGTTGCAATTGGTGTTCGGCGGCATCGCGGGCCTCGGCGTCATCCTAAAGCTCTATTGGAAGGGTTTTGTGGGTTTGTTTCGCCACAAACAGCATCAAGAAAACGATTTGACTCCCAAAGAACGAGATAAATGAACGCAATCTGTCCGCTCCCCGGGTCGTTTCGCGATCCGGCTGGTCGGGTGTATGACGTCGACGGTCAAATCTTCCGGACGATTGAGGCTTCCTTCAGTCCCGAATTTGAATTCGTTAAGTCAACTGAATTGCTGCAAAAGCTGATAGTCGATCACAGGCTTCTGCCTTTCGAACGAGTTGAAGCCAACGACGTTCCACGCTTTTCCCGAGAAACGAATTACGTACTTCGAGTGCCGCGGTTACGATTCGTTTCATATCCTTATGAATGGTCCTTTTCTGCCCTCAAAACCGCCGCCCTATTGCACCTCGAGATTCAGTTAACCGCCCTGGAATTCGGTGTTACCCTGACCGACGCGAGCGCTTTTAATATTCAATTTCACGGTGCGCGACCGGTATTCATCGATCACTTGTCTTTCCGGCGCTATCGACCGGGCGAAATCTGGACGGGCCACCGGCAATTTTGCGAGCAATTCTTGAATCCCTTGTTGCTGCGTTCCTTTTTTGGGGTTCCTTACAATGCGTGGTACCGGGGGACTCAAGAAGGGATCCAGGCGCGGGATCTTTCGCGAATTTTGAAATGGCGCCATTACCTGTGCTGGAATGTGGCGACTCACGTTGTGCTGCAATCATTTTTTCAGCGATCCGTCCAAAACCACAACTTGGAATTAGCAAAAGAAAGCCTTCCCACAAACGCGTTAGCGCCAGGTGCGTTTCGGCGAATACTGAAAAAATTGCATTCATGGATCAGCAAACTCATGCCCGCAGATACGGAAAAGACCGTATGGCAAGAATATACCAAGAGTCACAGCTACTCGTCGGAAGAAATCGAGCACAAGCAAAGATTCGTTAGCGAATTTGTCCGCCGGGAAAGACCAAAGCTGATCTGGGATCTCGGCTGCAACACGGGTGATTACTGCGCTGCGGCTCTACAGGCCGGCGCAGAATACGCGGTCGGATTCGATAATGACCACGGTTCATTGGAACTGGCCTTTGCGCGCTCCCGGGAGCAAAACCTAGCTTTTCAAGCACTGTTCTTTGATGCAGCCAATCCATCTCCAAACCAGGGCTGGAGGGAGCAAGAACGTTACGGGCTTCAGGTTCGCGCTTCGGCGGACGCAATACTGGCGCTGGCATTCGTTCATCACCTCGCAATATCTCGCAATATTCCCCTTGAACAGTTGCTCGGCTGGATCATCGGCATGGCGCCTCGGGGTGTGATTGAATTTGTTCCGAAAAACGATCCGATGGCCAAGACCCTACTGCGCCATCGTGAGGACATTTTTTTGGATTACACAAGGGAATCCTTTTTGAGCTATCTCGAACCAGTCGCAAAAATCACCGGCACCGAAATTGTTTCTTCCACCGGCCGTTTTTTAGTCGCTTACGAGCGGCGATCAAAGTCCTGATGAGCCTGGGCAAGGTAGATCACTTTCCTCGATCGGCGACTTCAATAATGCATGCAACGACAACGCAAAAGTTAGTATTGCCGCTATTCATTCTAACCACGCCGTTTCTGGTATTCTTGAACTATAACTCCTACTGCTTCACCTGTGCCGAAACATGGCTCGCACTTGGCGGGATAATTTTTTCAGCGGTTCTCTGTTCGCTCGTGATGCTACTCGGCGGATGGAAGTTGTCAGCTTTGATGATGGCCTTGCTCATCATGGGCTTCATTGACGGTCAGTTCTCCACGAAATTGAAGGATTCGTTTGCTGAATGGATTGTCATTTTGCTTTTCACCGGGATGCAAACGTTTGTTTTGTGCCGGTTCTTGAAAGAAAAATTTTACACGATCGCCACGGCCGTCTTTTCGACCTTTTTCATTGTCACCCTCTTGCAAATAGCTCTGCCCTCCCACGAAACCGATTCGTTTTTTGCCCATCGGCAAAAGTCGGCTGCTCATGCTCCCCGGCGGATTATTCACCTGATATTGGATGAGCACATCGGTGTCGAGGGTATACCGACCGACGTTGAGGGAGGCCCTGCAATTAAAAACTTGATCATGCAGTTTTATCTTAAAAACGGATTTCAACTCTTTGGCGGGGCTTATAGCCACTATTTCTATACACAACTCTCGATCGCGAACATGCTCAATTTTGCGTCCGAAAATAGCTCTGCGACGCTTTTGAACGGGCACGGTCCTTATGTTTTGGTGCGCAACCAATATTTCAATCTATTATCCCAAGGAAAATACCACATAGAGGTGCTGTGGCCGGGATGGTTCGACTATTGTTCCAATGCGGGTGTCGTTATAACCCGCTGCATCGAAGCATATTGGGGGGGGTTGAGGGACTTCTCAAAGCTCGCGCTGCCTACCTCGCAAAAACTACAAGTACTGTATTCCCGGTACCTCATTCAATTTTCCGTCTTTACGGCGCTGCTTAATACAGTGGTTTTACCCTTTCAGGCAAAGTTTGCTGCTTTGGACGCTTCAATCTATCAGTGGACGTGGGCGATCTACCCGGAACGGACTAGAACCAATTCCCTTGACACGCTGACGGACTTGCCGAAATTATGGAAGGATATTCTGTCCCTGCCGCATGGGAGCGCACTATTTGTACACCTACCATTTCCACATTATCCGTACGTCGCTTTGTCTGACTGCTCAATCCGGAAGCCAAACCGATATTTTTTATGGAATTACAGGGGCCTATTCGACCGACCTCCAACCAACACGATCGAATCTCGCAAACAGCGCTATCAACAATATTTCGAGCAATTGCAATGTCTCTATTTAAGATTGGATGAGCTGTTCGATCGCATGCGAGCTGCAGGAGTGTATGACGACTCGATCATACTTGTACATGGGGATCACGGATCGAGAATCGTCTTGACCGAGCCGACTCTCGAGACTCGCCCGGCGCTCACAAGGCAAGACCTGGTGGATGGCTACTCGACTTTGTTCGCGATGAAGGTTCCAGGGGAAACCGGCGGTTATGACAAGTCACCCCGACCGCTGGAGCAACTGCTCGAAACGTTTGCATTTGAGGCCGGATTGACCTCGACGAAGACCTCATCAAAAACAGCAGAGCCTTATGTCTATTTGATCGCCGATGGTGACAAACAGGCGCTTCAAATTCCGTATTTATCGCCCCACTAACCCGGACGGATATCGCGCTGCCGTGACAGTCAATCCAGCGTCGAATTCAGCCTGCTGCGGATGCCGCTTTCTCGGCTCGAGTCGCGGATTCGTCGATGGCGCGCTGCAGCAGCAACTCCAGGGAGGGCGTCGATTCGACGACCATGAACATCTGGTAGGAAAACCAGCGGGGCAGCACGCGAATGCACGCCTGGTTCACGGCGAGGAAAAACCGCGCGATGGGGCCGTCGCCGAGCGCCATCGGAAAAGGCGCGGGAATCCCGCGCGCGCTGGTGATGCGAAAGCCGCGCTGCTCGAGCAGTTGGCGAAGCGAGGAAAAGGTGAAAAGCCGCGTGTGCGTCATGTCGAGAATGCCGCGCTTGCCGTAGTTGAACTGGCCCAGGAACAGCATGATTCGCTGCACGAAAAATCCGATATTGGGCGTGCTCACGACGAGTTTCGTCTTGGTGCAGTATTTCATCGCTTCGCGCAGGCGGTCGAAGAAGATCTCCGGCACGTTCAAGTGCTCGATGACATCGAGCAGCAGAACGTAATCGTACTCCGCTAGATTTATCGCCGCAGGAATGCCGTCGTTGAGATCGTGCTGGATGAAGCGTTTGACCCGAACGCCCGGGCCCAGCGGAAATACGTCGACGGCGGTGATCTCGCAGCCGCGCTCCTGTTCGAGCAGCGCGCTTAAATAGCCGCCGGCGCAGCCGAGGTCGAGGACTTTGGCGCCGGCGGCGACAACATCGAGCGCCGCTGTATGTGGACTGTCGTAGCCGATCTTGAGCTGGTAGTGAGCGTTAGCCTCGTGACCCGGCTGGCAATCGTACTTGCAGTCGTAAAATATACCGGTCTCATGAAGCCGAGATTTGACCGTCGCTTTCACCACGTCCCAGGCGTAGCGAATGCCGTTGACGTGGCAGATCTCGTCGCCGTAGTAGGTCGGAATCGGCAGCTCGCGGATGCGCATGCCGGCCAGCAGCAATTGAATGATGATTTCCGTGTCGAAGTGGAAATCGTTGGTGTTGCGGTCGAAGGGAATTTTTTTGAGCGCGGCCACCGAATAAACCCGGTAGCCGGAATGAAACTCGCTGAACTGCGTGCGCAGCAAACGGTTCTGCACCGCAGTGAGCGTCTTGTTGCCGACGAATTTGTAAAGCGGCATGCCGCCTTGTCGCGCAGCGCCGCGGCTCAGCATGCGCGAGCCGAACACCGCGTCGGCGCCGCCTTCGCTGAGCGGTTTTAAGAGTTCAGGCAGCGCTTCCGGCGCGTACTGGCCGTCGCCGTGAACCAGCGCGACGAAGTCGAAATCGTTCTTGATGGCGTAGTGGTAGCCGATTTTCTGGTTGCCGCCGTAGCCTTGATTGATTGGATTGAAGAGCACCGTGAGCGGCAGAGCCAGGGACCCGGTGGCCTTGACCTGATGGCCGATCTCGAAGGTGCGATCGCGGGACGCGTCGTCGATGGCGAGGATCTCAACGTCGTAGTCTTCGCCCAGGCTGGGCGGAATGCGCCCGAGCACGCTCTCGATGGTCCGCTCGGCGTTGTACGCCACCACGAAGACCAGCACCCGGAGCTTTCTTTTATTGGCCATGGCTGAACATGCCTGCGACGACACGGCGCACGCCGATCTACATTATCGTTCAAGTCCGCATTTCGAACAACTGCGGAAATAAGGGCGCAATTCCAGATATGAACGAAAAGAAAACTAGAGCTCGAGCACGTCCTGCATGCCGTAAAGCCCGGGCTTTTGCCCGGCGAGCCAGCGGGCGGCGCGGAGTGCGCCGCGGGCAAAGGTCTCGCGGCTGTGAGCGCGGTGGATGAACTCGAGGCGCTCGCCGATGCCGCCGAAGATCACGGTGTGCTCGCCGACGATGTCGCCGGCCCGTACCGACAAAAGCGCGATCTCCTTTTTGCCGCGCTCGCCGACCATCCCGTTTCGGCCGCTGACGGCGACTGTGTCCAGCTCGCGCCCCAGCGAGCTCGCGATCGAACGGCCGAGCGCCAGCGCGGTGCCGCTGGGCGCGTCTTTCTTGAAACGGTGGTGCGCCTCGACGATCTCGACGTCGTAGTCGTCGCCGAGCATCTTGGCGGCTTGGCCGAGCAGCGCGACGAGCACGTTCACACCGAGGCTGGTGTTGGCCGAGAGCAATGTCGGCGCGCGCCGCGCCAGCCGTTTGATTTCGGCCTGCTGTTTCGCCGTGAAGCCCGTGCTCGCAATTACGATCGGCGCGGCTTTTTTCGCCGCGGCGCGAAGAAAGTTCAAAGAGGCCTCGGCATTGGTGAAATCGATGATGACGGTGTTGGGTTTGAGGGCGATCTCGATCCTGTCCGTGATAGCTACTCCGAGACGACCGGCGCCGGAAATTTCGCCCGCATCTTTGCCCAGCCGGGCGCTGCCCGGCTTATCGATGGCTGCGGCGAGCTTGAAATCGACGGACTGCTGAATCGCCCGGACCACGGCGCCGCCCATCCGGCCGCCGACGCCGCAGACGATGATGCCGAGCGCCATTTAGTTTCTAAGCAACCCGAACTCGCTCATCGCCAGGGTAAGCTTTTTCAGATTACCCTCGGCCATCGGCGTGAGCGGCAGGCGCAGCTCGCCGCTGCACTTGCCCATGAGCGACAGAGCGGTCTTGACGGGGATCGGATTAGTCTCGACGAACAGGCCATGAATCAGCGGAACCAGCTTGAACTGAAGCTCCCGGCCCTTTTCCCATTGGCCGTTCAGACAGGCTTCGGTGAGCGCCACGGTTTCCTTGGGCGCGATGTTGGCCACCGTCGAGATCACGCCTTTGCCGCCGAGCGCCATCAGCGAAAACACCAGAGTGTCTTCGCCGGAGTAGACGGCGAGGCGATCGCCGCACAGACGGATCACGTCGATGGCCTGATCCACCGAGCCGGTCGCTTCTTTTACGCCGGCGACGTTTTTGATTTCGGCCAGACGCGCGAGAGTTTCCGGCTCGATCTTCGAGCCGGTGCGGCCCGGGATGTTGTAGACGATGATCGGAATGCCGACCGCCGAAGCGACTTTTTTGTAGTGCTGGTAGATGCCTTCCTGAGTCGGCCGGTTGTAATAGGGCGAAATCATCAGCGCGCCGTCGGCGCCGGACTTTTCCGCCTCGCGGCTGAGCCGCACCGCTTCGTCGGTGGAATTGGAGCCCGTACCGGCGATGACCGGCACGCGCTTGGCGACTTTCTTGATCACCGCGCGAATGACTTCGTCGTGCTCCTTATGGCTCAAAGTCGCCGACTCGCCGGTGGTGCCGCAGGGCACGATGCCATGGATGCCGTTCTCGAGATGAAAGTCGATTAGATTATCGAGGCTTTGCCAATCCACGCCGCCGTTTTTGAACGGCGTCACCAGCGCGACCATGGAACCTTTAAACATAAGTTCTCCTCTTATCTCAAGAATTCATCTGCCCAGCAACAGAGTCAGGTGCTTGCTGAATTTTTCATCGAACGCAGACTCCGACTCGCCGAAGGCGACTACGAAATTCTGCTTTCGGTCCAGCGATTTTTTGAACAATCCGACATGTTCCAAGACTGCAGGCAAGCCCTTTTGCTCGATCAAGAAATCGACAGCGAGCAACGCTTGACCGTAGGTCGCCTCGCGCCCAAGAGTGCGGGACCAGGTGAGCCAATCGGCACCCGTCGCCAATTGGGTCAATGCGGGAAAGGTTTGATGACCGCGCGCGGTCGCAATCTCCGCTTGCCGCTGTTCGATATTTTTCGCGAAAGTCTCCGCGCCGAAACGGTCGAGAACCTTATAGCCGACCCAGTCAGCGAAACCTTCGGTGAGCCAGCGCTCCCAAATCGCCGGCCGTCCATCGGCGACTGAAAATTCCACCGTATGCGTCAGCTCATGGGCCAAGACCCTGATCCAATCCGGCCAAGGGTACTTTTCCAGACGCCATTCGTTGATCAATATTCGGTGGTGCTTGCCGAGGGCATCCGAACTGACGGCAATGGCGCGCGCGCCGGCGATATATTGATCCCGGTTCAATTTCTCGGCGAACCGGCCCAGTTGTTTGCGCAGTTGTTCGAAATCTTTTTCAGCGTCGTCCAGGACGCCCTGCTCAAAAGACTGTTGAGAGGGATAAAGCGCCACGGAAAGTTCAACCGGCGGCAACTCGAGGTCGTGCGACATCACGGAGAGAATCGCCGACAAAGCCTGGGGATAGTCCTTGTTTCCATACGCGGGCGGAGCGACGCGTCGATCGCTCGATGCGACGGTGATCAAACGGGAATCGCCAACACAAGAGCACGGCAAAATCCCCAGCGCAACGATGGCGGAGTAACGAATGAATTGCCGCTTGATCGAAAGCACAAGCACGTTCATCCCCCGGTGAGCGGGCGGGGTGTGCGTCGCTACAAGATCTTAACCGTGCCGGAAAAAACTTCCTCCGCGCCGCCCGTCATATAGACGCGGTTGTTGTCGCGCCATTCAATCAACAGATCG
>Ga0207707_10001567_pt1 | contig 21044 bp, 22 predicted proteins | sample KBSC83BmetaG_FD_184336 | JGI IMG/M metagenome (GOLD analysis project Ga0207707, IMG submission 184336) | Corn rhizosphere microbial communities from Kellogg Biological Station, Michigan, USA - KBS C8-3B metaG (SPAdes) (version 2) | ecosystem: Host-associated > Plants > Roots > Rhizosphere ...
AGCACCACGCCACCGTCTTCTTCCCGGTCCATCACCGAGTCCACTGTGCCTGCCTTGAGACCGGCGGCCGCCAGCACCTTGATGGCCTGATTCATCTCCAACCCGATCAAGTCCGGCACCGGCACCGGCATCGGACCGGCGCTCGGCGTCAGGATCACGACCGTGCTGCGCGGCGCGGCCGTGCCGGCGGGAGGATCCTGGCGCAACACCTTGCCTCGCGTCACGTCGGGACTCTCCGCGGCCGGCTGAATCCGCACCCGATAACCCAGGCTGCCAAGCTGCTGCTCCGCCTCGCTGAGCCCGGCCCCGATCAGCAATGGCACCGTGTCCTCGCGTGAAAAGACCGGTACCGGCGAAAACCAGAGTGCCGCCACCAGGAATCCCACCACGGCCACGAGCAGAACCAGCGCCACGTCCCGCAGTGGCGATCGCCTGCCGGGCCGCTTGCCCAGGTCCAGGATCGAATCCGGGTCCGGCTCGGCCTCGGGCAAAGCCGGGTCCGGGGTGATACCGGGCCGCATATGTCTTCGGAAGCGCATCAGCGTCTCACTCCGCCCGGCGGAGCCGCGCGGCAAAGGCGCCGTCCATGCCATGCCGCTGCGGCAGGATGGAGAGGTCCCCGGCTGCATTCTGCAGGGACGCCGGAAATCCGGGCGACGGTTCGCGCTGGAACTCCGGGTGCCGTTCCAGAAAGGCCCCTGTCTGCAAGTCGTTCTCTTCGGGTTCGAGTGAGCACGTGGCGTAAACTAACAGCCCACCGACGGGTACGACGCCGGCTGCCGCGTCGAGCAATCGCCGTTGGTGTCCGGCCAGAGATGCCAGCGCCTCCGCAGTTACCCGCCATCGGGCGTCAGGGTGCCGGGCAAAGGTACCGGTGCCAAGACAGGGAGCGTCCAGCAGCACCATGTCCACGGGCCGGAGTGGAGGCCGCGCCGCATCGCCAATGACCACGAGTTCCCGGCCGCTGCCGGCCCGCGCCAGGTTGTCGGAGAGCCGCTGCGCCCGCCGCGGATGCTTTTCCATGGCGATCAGGCGGTGAACCAGGCGGCCCAATGCCAGCGCCTTTCCACCCGGTGCGGCGCAGAGATCGGCTACGGTACCATCGGCGGGTGGATCGGCAAACCAGGCCAGCAGCGCCTGGGCGGGATCCTGCACAAAGAAGGCGCCCTCCTCGAAGCCCGGCAGCTCATCCGGCCGGGAGCGATCGGTGACCAGGCCGGCACCCCACGGCGCCGGGCGCACGGGGATCCCGGCCTTGGACCAGCGCCGTTCCAGGGCAGCCAGTGCGGAACGCGCCGGCTGGAGCACCAGTTGGGGCGGCTGATTGTTCCAGTGCAGCAGCCGCTCGGTTTCCCCGGCGCCGAAGCGCGCGATCCAGCGCTGCACCAGCCAGTCGGGATGCGAGTAACGCTCGGCCAGCGTGCCGGGCGTGGTTGCAGACGCTGCCAGTGGCTGCGCCGGGACGGACGAGACTTTCCGAAGCACGGCGTTCACGAATCCGCCGGAGCGGGCGCCAGCTGTCTCACGTGCGAGCTCAACCGCGGTGTTCACGACGGCGTGAGCGGGCACCCGGTCCAGCGCGCCGAGCTGGTAGGCGCCGATGCGGAGGATGTTCTGCAGGGTGGGAGTAACGGCCGCCCAGCCACGAGGGATGAATCGCTTGAGCGATTCATCCAGCAATCGCTGCTGGCGCAGGACGCCGGCGCTGATCTCGTGTGCCAGGCGCCGGTCGGGATCGGGCAGCCGCCGGACCGCATCCTCGAGCGCCTGGTCGAACGGCCTGCCCTGCTGTACCTGGGCCAGAATGGTCAGCGCGGCTCGTCTTGGCGGGAGACCGGATGTAGGGCGCTGTTTGGTAGACAGGATGGGCTCCGGGACGGTCAACAGTCAACGGTCTACGGTCGACGGTCGACGGTCGACGGTCGACCATCGCTAGAGGATGTCATTCTGAGCGCAGCGAGGAATCCAACTCGAATGCTTCCGGAGTCGGCCGTCAAAATTCTTCACTTTGCTCAGGATGACACATGCTGCCGACCTTTGACTGTAGACTGTCGACTGTCGACTGTAGACTGTCGACTGTAGACTGTTGACTGTAGACTGTAGACTGTCGACCCTCACGCAAGCATCCCGACTTCCGGGGTGGATGGCATCGCCACCTCGCGCTTGGGCATCCGGCCGGCCAGCCATGCGGCGCGCCCGGCCTCGACCGCCAGCCGCATCGCGTGGGCCATGGCCACAGGCTCCCGTGCCTGGGCGAGGGCAGTGTTCATGAGGATGCCGTCCACGCCTTGCTCCATGACGACGCAGGCATCCGAGGCGGTCCCCACGCCTGCATCCACGATGACCGGCACTGACAGCCGCCGCTTGATCGTGCGGATGCTGAACGGATTGATGAGGCCGAGCCCGCTGCCAATAGGCGATGCGAGCGGCATCACCGCCGTAGCGCCGGCATCTTCCAGCCGGAGCGCGGTGATGAGATCATCGTTGGTATAGGCCAGGATCTTGAATCCTTCACCCGCCAGTTGCCTGGTGGCGGTAAGCAGCCCTTCGACATCCGGCAGCAAAGTTTCCTTGTCGCCGATCACTTCCAGCTTGATGAACTCATTGAACCCGGCCTCGCGGGCGAGCCGGGCGTAACGGATGGCCTCATCGGCGGTGTAGCAGCCGGCAGTGTTGGCCAGCAGGAAGTACCGATCCGCGGGCAGGTGATGCAGGATGCCGGCGTCGTTGGCGCGGTCGAGGTCCACCCGGCGCACGGCGACGGTGACGATCTCGGCCCCGGAGGCGTTGATCGCTGCCACCATCTCGTCGTTGGTGCGGTACTTCCCGGTCCCGACCATGAGGCGCGACTGAAATTCCCGGCCGCCCAGCTCGAACGGCGTATCCACCGTCATCATCTCATCCTCCTCCGACAAAGTGCACCACCTCGATCGAGTCGCCAGCCGAGACCGGCGTCGCCGCGAGCTGGGCGCGCCGGACGATCTGCCGGTTGTGTTCGACCACCACGACTCGTGCATCCAGGCCGAGCTCGCGCAGCAAGTCATCGAGCGAGGCGGGGCCAGCCACCTGGCGCGGCGCGCCATTGAGCGTAATCGCCAATTCGGTCATGCCTGATCCTCTCCTTCCATCCATGGTGCCAGCAGGCTGCGAGCAGCCGCGGCAGGATCGGCCGCGTTCCAGAGCGCCCTGATGGCGGCAACTCCCCAGGCGCCGGCATCGCGGGCCCGGAGCGCGTTGTCCGCGGTCATACCGCCGATGGCCACGACTGGAATTCCCGCCGCCGCTGCGCGGCTCACTTCGTCCAGCCCCAGGGCACGGCGTCCGGCGTGGCTGGGCGTGTCGAACACGTGGCCCAGCAGCACAAAGTCGGCACCCTCGTCCCGGGCCCGAAAAACCTCATCGGCGGAATGTACCGACCGGCCGATCAGTCCGTCGCCCATCACCAGCCGGGCATCCTCGGGAGCGAGATCGTCATCCGAGAGTTGCACGCCATGCGCTGCCACGGCACGGGCGATGTCGGCCCGGCCGCTGACGATCACCTGGGCCTCGGCCGGCCGTGCCAGGGCGATCAGCCGTGCGGCGGCCTGCGCGAGATCTTCGGGCCGGGCGCCCCGGTCCCGGGCGTGCAGCGCCATGGCACTGCCGACGGCGGCCAGCGCGGCGGCGCGGACGCCCAGATCTGCCAGGGCCAGCACCGAGCCGCTGGTCACGGCGTGAACCCGCGCCAGCGGCCTCACGCCAGGCGTCGCCCGCGCTCCACATTCCGTCCGCGGGCCCACTCCGCCACCGCCATGCGGCGGCGGCCGGCCGGCTGCACTTCAGCGATCTCCACCGCACCGCCGGTGGCGCCGATGGTGAGTCGCTCGGCCACGTCCAGCACGGTGCCTGGGTCGCCGCTGCCGGAGACGGCGCGGGCGCCGAACAGCTTCACGTCGGCGTCGTCGAGCGTGGTCCACGCGCCGGGTGCGGGATCGAAAGCGCGAATCCTCCGGGCGATGGATGGCGCGTCGAGGTTCCAGTCCACCCGGGCCGTCTCCCGGCTGACCTTCGGCGCATGAGTTGCGAGCGCGTCATCCTGCGGCTCGGGCTCCGCCGTGCCGCGCACCAGGTCATTCAGCGATTCCAGGAGGGCCTGCGCCCCGAGGTCCGCCAGCCGGCGGGTCAGCGAACCCCCGGTGTCGTCGGGTGCGATAGGCGTCTGCACGCGCAGGTACACCGGGCCCGAATCGAGTCCCGCCTCCATCTGCATGATGCTCACGCCGGTTTCGCTCTCCCCGTTGGCGATGGCCCACTGCACCGGCGCGGCACCGCGGAGCCGCGGCAACAGCGATGCGTGCACGTTCACCAGGCCCCGGCGTGGGATGGCGAGCACTTCAGGGCGGAGGATGTGCCCATACGCCACCACGACACCGAGATCCGGTTCCAGCCGTCGAAACGCCGCGAGAAAGAGGTCGCCGACCGGGCGCTCCGGCTGCAGCACGGGAAGGTTGGCGTCAGCGGCAGTGGTCTTGACGGGCGGTGACACAAGCGCGCTGCGGGAGCGGCCCTGCGGACGATCCGGCTGGGTGACCACGCCGGCCACTTCGTGGCCTGCGCGGAGAAGGGCGCGGAGGGACGCGTCGGCAAAGTCCGGCGTCCCGAAGAAAACGATTCGCATTACTCCTGGGCGGAGGTCGCGGCCGCCACCTCCTTGATGAACGAGGGGTCGTCGCGGTGCTCCTTCTTCCAGCGGGAGAGCAGCATCTTGCGCTTGATGGGGCCGAGGTGATCGAGAAACAGGATGCCATCGAGATGATCAATCTCGTGCTGGATGGCGCGGGCGAGTAATCCTGCCGCTTCGAGCCGGTAGGGCGCGCCATCCTGGTCCACCGCCTCCAGTGTCACCCGCTCGGGGCGCGTGACATCGGCGTAGACGTCGGGAATGGAGAGGCAACCCTCTTCCTGGGTGGCGCGACCGTCCGCGTCGGTGATCCGGGGGTTGACCAGCGCGATCCTGGTGCCGTCCGCGTCCACCACCGCCACGCGCTGGCCCACGCCCACCTGGTTGGCGGCGAGCCCCACACCGCGCGACGCATCCATCGTGGCAAAGAGGTCCGCGATGAACTGGCGGGTCTCGTCCGTCACCGCAGGAACCTCGTCGCTTCGCTGCCGGAGCACCGGCGAGCCGAGCAGATGCAGCTTCAAGAGCGCCATCATCCTCTTCCCGGGGTCGGACCCCCGATCCGCACGATGCGCGACCGCTCGATGACGACCGATGCCGTGCCGGACTCAACCGTGATGTGTGATTCCTTCACGCCGTTGGCTTCCACTTCCTTGATCTCGCGCACCTTGCCGATGATGCCGCCGGCAGTCATGACCTCGTCGTTCTTCTTCAGCTGCGCCAGCAGCGCCGCATGCTGCTTGCGCGCCTTGCCTTGCGGGCGCAGGATGAGGAAATAGAAAATGGCGCCGATCGCCAGGACCTGCAGCATCAGGATCATGAGTCCGCCGCCGCTGCCGGTGGGCGACTGCAGTCCAAGAAGCAGGAATCGCGTCACGTCGTTCCTCGTAGGTGATGACGGCGGAGCCATTCCTCGCTCCAGCCGCCGAATGTGCCTGCCAGAATGTGAACACGCGCCTGTTCCGCCAGGCGGATCAGGAACCGGATGTTGTGCAGCGACACCAGCCGGAGGCCCAGGATCTCCCCCACCACGAACAGGTGCCGGAGATACGCCCGGGAGACCGTGCCGCAAGCCACGCAGTCGCACTCGGGGTCGAGCGGTGCGTCCGAGAAGCGGTGGACGGCGGCCCGCACGTTGACCCGGCCGGACGATGTCCAGGCGGTACCGTGTCGCCCGTTCCGCGTGGCGGCGACACAGTCGAACAGGTCTACACCCCGCGCGATGCCCTCGATGAGGTCAACCGGAAACCCGACCCCCATAAGATAACGGGGCACGGCACCGGGCAGTGACGGCTCCAGTTCCTCCAGCACCCGCCGCATCACCGGCTTGGGCTCGCCAACCGACAGCCCCCCGATGGCGATGCCGGTCCAGTCGCCGGTATCGAGGATGCCACGGAGCGATGCCGCCCGGAGGTCGGCGTGGGTGCCACCCTGAATGATGGGCCAGAGCGTCTGGCGTGGCACCGCTGCCGTGCAGGCGAGCGCCGCATGGCGGTCGCGGCCCCGCGCGAGCCAGCGCAGGCTTCGCTCCATTCCCTCGCGCGCCAGTGCGTGCTCGGCCTGGCCCGGCACCACGTGATCGAACTGCATCGCGATGTCGGCGCCGAGTGCCCACTGGATTTCCATGGAGCGCTCGGGCGTGATGGTGCGGTAGGAGCCGTCCACATGGCTCTGGAACTCCACGCCTTCCTCGGAGATGGTGCGCAGGGTCTCCAGCGAGAAGACCTGAAATCCGCCCGAATCGGTGAGCATGGGACCGTTCCAGCCGGAGAAGCGCTGCAGGCCGCCCAATCCGGCAATCACATCTTCGCCCGGACGCAGGTGCAGGTGGTACGTGTTGCCCAGGATGATCTCGGCGCCGGCGGCGCGGACCTCGTCCGGATGCAGGCCGCGGACGGTACCGTGGGTGCCGACCGGCATGAACGCCGGCGTGCGCACCGTACCGTGCGGCAGGGTGAGTGTGCCGGCGCGCGCGGCGCCATCGTGCCCCTCGAGGGTAAAGCCGAAGGCACTCATACGATCAGCATGGCGTCGCCATAGGAGTAGAACCGGTACCGCTGCGCCACCGCGTGCCGGTAGGCATGCATGGTGAGGTCATACCCGGCAAACCCCGCCACCAGCATCAGCAGCGTGGAGCGGGGCAGGTGGAAGTTGGTGAGCAGGCGATCCACCACCTTGAAGCGATAGCCAGGCGTGATCAGCAACCGGGTGGCGCTGGGTCCGGGCGCCACGGTGCCGTCGTCCGCCGCCGCGCTTTCCAGGGCGCGGACCACCGTGGTACCCACGGCCCAGATCCTGGCATCACGCGCGCGCGCGTCCCCGACAGCTGCCGCCGCGGCAGGCGGAATGGTGTAGCGCTCCTCGTGCATCGGATGTTCGCCGGGGATGTCGGTTTCGACCGGCTTGAAAGTGCCAGGGCCGACTTCCAGGTCCAGCCGAGTGAGCATGACGCCGCGCCGGACCAGGAACGCCAGATGCTCGTCGGTGAAGTGCAGTCCCGCGGTCGGTGCTGCGACACTCGCTTCCCGGTCGGCGTAGACGGTCTGGTATCGCTCCTCATCCGCTGCAACCGGATCGCGCACGATGTAGGGCGGCAACGGCAGGCGGCCAAAGCGGGTGATCGCGGCGGCCGCGTCCATGCCACCGAAGCGTACGCGGCGCAGCCCGTCATCCAGTACCTCGAGTGTCTCGATCCAGGCGCCGGGCCCGATCACGATTCGCTTGCCGGGACGCAAGCCGCTGCCGGGACGCCCCATGGCGATCCACTCGTCGCCCTGACCCGGATGGAGCAGCAGCACTTCAGCCGGCGCGCCCGAGGGCCGGGTACCGAGAAAGCGGGCATGGCGCACGCGCGTGGTGTTGAGCGCCAGGACATCGCCGGGAGGGATGAGGTCGAGCAGGTCGGGGAATGCCGCGTCGGTGAGCGAGCCATCCGATCGGCGGACGATCAGCAGGCGGCTCGTGCCCCGGCGTTCCACCGGATGCTGGGCGATGAGTCCGGGAGGAAGCGCGTAGTCATAGTCGGAAGTGCGAAGGCCGGTCGGCGGCCCCTCAGGCATTGCCGGACGCACCGGGCCGCTCCGGCGGGGTGAGCCCGAAGCGAGCGTACGCGTTGGCCGTGGCCATGCGCCCACGCTGGGTGCGCTCCAGAAACCCCTGCTGGATCAGGAACGGTTCGTAGACATCCTGCAGGGTGCCGGCGTCTTCACCAACCGCCACGGCCACTGTGCCCAGGCCCACCGGTCCGCCGCCGAATTTCTCGATGATAGTGGACAGAATGCGGGCATCCATGTCGTCCAGTCCGAATTCATCCACGTTGAGCCGCGCCAGCGCGTCGCGGGCCACGGCCAGCGTGATCCGTCCGGCCGCCCGCACCTGCGCGTAGTCGCGCACCCGCCGAAGCAACCGGTTGGCCACCCTCGGTGTTCCGCGGCTCCGGCGCGCAATTTCAAGTGCGCCTTCGGTCTCGGTCGGCACACCGAGGATAATGGCGCTGCGTGCGACGATGGTGGCGAGGTCGTCCGCCGGATAGAAGGACAGTCGTTCCACCAGGCCAAAGCGGGCCCGCATCGGTGGCGTGAGCAGCCCGAAGCGGGTGGTGGCGCCTATCAGGGTGAACCGCTCCAGCGCCATGGGGATGGTCTGGGCGTTTGGCCCGTCGCCGATGCGCACGTCCACCCGGTAGTCTTCCATGGCGGGATACAGGAATTCTTCCAGCGCCGGTCGCAAACGATGCACTTCATCAATAAACAGGATATCGCCGGGACCGAGGCCGGTGAGCAGGCCCACCAGGTCACCGGGCTTCTCGAGGACAGGGCCGGACGACGTACGCATCTGGACGCCCATTTCCCGCGCGAGCAGCATGGCGAGCGTGGTCTTGCCCAGTCCGGGCGGGCCAAAGAAGAGAGCGTGATCGAGCGCTTCGCCGCGCTGGCGCGCGGCGTCCACCGCAATCCGGAGGGACGCCTTGACCTGCTCCTGGCCGACAAAATCCTCCAGCCGGGCTGGGCGCAGCGCCGAATCAACGCTGGCCTCCTCCGGCAGTGCGGCGGGAGTGGTCACATCCAGGCGGCTCGCGTCAGTCATCGAGCTCCGCGTCCCAGCGCACCGGCCGCTGGCCGCGCCGGATGAGGTGCCGCGCGCGGCAGTGCTGGCAGCGATCCACCGCCTGATCGGCTTCCTCGGTCACCAGCTTGCGGTTGGAGGTTCCGCATCGGGTGCAGAGCCACTCCGCGGTCACGGCAACGACAGTCATCAGATGGATCTCCCAGGACGGGCGCCGGCCAGCTGGGCCAGCGCTCGCCGGATGAGTTGAGGCGTGTCTTCCAGGGCAACTTCCCGGGCGGCAATGCGGACCGCGTCGTCCGCCGCGGCCGGGGTGTACCCCAGTGCCACCAGCGCGCGCACCGCCTCCTCCGAACCCCTCGTCACCGGTGTCGCGGCCGCGATCTCGATGTCGTCGAATCGGTCGGACAACTCCAGCGCCAGCCGCTCCGCTTTCTTGCGGCCAATGCCGTTCACGCTGGAGAGCACGGCGAGGTCGCGGCCCTTGATGGCGCGCACCGCACGCTCGGCACCGAGCTCCGCCAGCAGCGCCAGCGCCAGTCGCGGCCCAAACCCCGAGGCGCCCAGCAGGCGGCGGAAGACCCCGCGCTCGACCGGATCATGGAATCCGAAAAGCAGCCAGCCGTCTTCCCTCACCACCAGCTCGGTGAAGAGCCGGGCCTGCTGCCCGACGGCGGGCAACCGGGCCATGGTGCCCGCCGGTACGGTGAGCAGGTAGCCCACGCCGCCGCCGGTCTCGATGGTGACGGTCTCGCCGTCGCGGGACACCACGGTGCCGCTCACCAGCGCGATCATCCTGGCACCGTGCGGACCCGGTTGGCGAGCAGCAGGTGCGTGAGCGCGATGGCCACGCCATCCGCCGCGTCGGCCGGCTCGGGAGCCGCGGTAAGGCGGAGCAGCTGCTGCACCATGTAGCCCACCTGCGGTTTGAGCGCGGCACCCCGGCCGACGACGGTCTTCTTGATCACGGCCGGAGCATACTCGGCGATGGTGATGCTCGACTGCTCCGCGGCGAGCAGGATGACGCCGCGGGCGTGACTCAGCACCATGGTGGAGTGGACATTCCGGCCGTAGAACGCCTTTTCGATGGCGAGGACGTCCGGCTGGTGCCGCGCAATCAGCTCGGCAATGGCGTCGTGGATGATCCGGAGCCGGGCGGGAAGGGAATCGCGGGCAGCCGTCCGGACAACACCGCACTCCAGCAGGCGCCCCGCACGACCCGGCACCGATTCCACCACGCCATAACCGAGCACCGCCGTCCCCGGGTCCACACCGAGCACCTTCACCGGTGTGACCGCGTCAGGCGTCGGCCTCCGCCAGCTGGGATGCGTCTATGTCGAAATTGGAAAAGACCTTGGACACGTCGTCCAGTTCTTCCAGCACTTCCATCAGCTTGAGCAGGCGGTCAGCCTCCGCGCCTTCCACCCGCACCGTGTTCTTCGGGACCATGGCCAGCTCGGCCGTCTCGATTGCGAGGCCGGCATGGCGGAGCCCATCCTGCACCGCGTGAAACGTGGCGGGCGACGTCGTCACCACGTACAGGTCGCCGTCGCGCGTGAAATCGTCGGCGCCGGCCTCAAGCGCCGTGTCGAGCGTGGATTCCTCGCTGGTGCGGGCCGCGTCCAGCGTGATCTGGCCCAGATGGTCGAACATCCACGCCACCGAGCCGGTGGCGCCGAGGTTGCCGCCATTGCGATTGAAGGCATGGCGGATTTCGGCCACCGTGCGGGTCGGGTTGTCAGTCGTGGCCTCGATGAACACCGCCGCCCCGCCTGGGCCGTACCCTTCGTAGGTGAGCTCCTGGTACGACTCACCCTCGAGCTCGCCGGTGCCCTTCTTGATGCCGCGCTCGATGTTTTCCTTGGGCATGTTCACTGCCCGGGCCGCATCCACCGCGAGGCGGAGGCGGGGATTACCACCCAGATCGCCGCCGCCGGCGCGCGCGGCCACGGTGATCTCGCGGATCACCTTGGTCCACGACGAGGCGCGCCGGGAATCGGTCACCGCCTTCTTGCGCTTGATCTGCTTCCACTTGCTATGGCCGGCCATTTCCCCGCTCCTTGCCCGCACTGACATTGCCTTGCTCTGCGGGCGGAAAGTTAAGCGGCGGTGCATCTTGCGGCAAACCAGACGCGCGGCTAGTCTCCCCGCCTATGCGCCGCCATCTCCTCATGCTGTCGTCCGGCTTGCTGCTGCTCGCGGCTGCCTGCCACAAGGACGCCGAAAAGATCGAACCGCCCGCCGTTGGCGAGGCGTTTCCGACGTTGCTGATCCCGCCCAACAGTGCGGTTGTCTCGCGGTCCGGCAGCCGGGATGCCCTGCAGATCACCTTCCGGTCAACCGTGACGGCCGACGCCGTTGCCGCCTACTACCGGTCCCAGTTCAGCACGGCGCCGTGGGTTATCGTGAGCGACCTCACCGACTCCACCGGGGCAGTCTCGATGCATGTGGAGTGGAGCAAGACCCACCAGCCCATGTGGCTGCACATCGTCCGATTGGACGAAGGCTCACAGATCGAGATGGCAGGTGCGGTTCCGGATCGGGATTCGTCGTACGTTCAGCGTTCCCGCGCGGCGGAAGACTCCAGCAACGTCGTCGTGCCGCGCTGATCGGTACAGGACTGATAAGCGCTCCTCGGGCAGAACTCCGGTTCTGCCCGTTTCATTTCCGGGAGGCAGCTCCGGCTCCAGCTTCTCTCGTGGTGCGGACCAGGTCTGCCAGGAGGTCGGCTGCTTCGGCGCCGGCAGATTCGCGTACCGGCGCCACCAGTTGCGCCAGCACCATGGCGGGATTGGCCGTTGCCGGTTCCCTCAGCTGGCCCAGCGCGGACGCGATGGCCCGGCGAAGGGGCGCGGGCATGGTCAGCGACGTCAGCCGGGCCTCCAGGGCAGCCACCCTCCGCCGCTGAAGCCGGTCGGGAAATGGCGGTTCAAGCTGGAAATCCCGCACCACCCGGACCAGCAGCCACACCGCGAACAGCCCGTCCCGGCGCGGGCCGCGGACCATTCCCGCCACCAGCTCGAGCAGGCCGTTTTCGGGCCGGAGACGTTCCAGCGGAGTCGTCGCAGTCACCGGCGCCAATGTACCGGCGGCCCGTCCCCCTCGCTACCGCGTTGCCCCTCCGAGTCGCCTGCCCTAACCTTCGTGGTATGCCGCGTCCCAGAAGTATCCTGTGGGTGGACGACGAGGTCGCGAGCCTCACGTCGCACGTGCTGTTCCTCGAAGAGCAGGGGTTTGCGGTCGAGACGGCCGCCAACGGTGATGATGCCCTGGTGCTGCTCCAGCGACAGCCCTACGGGGTCATTCTGCTGGATGAACAGATGCCGGGCCGGCGCGGCATGGAGATCTTCCGCGCCATCCGGGAACTCGATCTCACCACTCCCGTCGTCATGGTGACCAAGAGTGAGGAGCCGGAAACCCTCAAGGACGCCATCGGCTCCGAAGTGTCCGATTACCTCGTCAAGCCGGTCAATCCCCGGCAGATCCTGTCGGTCGTTACCCGGTTGCTTGAAGGCGACCGGATCCGCCAGCAGCGGCTGTCCCGCGATTTTGCCACCCGGTTCCGCGAGCTGGAAGCGCGGCGCGGAACCGGGCTTGCCTGGCGGGAGTGGATCGAACTCGTGGTCGAACTGGCGGAGTGGGAAGTGCGCCTTGGCCAGGCGGACGAGCCGGGTCTGCAGGATGCCCTCCGAACCCTCCAGTCAAGTGTCCGGGATGACTTCGGGCGGTTTCTCGGCCAGTCGTATGCTGGCTGGATCAATGACACCCGCGCCGACCGGCCGCCGCTCTCGGTGGACGTGGGCGCCGAGTTCCTCCGGCCGGTGCTGGAGGCGCACGGCCGGGTGCTGTTCGTGGTGGTGGACTGCCTCCGGCTCGACCAGTGGGCCATGATCCGGCCGATCGTGAGCCAGCTGTTCGATGTGGAGACCGCGCACTATTTCTCCATTCTGCCTACCGCCACTCCCTATGCGCGCAATGCGATCTTCAGCGGCCTCTTTCCGGCCGAAATCAAGTCGCGCCATCCGCAATGGTGGGCGGAGTACGACGAAACCAGCCTCAACGCCCATGAGGCGAACCTGCTGGGCGAGCAGCTGCGCGACCTGACCGGCCGGTCGGTGCCGGTCCACTACGAGAAGGTGTTCACTGCCGCGGATGGAGAGGCGCTGCTCAAGCGCCTGCCGGCGGCGCTCTCGCAGAAGGGCGTGACCGCACTGGTGTTCAACTTCATTGACCAGCTGACCCACGGGCGGACCGAGAATTCGACCCTGTTCGAAGTGGCGCGGGACACGACCGCGCTCCGGAGTCTCACACGAACCTGGTTCGAGCGATCCGCGCTCTGGGACGCGCTGCGCGAGGCGGAGCGGCGCTCGGTGCCGGTGCTGCTGACCACTGACCACGGCTCGATCCATTGCCACACGCCGGCCACCGTATTTGCCAAGCGCGATACCACCAGCAACTTGCGCTACAAGTTCGGGGAGGACCTCAAGCCACAGGACCCGGAAGCCGCCGTGGTGGTGGAAGACCTCACCAGCTTCGGCCTGCCGTTGCGAACCCCGTCCACGCGGCTCCTGCTGGCCACCGGGGACCGGTTCTTTGTCTATCCCACCAAGCTGCGCGAATATCAGGCCCGCTACCGGGGTGCATTCCTGCATGGCGGCGTGTCCCCCGAAGAGGTGGTGCTGCCGATCGCGCTGCTGACACCGCGGCGGGGGTGAAGGCGGGTCGTGGGTCGCGGGTCGCGGGTCGTCAGTCGTCCGTCCTGTCCGTCCTGTCCGTCCTGTCCGTCCTGTCGAGCTGTCGCCACGATTGCCCCGACCGGGCATTCCTGCACGATGGATCCATCCACCGGTGACCAGATCTGCTGTGGTGCGATCGCCACCGCCTTGTCGCGCTCCATCTTGAACAGTGCCGGCGCCCGCTCCACGCACAGTCCGCAGCCGATGCAGGTCGGGGCATCCACCGTCAGATGCACCGGCGTGCGCGGATGTACGCCAGGTGAGAGCGCCGCCAGCGGCCCGGTGACACGATCGAGCGATTCCAGCGTGGCTCGCCGGCCTTCCGTCACCAGCTCCTGGGTGTGATGAAACGAGAACATCGGCACGTGCGCCACGAGCGGCGCCACCAGCAGGATGGGCGGTCCCTCCCAGGTGCGGAGTGACATGGCAAGCTGCGACTGCATCATGATTTCCAGCGCCCGGATGTAGGTGGCGGCAAACCCCTCCGTATCGCTCTGTGAACGTTCCACGCCGGGCGCGGTCAGCGCCACGGCGATCACCGGGTCACTGCTGAGGGACGCCGAGATCCGCACGGGAAGGTTTTCCACCACGGCGCCGTCAATGTAGAAACGGCCGTCAATCTCGCGGGGCGGGAAGATCCCCGGCAGGGCACACGAGGCGAACACCGCATCGGAGAGCGGCGTGCTGCGGGTGCCGGGCAGGCCGAGGAAGACCTGGCGGCCCGAGTGAAGGTCCACGGTATTCACCAGCAGCGAGCGCCGCAGCGCGCCAAACGTGACGCCGCCCACCAGGCTGGTCACCAGCTCGTCCAGCGGCTCCTGCTGATAGACGGCCGGGCTGCGCATCCGCTTGAACGCCATGTCGTAGTGTGCGACCTGGAACACGTTGCGACGGCGCACTTGCAGCGCGCGCTCGACCATCTCGGGTGTGGGCATGCCGCTGGCCCAGGTGGCGCCGATCAGCGCGCCCATGCTGGTGCCCACCACCAGTCCGGCCTCGATGCCGCGCTCCTCCAGTGCCTGGAAGACACCGATGTGCGCCAGCCCCTTCAGGCCACCGCCGCCCAGCACCAGCGTGACGCGCTGTGCCGCCATCCGCTTGCTCCACCGTGGAAATGAGAGCTTATTTGACCCGTTCACGCGACGCGCATGCTTCTGGCGCCGGCACCCGGAATACTAATCTGGCAGGGAATGCCCCTCTCGCGATCCGACTCTCCCCTCCGCGAACGCCTGCAACGCGACCGGTTCTTCCAGTTCGGCCTGCTGCTCGTGGCGCTGGTCGTGGTGGCGGCGATATTTGCCCCGTGGCTCGCGCCGCACGATCCGTACTCCGGCGACCTGCGCCGCGCCTATCTCCAGCATCCCGGCGCCGGCTATCTCCTCGGTACCGACACCCAGGGTCGTGATGTGCTGAGCCGGGTCCTCTATGGCGCGCGCATCTCGGTCAGCGTCGGCGTCATCTCCCAGACGGTGGCCATCCTCCTGGGCGTCACCATGGGATTGCTGGCCGGCTACTACGGCCGCTGGGTGGATGCCCTGGTCATGCGGCTGGCCGACATCACCCTCGCCTTTCCGACGCTGCTGCTGCTCATCGCGGTAGCGGCCGCGGTCAAGCCGTCGTTGCCGGTCATCTTTCTCGTCATCGGCGCCGTCGGCTGGGCCGCCATGGCGCGGATCGTCCGGAGCCAGGTCCTGTCCCTCAAGCGCACCGAGTTTGTGGTCGCGGCGGAGGCCCTGGGCTCCCGCGATTGGCGCATACTGTGGAAGCACCTGCTGCCCAATGTGCGGGCGCAGGTCATCATCGTAGCAACCCTCGGCATCGGCGGCGCCATCATGGCAGAAGCGGCACTCTCGTTCGTAGGCCTCGGCGCGCAGCCGCCGACTCCCAGCTGGGGCGCCATGGTGGCGGACGGGCGGGATCTCCTGCGCACCGCGCCCTGGGTCTCCTTCGCTCCGGGCATCGCCATCGGCCTCGCGGTGCTGGGCTTCAACGTGGTCGGCGAGGTGCTGCGCGAAGTCTTTGATCCCCGCCTCCGGAGCGAGCGGTGACGCCGCAGTCCTGGGATCCGCGTGCACTCCGCGAAGCAGAATTTCCCGAGCTGGCCGGGACGATCTACCTCAACAGCGCCAGCACCGGGCCGCTGCCCGAGCGCGCCCGCCGCGCCCTGGAGATCTTCAATCGGCGGCGCGGAGCCCCGCACCTGCTGCCGGATGATGAGGTGTTCGCCATGATCGCTCACACCCGTGAGCTGCTGGCCCGGCTGGTGAACGCAGATGTGGATGAGATCGCCCTCACCATCAACACCACCTACGGCATCAACCTGGCGGCGATGGGACTCCCGCTGCAGCGCGGCGACGTCATCATCTTCTCGGATCGCGAGTTTCCGGCCAACGCATACCCGTGGCTGTCTCTGGCGGAACGCGGCGTGGTGGCGGAGCGGGTGCCGGTGACGAGCTCGGGATGGCCCGACGAAGACCGGCTGGTGGAGCGGATGCACGATCCGGAGGTCCGGGTCCTCGCGGTCTCGCTGGTCCAGTTCAGCAATGGCTACGCCGTGGACTTGGCCCGGCTGTCCGCCGCCGCCCGGGAGACAGACACTTGGCTGGTGGTGGACGCCATTCAGGGGCTGGGCCAGTTGCCGGTGGATCTCAAGAAGACGCCGGTGGACGTGCTCTCCGCCGGCGGCCAGAAATGGCTGCTGGGACCCTGGGGTACCGGATTCGCATACGTCCGGCGCGAGCTCCTCTCCAAGCTGCGTCCCCCCGTGATCGACTGGATGGCGTACGAAGGCACCGACGATTTCACGCGACTCACCCAGTACGGTGAGACCTTGCGTGACAACGCCCGCCGATTCGAGCTGGTGACCTTGCCATATCAGGCGTTCGATGCACTGAACCACTCGGTGGAGCTGGTGATGGATCACGGCGTGCAGGCGATCTCGGCCCACGCCCGCCAGCTGCAGGAGCCCTTGATTCGATGGGCCCGGGAGCGCGGGGTGAGGATTGCGTCGCCTATGGACCAGCACCGTTCAGCCATTCTCTGCCTGGCCCCGCCCGACGCTCGCACGAGTTATGATGCACTCCGTCGCGCCGGCGTCATTGCCAGTTTCCGTGAAGGCGCCATTCGCTTTGCCCCTCACCTGTTCAATTCGCTGGAGGAAATGGAACGGGTGGTGGAGGTGCTGGATGGTCAACGGTCAACGGTCGACAGTCAACGGTCAACAGTCAACGGTCGACCGTCGACCGACGACCGATGACCTCCAACCCCCACGCCCATGCCTGACTTTGCCTCCATGCTCATCGCCGGCTACGGCTTCAACGATCCGGCCATTGTCCTCGGCGCGGCCATCGAACACGGTGCCACCCATCCCGAGCCCAAGGTCCGCATCCCGCTGGCAATGATGAGTCGGCACGGGCTGGTGGCGGGAGCGACGGGCACCGGCAAGACCAGGACGCTGCAGCTCATGGCGGAGCAACTCTCCAATGCGGGCGTGCCGGTCTTCATCTCCGACATCAAGGGCGACCTGCAGGGGGTCGCCGTGCCCGGGGTGAGCAACGACAAGGTCACCGCTCGCGCCGAGGACATCGGTTATGAGTGGAAACCGGCGGGATCGCCGGTGGAGTTCGTGAGCCTCACCGGCAAACTGGGAGCGCAGCTGCGTGCCACCGTGAGCAGCTTCGGGCCGTTGCTGCTGGCCAAGGTGCTGGGCCTCAACGACACCCAGTCGAGCGTCCTGGCCATGGTGTTCAAGTACTGCGATGACAAGGGCCTGTTGCTGCTGGACTTCTCCGACCTGCGCTCGGTCCTGCAGTTCCTCACCTCGGATGCCGCCAAGGACGAGCTGCGCGACTATGGCGCGCTTTCCCGCCAGACCGTGGGCGTGCTGCTCCGGAAGATGGTGGAGCTGGAAGAGCAGGGCGCCGAGCAGTTTTTCGGGGAACCGCAGTTCAATGTGCACGACCTGCTGGAGACGGCGCCCGATGGCCGCGGCATCATCACCTGCCTCGAGGTGGCAGACATCCAGGACCGGCCCGCGCTCTATTCCACGTTCATGATGTGGCTGCTGGCGGAACTCTATCATACGCTGCCGGAAGCAGGCGATCTGGCCAAGCCCAAGCTCGCGTTCTTCTTCGATGAGGCGCACTTGCTGTTTGACGACGCGCCCAAGGCATTTCTCGATCAGGTCCAGCAGGTGGTGCGGCTGATCCGCTCCAAGGGCGTGGGCATCTTTTTTGTCACCCAGACGCCAAAGGATGTGCCCACCGATGTGCTGGCCCAGCTGGGGAACCGGGTGCAGCACGCCCTCCGCGCCCACACGCCGGACGATGAATCCGCCCTCCGCGCCACCGCGCGGACCTATCCCAAGACCGAGTTCTACGACCTGGAAGAAACACTCACCACCCTCGGTACCGGCGAAGCGGTGGTCAGCGCGCTCAGCCCCAAGGGTTCACCCACACCTGTGGTGGCGTGCCGCCTGATCCCGCCGGCCGCGCGGATGGATACGCTCACGCCCGAGGAATTCAAGGCGGAGTTGTCGCAGTCGGACCTGATGAAGGAGTACGGGACGCCGGTGGACCGGGAGAGCGCGCGCGAAATGCTGGAAAAGCGGGTCAACAGTCAACGGTCAACGGTCGAGGACACCGAGACGAGCCCGTCACCCCCGCGAAAGCGGGGGCGCGCCGACAGCACCATGGAAACCACCTCCAAACGCGTGCTCGGCGCCATGGGAACGCAGGTGGGGCGTGCAGTGGGCAATGCGCTGGTCCGCGGGCTGCTCGGTGCGCTGGGCGTGAAAGCCACAACGCGGCGGACCACGAGAACGAGGTCGTGGTTCTGACAGGCCGGACGGGGCGGGCGGGACGGGCAGGATCTGCCAGGCGCGGTGTCGACCGTCGACCGTCGACTGTCGACCCACGACTCACTTCCGGATTTCCAACACTCGATCCGTCCTGACCTCCGCCCCGGTCACGTCGTCGCGTATCGTCACCGTCAGTTCATGCTGGCCGTCGCCCAGCCGGGAGAGGTCGAGCGTCAGCCGCACATGCTCGTCTGGCTGTTCCGCTACACGGGTGTATTCAAGGGTCACACCGCGCTTGTTGGGCTTCCCGCGCTCATGCACCGCGATGCTGGTGCGGTATTCGCGCCCTGGCGTCCGGCCGTACAGCTCGAAATAAATCGGCGCCGGCTGGTTGCGATGGTAAGCACCGGTCACGTTCACCCGGAACGGGTCGCCGTGATTGTCCCACAGCACTCCACCCGCTTCTACGCCCAGCACCACGTCACTGAGGCTGAAGGCTGACGGCTGAACCACGACGTTGCCCCATGCCGACGCCGTGCCGCTGGCCGTTGCGGAATCGAAGACGCCAGCATGGGTCACGTAGTGGCCGGCGGTCACCGGCAGCTCGGTGGTGAACCCCATGAAATCACCGGTGGCGAACGGCGCTTGCCGGGTGAACGTCCTCACCGTATCCGAACGGGCGACGGCGCCCAGCAGCGTGTCCACGGCGGTGATCCGGATGTGGAGCGGCCACTCGAGACGGCCGCCCTGGCGGGCAGCCAGGGAATCCAGCCTGGCGCCGGGAACAGCGGCAGTAACCAGCAGCCGGGCCGTGCCGCTCGCCGCGTTGCCCACCGCATAGACCTGCATCACGGCGTCGAGCTCATGCGAGAAGAGCAGGGAGTAGCTGTCGGTGCGCACGGCGGCCTTCACGTCCGCCTCCGTGCGGATCATCATGTCCTGCACGCTGGGCTGGCACATGAGTGGCGTTGCGTGGCCGAGCCCATCGTTGAAGGCGCGGATGCGATGTTCGGTGCGCTCGAAGACGGGATCGAGATCGCTCAGGCGCCACATGATCATGTCGTTGAGCGGCAGCGTTGGCGACAGCACGAATGGGCCATGGCTGGTCTCAAGCCTGGCCGGCTCGAAGAAGTAGGCGCGGCCTCGGCCCTGAATCCAGTACACCCACAGCATGGACTGCATCAGGCGGTCCTGAGCGGATCCGATGCGTGATGGTGCGCTGACCGGATCACCCCCGGCTCCGGAGAGTGAAAGCGTGACTCCGGTATCGGCGAGCATGGCCCCGACCGACGATCCCCACGCCGGTTCTCCGTGGCGCATGTAGATGATGGCCCGGTGATCGAGCACCGCTTCCTCGACGCCCCTGTCGTCCACCACGCTGGCGTTGCCCGCAAGCAGGATATCGTTGACACTGTCCGGGACCACTCGCGAACAGGATGCGATCGGGCTCTTGGCCTTCAGAATTCCAGACTGCAGCGCGGGCTCGGGCACCCTGAATTTCCGATAGACGTACACCCAGCGCCGAAGATGTTCCTGCAGCCGGTCCCCATCCCCGCGAAGTTCCAGTGCGTCGCGCCGGTGCCAGAAACGATTGAGCCAGCCCGGTATCGAGTCAGTGGGCAGGGCATCGAACTCGCCCATTTCCCTCGGCGTCGCGATCCAGGTCAGGTCCTGGCGGTACCGGGCTTTCGCCGTGTCGCTGAGGTGGTAGCTGCCCAGCCGGTAGAGCTCGGCTCCGTCCCTCAGCCGGCCTTCGCCGGCCAGGGAGCGTGCCTGCTCCAGGGCCGCGACGCTGGGATCTCCGCCCCACTGTGCGTAGCGCTCGAATTCGCTCCTGGCGTCACTGTAGCGCAAGTCATTGCGGTAGAGGAAGCCGAGCGCGAGGTGGGTCAGCGAGTCCTTGGGCCAGAGCTGGACCGCGCGTTGAACCGCCTGGGAGACGAATGCCGGCTGCTCGAGGTCGCGTTCGCGCGCTACCAGCGTGATGAGAAGACGGAGCGCGGGCTCGAACATCGAGTCACGCGCCAGGGTCTCCTTGAGTGAGCGCTCAGAGCCTTCCAGGTAGCTCTCGCCCGCCAGCTGCCCGCCGAGATCGGGGCGTGAGATGGCGCCGTCGGCATGCAGGGCCAGCTTGGCCAGGGCCAGCCCGAACCTTGGCCACGGCCATGCGGGCTCTTCAACGCGCACGCGGTCGAAGTTCTGGAGCGCGTCGAACAACAGGCCACGGTCATGTGCAAGCTGGCCTTCGCGGAGTACACGGAGGCCGTTCTGCAGCAGATTGGCCAGTGCGGACGCGGGAACGGAGGAATCGGGAAGGGAGGCGACATCTGTGATGGTCTGGAGTGCATCGGCCTCCCGGGCAAGCGCCAGGCGGTCCGTCGGCGACTGGGCCGCGAGCGGCGCTGCCACGAGCACGAGAGCGACTAGACCAATGATCGTCCGGTCAGTTCGCATTCAGTCGCGCACCTCCAGCGGGTCAATCTTGGTGGCTCAGTCCCGTTGCGGACGCGTCCAGCATTGCAGTTCAGCCAGTCTCGGGATCGACGTCAGCACAAAGTCTTGCAGGGCGGGGACGCTGCGCTGGCTCCAGCAGGACCGATACCGCCCTGCCCATCCCCGGTGCGGTCGTGCCTCCGCCAGCGCACCGTCCCCGCCTTGGCGACCCGCGACCCTACTCCCCCTCCACCACCACCATCGCGTAGTGCTTTTTCCCTTTTCTCAACAGGATATACCGCGCGTCCTGCATATCCGCGACAGTCAGCCGCCGGGAAACATCATCCTGCTG
>Ga0207707_10001568_pt1 | contig 21038 bp, 14 predicted proteins | sample KBSC83BmetaG_FD_184336 | JGI IMG/M metagenome (GOLD analysis project Ga0207707, IMG submission 184336) | Corn rhizosphere microbial communities from Kellogg Biological Station, Michigan, USA - KBS C8-3B metaG (SPAdes) (version 2) | ecosystem: Host-associated > Plants > Roots > Rhizosphere ...
AGGGTAAAGAATCAGCGCAGCACCCAACCAGAAGGCGATCCGCGCGTGCCGGCCGTGACGATGTGATGGAGTCTCGGGCTCACCATGCATGAGTGTCTCTACGACGTGTCGGCCCGAGCGGTTCCAGTCCGTGTAGCGCCGTGTGTGGTGTGCGCACCGTAAGGAAATGCCGGACTGACCAGTGGCGTGCACTTGTGATTGATTCAATATGTACGCAGGGCCACATTACGACATACGGTGAGTCCTGCATGATCCTTCAATAATCCAGGACGCATGTCTCCTTCGTGCAGGATTTTTCGCCTTGTCGCAACGCTGCTGCTTGTGACCACGGGCGCGGCCGGCCTGGTTCGGCCGGTGCCTGCACAGCAGGACACCGTCCCGCAAAAGCTACCGCCTGTGGTGACTGTCACGCGCGAACGCGGTCGCGCGCCGATTGACCTGCCCTACGCCATCTCCACCACGCGACCCGATAGCATGCGCCCGGGGCAGCGTCATCTCTCATTGGACGAAACCCTGCTCCTCCTTCCCGGCGTGTCGGTGGCGAATCGCACCAATCCCTCGCAGGACCCGCGGATCTCGATTCGCGGATTCGGTGCGCGTTCGGCGTTCGGCGTGCGCGGCGTGCGCGTGCTGCGCGACGGGATGCCGCTCACGCTTCCCGATGGACAGACACCGGTGGATTACGTGGATCTCGAGTCGGTGGGGAGTGTGGAAGTCATCCGCGGCAGCGCCGCGTCGTTGTATGGCAATGGCGCGGGTGGAGTGATAGACCTGCGCACCGCGCCACCACCGGAGGCGCCATTCGCGGGGCAGGTGCGTGGCTGGGGCGGCAGCGGGTCGCTCTCCCGCTTCACGGGCACCTTTGGTGGGACCGATGGCGCGGTCGGATTCCAGGGAGACATCAGTCACACCGAGCAGGACGGGTACCGTGCGTTCTCGCACCAGCGCGTGACGAGCGGGTACGGCAAGGTCGACTGGCATCATGAGAAGACCGATCTGTCCATGCAGGTGCTTGGCTATGACATGCCGCTCGGCCAGAATCCGGGCGCGCTCACGCGCGCGCAACTGGACAGTGATCGAACCATGGCAGACCCGCTCTCGATCACCAAGCAGGCTCGCAAGCAGGTGTCGCAGGTTCAGGTGGGTGCGCGGCTGGATCAGACGATGGGACGTGGCGACCTGACCGCCAGCATCTACGGCGGTACGCGGGATCTCTACAATCCGCTGACGTTCGCCGTGGTGGACGTGGACCGCAGCTCGTATGGCGGCGGCGTGCGCTACGCCGTACCGGGGACAGTCTTTGCGCTTCCCAACCGGTTCACCATTGGCGTGGACCTCCAGAAGCAGAATGATCTGCGCAAGAACTGGGCGAACTGCAACGGGCAGCTCACTGTGGATGGTGATTGTGCGGTGATCGGCTCGGAGAAGGGCACGCTCCAGATTGACCAGCGCGAGCTGGTGTCGAGCGTCGGACCCTACGTGCGCGATGAAGTCACGCTCGGTGGCCACTATCGCGTGAGCGCGGGCGTGCGCGCCGATTACGTGCGTTTCGAGGTGCAGGACCATCTCATCACGCCCACCGATCCGGATAACTCGGGCGTACGCACGCTGCACGCCGTGAGCCCCATGGTCGGCCTGAACGTGAAGCTCACGCCACTGCATGCTCTCTACGCCAATGTGTCGCGGGCGTTCGAGACGCCCACGACAACGGAGCTCGGCAACAAGCCCGATGGATCGGCCGGACTCAATCCGGATCTCAAGCCGCAGCACTCCACGTCGTATGAAGTCGGGCTCAAGGGACTGCTGGTCTCGCGCGTGCAGTACAGCGCCGCGTTGTTCGACACGGAAGTGCGGGACGAGCTGATACAGTACGAGGTGCCGGGTGGACTGGGTCGCACCTACTACCGGAACGCGGGTCGCACGCGCCGGCAGGGTGTCGAGATTGGCGCGAGCGCTGCCGTGGGTCCCTTCGAGCTCGGCGCCTCGTACAGTTACGCGCACTATCGCTTTCGGGAGTTCGTGGTGGACACGGCGGATTACGCCGGCAACAGCATTCCCGGCATTCCGGCCAGTCAAATGCAGCTCTCTGCAACGTGGCGACACCAGGCGCTGTTCGTGACGGCGGAAGCGGACGCGCAAAGCTCGGTGTTCGTGAACGACGGGAATACCGCTCGCGCCGACGGATATACGACGCTGAATCTGCGACTGGGCGCGACGTCGCTGTTCGGGAATCCCTGGATCTCGCCAATTTTCGGGGTGGAGAATCTGTTCAACACGACCTATGTGGGATCCGTGGCGGTGAATGCCACGCGAGGCAAGTTCTTCGAGCCTGCGCCAGGACGCGTGGTGTTCGCGGGAATGGCACTGGCGATCGGAAGGTAGCCGGCCAGCACCGGCTGCTGGCCTTCCGCAGCCGGGGCTGACCAATATCGTCTCAGGGATTCGCAGTCGGTCGTTGATCGTGCGCCGTGGTGCGTACGTCTCCTGCTGACCGCTGTGCAACGTTGCTCGCCTGCTCCTTGATGTCTTCCGCGGTTTCGCGAACTGAATCACCCAGACGGTCGCGCACGTCGCCCATGAACTCCACTTCCGCGTGCGTGCGCGGCGCCGCGAGCCCTGCCGCGAGCCCTGCCGCGACCGCGATGGCGCCAAAGAACAGCGGGTTCTCGTAGAACCGGTCCTCCGCGCGTTGCGCGCGAACGCGCGTGCGTTGCGACACGTCCTGCGCGACAGTCTGCGCGCGTTCGGCAAGGTCGCCGGCCGTCTCCCGCACATTCTCCCGCGCGCGCTCGGTGGTATCGGTCACCGCGGCCCCGTATTCTCCAGCGGAGCGTTCGGGAATGCGCGACCCATATTCCATGCCCTGCCATTCGTAGCCGGGGCCGCTCTCGCGTTCCTCGTTCCGTCCGTTCCACATGATCCATCCCAGTCCCAGTCCAACGAGCGTCGCGGGAATCGGATTCTCCCGGATCGTATTGGCAATGCCTCGTCTGGCTTCGCCCGCGCGCTCGGATGCGTGTTGCGCCATGTCTTGAGCCCTCCCGATGGTGGCTTCTCGAATGCGGTGTTTGACGTGCTGTGGATCCAGCCGGTCGCCAATCGCATCGAGCGTATTGCTCATGCGCTGGCGGGTATCGGTGATACTCCGGCGAATCTCATCGGGGTCTGTCATCGCCGCCCCACGTCGCCAGGGTTCGGCATGGCCGGATTCGCGCTTCGTTGCACCGTGTCCACCGGGCCCATGCGTTCCGAGCCGGCCAGTGGCCGCTCGCGATCGTACATTGAGCTGCGCTCGCCCCGGTCGGAGCCGGTATAGCGTGATGCCACGCCCGCTGTGCGCGACGATGCGCGCGATGGGAGCTGCGCGCCGCGGTTGGCGCGCTCCTGCCACTGATCCTGATGTTCCTGTCTGCGCGAGCTCTTCAGGAACCGTGCACCCGCGAGCCCCAGCGCGAAGGCGCCTCCCAGAAACGCCGCAGGCTGCCGCCGGGCAAAGTCCTCCGTGCGATCAGCGATGTCCCCGGGATCGGCGTTCCGGATGTAGTCCGCAAGCCGTTGCACCTGCTGGCCCGCGCGATCAACGTAATGCGCCGTATCGCTGTGGTGCTGCTCATCGCGCATCTGCGCGGCCGAGGACTGCAGCGCTCTGGCGACGTCAGAGAGCGTGTCCACCGCGCGATTGCGCCCTGCCTGGATTCCTGATCCAATCTGTGCTCCGGCCTCCTGCGTCGCATTCGAGACCATGTTGCCCACTGACTGAGTGGGATTGGCTCCCGTATTCTGAGTATCAGCCATTGCTTCTCCTCCTGTCGGCCGCGAGGTGTGGAGCAGTGGCGGTCGTGAGATCGTTCCTCAGATCACGCCGCTCCTGCTTCGCCCACGACGCATTTTCGCGTAACGTGTCCAGAGTCTGCTGCGGCTTGAGACTGCGCTGCCGGGCGCGGTGCATCGCGGCGCTCGCCGTCAGGCCGCCAATGATGAGCAGGACGACGGCGACGATGAGTGCGGCAAGCCAGTAGTTGTGACCGAGCAGATCGCCGAGTCCGATAACCAGGAAGGCGGTCAACGCCAGCCAGCCGCCCAGTGCGAGCCCCGCGCCCACGCCAACGGCAGCCGCATCTCGCGCGAGTCGCCTGAGGGTCTGCGCGGCCTCCGCCTTTGCGAGGCTTGCTTCCTGTTGGATGAGATCGGCCGTGTCGCTGCTGAGTTGCGTGAACAGCTCTCCCAGCGACGCCTCGCCAACGTCTCGCGGTGCCGGGATGAAGCCCGGACCATTCCCACGGCGCTCGCCGATTGGCCCGATCGCGTGTCGCGCCATTGTCCGCTCCCTTCCACGCACAACTCGTGGATCAGCAAAAAAAGTGTCGTAGCGTGGTCGTCAGGGGCGGCAGCATCCATGCCACGCATGACACCGGAGGCGAAGCGCATCGCGTTGCCGCTATCGCCGACAACACGAGCGGGGTCGGCCTCTCCTGGAAGCCAACCCCGCTCGTGTGCGGACCGTGCCGCCCTGGATTCGCTCCAGGATTCGTCAGCGGCTCATATCACCCACCCAGTAAACTGAACATCAGCGCGCCCAGCACGATGGCGCTGATCACGACGTACATCCAGTCGCGTCGCAGTGCGAAGGCAATGAGGGTCAGGAGCACGCGCGCCACCGGCGTCGCGATGAGGAGAACGATGCCGAACTGCACCAGCGCGGCCGTGTTCAGCGCCGCAACGCCGTGGAGCACGCCGCCGAGCGTGTTGAGCATCGTGGATTCTCCACGGAACACATGATAGGCGGGTGTACTCGAACCGTGGCGCGCCAGAAACGCCATGCCGCCTCCGAACGCCACGATTGCGGCGATCAGAACGCCCGCGCGGAGCAGATTGCCGACCATCTGCTCGACCCGTTCCTCGTCGGCAGCGTGGCCCGAAGCGTGGCCGGCGGCCATGCCGTCAGATCTTTCCGGAGAAGCCATTGTAGAGCATTTCAAAGGCGATGGCCGCGACGACAACGCTGAAGATCAGCCGGAGTTTTCTCGTCTTGAGGCCGGGAAGGGCGCGCGCGCCCGTGAGCGCTCCACAGAGCACTCCGAGCATGGTTGGAAGCGCGAGGCCGGGTTCGATGTAACCGCGATGCAGGTACAGGCCGGCGCTCGCGGCGGCGGTCACGCCGATCATGAAGTTGCTCGTGGTGGTTGATACCTTGAACGGAAGGCGCATCGCGCGGTCCATGGCGAGCACCTTCACCACACCGGAGCCAATGCCGAGCAATCCCGACAGGACGCCGGCGACATACATGAGCCCGAAGCCCAGGGGCACGTGGCGCACCTGGTACGCCTCTGGACCCTCCGGCGTCGGATACGTCGAATCGAGCCTCAACACCATGGCGAGACGGTCGGGTGCGCCGTGTACGATGTGATCCAGGTGACGCCGTGTGCCCTCCCACGCCGCGTGCAACAGGACGAGCCCGAAAATGATCGCGATGACGTTCGGCGCCACGTACGCGGCGACGAACGCACCGCTCAACGCGCCAATGGTTGTCGCGACCTCCAGCAGCATCCCGACGCGGAGGTTGGTGTAGCCCTCCTTCACATACGCGGCGGCCGCGCCGGACGACGTCGCGATGACCGATACGAGCGATGCGCCGATCGCGTAGCGAATGTCCACGCCAAAGCCGAGCGTGAGGAGCGGCACGATGATCGCACCGCCGCCCAGGCCGGTGAGCGCGCCAATGAGGCCAGCGGCGAATGCACCGAGGAAGAGAAGGCCATCGAGCTGCAGCAGGGTCATGTTGCCGGAGGGAGGTGTCGGGACAGCCAAGTCTAGCAAGCGCTGGCGGCGCCAGGCTAGCCCCCGTACGTTGTGGCGTCCCGCGCCTGGATACCCCGCCTGTGAGCCACGCCGTCTTCGAGGCCGCCACGTCAGAGGAGACTCGCCGAGTGTCACCCGCGCACCTCGCCTGGTTCGCGCTCGTGGTGCTCACGCTCATGAATCTGCTCAATTACCTCGATCGGTACGTCAGTGCACCGATCGGGGAGAGCCTGCGCGAGTCATCACTTCACGTGAACGACAAGCAGTTCGGTGCGCTCGCCAGCGTGTTTCTCATTGTGTACATGATCGCGGCTCCATTTTTCGGCGAACGTGCGGACCGTCGCTCGCGCCCGCGCCTCATCGCGATGGGGGTCGGGTTCTGGAGCGTCATGACGGCGCTTGCCGGCCTGGCGACCAATTATCCGTCGCTGCTCGGCGCGCGCGCCGCGGTGGGTATAGGGGAAGCGGCGTACGCGACGATTGCCCCGGCGCTACTCGCCGATCTCTTTCCCGAGCGGCTGCGCGGCCGCGTCTTTGCTGTCTTCTTCATGGCGACGCCGGTTGGCGCGGCGCTCGGGTACGTGCTGGGCGGTGTGGTGGATCATCACTTCGGCTGGCGGGCGGCCTTCTTCATTGCGGGCATTCCGGGGCTCATCCTCGCGGCGCTGGCGCTCAGGCTCCCCGATCCCGAGCGCGGGGCGATGGACGCCCCAGCATCCCACGCTGCGCCCGCGCAGGCGCCCACGGGCTTTGCGGTCTACAGCGCCCTGGCGCGCATCAGGATGTTCCGGCTCACCGTTCTCGGCTTCGCGGCATATACGTTCGCGCTGGGCGGAATCGCCGTGTTCATGCCCAAGTTTCTCGAGCGCGTGCGGGGCGTGCCGCGCGAACAGGCAGCCGTCCAGTTGGGCGCGGTGCTGGCGGTGACCGGACTCGTCGGTACGCTCGTCGGAGGATGGGTGGGGGACTGGCTGCTGACGCGCACGCGCCGGGCGTATCTCTGGGTGTCAGCCGTGTCGACGCTGCTCGCGGTGCCAGTTGCCTGGGTCGCGCTCAGCTCGCCTGACCGTGCCGTGTACTGGCCCGCGCTCATCGCCGCGGAGCTCCTGGTGTTTGCCTGCACCGGGCCGGTGAACTCCGCGGTAGTGAGCTACGTGCCGGCGGCCTCGCGAGCCGCCGCCATGGCGCTCTGCATTCTCACCATTCACGTCATTGGCGACGTTCCGTCCCCGTTCCTCATTGGCGCTCTGTCGGATGCCACGAATCTCCAGCACGCCGTCATGATGATCCCCGTCGCGCTCGCGATCGGCGGGCTGATCTGGTTGAGGGGAGCACTGGCGACTGAGACGTAGCGACCCGCTACTATTCAGCACATGCTGGTCCTCCCTCCCCATACGCCGCCGGTTCCGGTATTCCACGATGCGTCCGGCCGCCGCTGGCGGCGCTTGCGCGGCATCGCGATCGGTCTCGGCGTCGTCACGTCGCTCGCGGCGGCGGCAGTGGTCGTGAACCTGCTGAGCCCTCCGCGCCCGCCGCAGCTCGCGATGTCACTGACGCCGCCGCTACGATCCAGTCTGATCACGAGTCCGGAGCAGCGCCGCCGGCTCACCAAGCGACTACAGCTCTTCTTCGAGTTGCGCAAGCATCACATGCCGCCGGCCACGCAGGCGAAACTGCTTCCGGTGCGTGCGCGCCGCCTCGCGAGCCGCACCGTCGCGCCGGGCCAGCCCATTGTCGCGGGATTCTACGTCAACTGGGACGACAATTCGCTCGCCTCGCTGTCCGCCCACGCCGATGATCTCGACTGGGTGGTGTGCGAGTGGGGATTTCTCGCCGCCGGCGGAGACTCGCTGCACCTGTCGGTGGACCGGCGCGTGCCGTACACGATCGCGCAGCGGGTGCCGGATGAAGCGAAGCGTCCTCTCGTCTTCGCGATGGTGACGAACTACGACTCCGTTGCCAAGCGATGGGACGGCGAGGCGCTGCGCCACCTGCTGACGGATTCGACGGCGCGGAACCGGGCGATCCGCGAGCTCACGGACACCGTGATGCGCTACGGCCTTGGCGGCGTCACCATTGACTTCGAGGAAGCGCCGCGCGGCCTCACGCCCGCGATCGTGCGCTTTCTCCAACTGCTGCACGCGCAACTCGCTCCGCAGGGACGGTGGCTCACGCAGGCCTTGTCGTTCAACGATACCGATGAACAGCTCGCGAAGTTCTCGGCAGTGGACGACAAGGTATTCCTCATGATGTACGATGAGCACTACAGCGGCGGCGACCCCGGGCCGGTGGCGAGCCAGCAGTGGTTCGTGCGGACCTCGCGTCGCATGCTGCGGGTGATCCCGCCCGCGAAGGCGGTGCTGGCCCTCGGGGCGTATGGCTACGACTGGAACGACGCCTCGGACTCCACGGCCGAGACCATGACGTTCCAGGATGTCATGACGCACGTCCGGAACGCCGACCATGACGGGCGGCCTGCCGCAATTCACTTCGACTCGCTCTCGCTCAATCCCTACGCCACCTGGCGCGACGCGGACTCCACGGATCACGTGGACTGGTATCTGGACGGCGTCACGGCGTACAACGAAATCCTGGCGGGTGACGCACTCGGCGCGGCGGGGTTCGCCATCTGGCGACTCGGCTCCGAAGATCCCGCGATCTGGGCAGTGATCGGGCAGCGCGGCATAGACGCTCCGGTCGACAGTCTGCGGGCGATCCCGTCGGGGTACGATCCCGAATTTCAACCGAAGGCCGCGACGGGAGAACTGCTCGAGCTCGGCTCGCGTCCCACACCCGGCAGCCGGACCATCCGGCTCGACCCGGTGACGCACTACGTGAATGACGAGACGATCACGAAGTATGCGGTACCCTGGGTCATCCAGCGCTTCGGTCAGACCACGCACAAGATCGCGCTCACGTTCGACGACGGGCCGGATGGCAAATGGACGCCGCAGATCCTGGACACACTCCAGTCGCGGCACGTCGTCGGGACGTTCTTCGTGGTTGGAGAAAATGCCGAGCGCCACATCCCGCTCCTGCGGCGCATCTACGCGGACGGGAACGAGATCGGCAACCACACGTTCACGCATCCGAATCTGGCGTTCGCGAGCGATCGTGTGGTGAAGCTCCAGATCGATGCCACGGAGCGACTGCTCGAAGCGGCGCTGGGCCGCCGCAGCGCGTTTTTCCGGCCGCCGTACTTCGGCGACGCGGAGCCCACCACCTCGGACGAACTCGGGCCAGTGGCCGTCGCGACCGAGCGCGGCTACATCACGGTGGGGTTGCGCATTGACGCGGAGGACTGGCAGTCACCGGGCGTGCAGACGATCATCGACACGGTGCTCGCCCAGACCGCGAAAGGCGGGAATGTCGTGCTGCTGCACGATGGCGGAGGAGAGCGCTCGCAGACGGTCGCGGCGCTGGGCCCGCTCATTGATTCGCTCACGGCACGAGGTGATACGCTGGTGCCGGTGTCCGAGCTCGTGGGCATCACGCGCAATGTCGCCATGCCGCCGCTTCCGCCCGAGAGCCGGATGAGCCGCATGGGTGAGCTGCTCGCGTTCGGCTCTGTTGGCGTGGCGGAGTGGGTGCTCTACTGGCTTTTTCTCAGCGCCGTGGTGCTCGGCCTGGCACGGCTGCTGTTCATCACCGTGCTCGCGATCGTGCAACGCGTCCGCCGGCATCAGAATCCGGATGCGCCGGTGACGTACGCGCCAACAGTGAGTGTGATCGTGCCGGCGTATCGCGAGGAAAAAGTCATCGTCGCGACGATTCGCAGCCTCGTGGAGCAGCGTTATCCCGCCGCGCTCGAGGTGATCGTCGTGGATGACGGCTCGCCGGACGCGACGTACGATGTGGCGCACGCCGCGTTCGGCTCGCATCCGCGCGTCACTCTCTGTCAGAAGCCGAATGGCGGCAAGGCGAGCGCCCTGAACTTCGGCCTCGCGCGGGCCAGCGGCGACATCGTGATCTGTCTCGATGCGGACACGATGTTCACGCCCACGACCGTGGCGGAGCTGGTGGAGCCGCTGCACGATCCCGCCGTGGGCGCCGTCGCGGGAAACGCCAAGGTGGGCAATCGCGTGAATCTCGTGACGCGGTGGCAGGCGCTCGAATACGTGACCAGCCAGAATCTGGATCGGCGAGCCTTCTCGCTCTTGAACTGCATCACGGTGGTGCCGGGGGCGGTGGGTGCCTGGCGCCGGGCGCTCGTGCAGGAGGTGGGCGGCTTCAGCGAGGACACGCTGGCCGAAGACCAGGATCTCACGCTCGCCATTCGCAAGCGTGGCTACTCGATTGCGTATGCGGATGAAGCCATTGGCTATACGGAAGCGCCCGACACCTTGCGCGCGCTCGCGAAGCAGCGCTTCCGCTGGTCGTTCGGCACATTGCAGTGCATCTGGAAGCATCGCGACGTGTTCCTTCGCCCGCGTCACGGATCGCTGGGATTCATCGCCATGCCCAACGTGGCGATCTTCCAGCTCTTCTACCCGTTCGTGTCGCCGATCGCGGACCTCATGTTCGTCTGGGCTCTCGTATCCGTGTGGCTGGTACGCCAGCAGCACGGCGCGACGTATGCGCTCACGAGTCTGCAGCACGTGCTCACGTACTACGCGGTGTTCCTGCTCGTGGACTGGTTCGCGGCAGTGGTGGCGTTTCTGCTCGAGCCCGGCGAGGATCGCTGGCTCACGTGGCTGATCTTCCTGCAGCGCTTCGCGTACCGCCAGGTGATGTACTGGGTGGTGGTGCGCAGCGTGTTCGCGGCGCTGCGCGGGCGGCTGGTCGGGTGGGGCAAGCTGGAGCGGAAGGCGACGGTTGCGGCGGCCTTTGGCCGGTTGCGGGAAGCGGCGCCTGATCCCGGCCCCGCCACCTCGCCCGTGGGAATTGGCAATCGGGAATAGGGAATCGGGGAGGAAGTCCTCCCCACGCCACACCCCACCGCGTTTTTCTCACCGCCGCCCCACCCCGCTTCATCATTCCCTTGTCCCACGATTCCCCATTCCCGATTGCCAATTCCCACGGGCGGGGTGGTGGGGCCGGGACCAGACGCCGCTTCCCGGAGTCACCCGTCCTCCCCCTCGATCTCCCTGGCCACCTCGTTGCGATTGCGCCAGGTAACCAGGAAGACAATGACCGCGACGAGAATGACCAGGCCAATGGCGATCTGATCCTCGTGTCGGCGCACATGGCCGATCATCACGACCGCGGTCTGGCCGAAGCCCCAGCCCAGCGCGGTGAAGATGCCGCTCCACACCCAGGCGCTCACACCGCTGCCAATCACGAATTGCGTGACCGGAATTTCGGCCGCGCCGCACGTGATGGGCAGCAGCAGCCGGGCGCCGTACGCGAAGCGCACGGCCAGCGACGCGCGCCACGGACGATGGCGAACCGCATGAAGCAGCTTCGCCATGGGTGCGGCCAGCCAGGGCCAGCGCCGCGCCACGCGCCCGGCACGCCAGCGACCAAGGGCGTACAGCACCACGTCCGCTGACCAACTGCCGATCGCGCACGCCATCGCGGCTCGCACCGGATGCAGGTGCCCCTGGTGGGCGGCAAAGCCGGCGATCACGGGCGCCGCCTCCTCCGTGAAGATGCTGGTCGCGCCCAGGGTGACATACGCCCAGAGGTGCGACAGCTTGCTCAGCAGCGAGTGAGTCGCGACGATGGTCAGAAACATGGATTCGGGAAAGGTAGCCTCGGACTGGCGCTCGCCGAACATCTGTACGCAGCCCATATTTGGCAACCACAATACCGGCGGTTGCCGGCGGTCCATCACACGCTCTGCGCGCTCTCCGAGGCGGACCATGCGGAAGTCTCCCTTCTGGCTCGTGCCACTTCTCGTCGCCTGCCACGATGCCACGAGCCCCCGTCAGTCAGCGCTGACGTGCGGGCTGACGTCGGGCGCCTCCGTGCCCGCCACGGTGCTCGACCTGTCGGTGGGCGATCCGGCATTCCTGAATCTCTCGGCGGCGCAGGCGAGCTGCCTGCAGTTCGCGCCCCACGCGAACAGCGTGTACCTGCTCACGCTGTTCAACACGGACACGAGTTCGCGGAGCGCTGCCCTGGTGAAGCTGCACGGCAGCTCGCCGGACAGTGCGCAGAGCGCGCGTGTAGTCGCGGCCTCCCCGGCGGCATTGGCGGCAACGACCTCCAGCAACGGGCTGGCACTGAGCGCGCAGATGGCCGGCATGACTCCGGCCGCATTTGCCGCGGGCCAGGCGCTTCACGCTCGCCTGCTGGAAGCGGATCGTCAGCTCGTGCAGCGCCGCGGCGGGCCCGCCGCGCTGAAGATGCGCGCCGTGGCCAATCGTCTGGCATTCGCGCGCCGCGACAGGATACTCTCGCGAGACGCCAGCACCGTCAAGGTCGGCGACACGCTCTCATTTCGCATCCGCGACATCCGGTACGATTCCGACTGTTCGCTGTCCTTTTCCGTGCAGGCACGCGCCGTCTACGCCGGCCCGCACAGCGTGATCTACGAGGACGTCACCGCGCCACTCGCCGGCACGATGGACGATGCGTATGCCGCGATTGGCGCCGAATTCGATTCGCTCACGTACCCCATGCTTGTGCAGTACTTCGGCGATCCGCTCGCCTACGGCCCGCAACTGCGCAATGGCGCAAAGGAGGAAATGCTCTTTTCGCCGGTCGTGAACGATGACTTCTCCGGCGTGGCGGGCTTCGTGACCGCGTGCGATTTCTTTCCAGTCGACACCACCGCCGGTCCGGACTTCGACCTCGTCTCCAACGAGGCCGCGATCTTCTACGCCTATCTGCCGGAGCGTCCGGAAGACGAGGCGCGCTGGTTCGGCTACATTCGCGGTGTGCTCGCGCACGAGTCCAAGCACATCGCGTCGTATGCCGCACATCTGAACAATGGCGCCGCCTCCTTCGAGGAGGAATGGCTCGAGGAGTCAACGGCCCAGACCTCGGCGGAAATTTTTCAGCGCCGCTTCTCGGGCACGTCATGGAAGCACCAGGCGACCTTTGCGGCGACGGTCGGCTGCGAACCCCCGCTCACTCAGTCGAACGGATGCACCGGTGATCATCCCGAAGTGATGCTCGATCACTTCGCCTTTCTGTACGACTACCTCTCCAATGTCACCTCCGAGAGTCCGATCCTGGGCGGTGGCTCGGCGGATTATGGCGGGTCGTGGTCGTTCGTGCGCTGGGCGCTCGATCAGTACGTGCCGTCCGAGGCCGCGGCGCTCCATGCGATGACACAGAGCGTCACCCTCACGGGCATCCCGAACCTGGTCGCGCGCACGAACCAGCCGTTCAGTACGATGGTCGCTGACTGGTCGCTCGCCAGCGTGCTTGCCGGATATCCGGAGGTGACACCCACGTCCTCCCGATACGTGTTCCGGGGGTGGGATGACGCCGGCATCTTCCAGGGCATGCACGACCAGCTTTTCTATACCACCGGTGGCCGGGCCTTTCCGCGTGTGTATCCGTTGCGACCACAGCAACTCCACTTCGGGGAATTCGACTTCGCGGTGCGCATGCCCGGTGGCGGCAGTGCGTACTTCGAGCTCGACAGCCCCACGGCCATGCGGGAGAGTGTGCAGCTCGTTGACCCGTTCCACGACACACTGCTCACGAGCGGACCGATACGGGCCGTTGTGGTACGCGTGAAGTGACGAGGACCGCGGAGCACGGGCATTCGGAAGCGTGATCGCGTACCCGCTCGGCGCCTCACCGCTCCCGTAGTGCACCCATCGCCGTTTCGGCGAAGACGTCCCGGCTGCTCCACAGCCCAATGACCAGCGTGAGCAGCGTTGCACCGGCCGCGAGCGCAATGATGGGCCAGGGTGACGGCGCGAACGGAGCATCGAACACGAAGCGCATGAGCGCCCAGGCCGCCACCACGGAGAGCACGACGCCGGTAGCACTCGCCAGAATGCCGAGCATGGCGTACTCGCTGAGCATGATCCTGCCGATCTGGCCGCGCGTGGCGCCGAGCGTCTTGAGCAGCACGCCTTCGCGGATGCGCTGACGCCGCGACGCGCCGACCGCGCCAAGCATCACGAGAATTCCGGTGGCCACGCTGAACAGCGCCATGAAGCGGATCGCGACCGCGATGCGCTCCACGATCGCTCCCACCGCGCGCTGCACCGCCGATAGATCAATGCTCGAGACGTTCGAGTAGTGCTCGACTACCGTGCGCTGCAACGCCGCAATCGCGGCAGGCGCGGACGACCGGGTGAGCATGACGAATGTCGCGGGGGCGCCTTCGAGCGCACGGGGCGAGAAGATCACGAAGAAGTTGGGCTCGAAGCGCGCCCAGTTCACCTCGCGAAAGCTCGTCACGACCGTGGGAATGCGCACGCCCTGCACGTCCCACGTGACCGTGTCACCCGGCGCCAGTTGCAATTCGCTGGCGACATCCTGCTCCACGGAAATCCACGGCAGGCCAGTGCCGGGTGCATCGGCTCCGTGAACCCAATGGCCCGCGGTCAGCCTTTCCGAGTGGTTGAGCGTGTCGCGATAGCTCGACCGATACTCCCGGCGCAGCGCCCATGACGGCCGCCGGCGATCGCCGCGCCGCGGTTCCGCTCCCGGCGCGGCAGGCGCTCGCGCCTCGGGTGCGGACCCCGCCCGTGCGGCGGTGTCCGTTCCGCTGATGGTCGCGATGCGCATGGGCACGATCGGCACCTGCTGCAGCAATGGCATGTTCGCGTCGGCAATGAGGGAGTCCAACCCCCTCACCTCATCCGGCTGCACATCGAAGAAGGCGAGGTTGGCGCGCACGTCGGAGTCGCCGAGGGAAAGGCGCGCGACCAGGCTGCGCTGCACGAGGAACACCGTCCCGAGCAGGAAGGCGCCGAATCCGAGCGCCAGCACCACGGCGCGCGTCTGGTTCGACGGACGATACAGATTCGCGATGCCCTGCCGCATCACGAATGGCCAGTGCTCGCGCAGCATGCGGCGCGCGAGACCGCTCAGCGCAGCGGCCGCGAGCCAGAGCAGGGCGATCGCCGCGCCAACCCCCATGCTCATGAAGATGCCCCGCTGCGTGGAGCCCGAGCGCCACACCGCGATGCCGACGACGCTCGCCACGAGCGCCACCACCGCGAGCAGCCGCGCCACATCGCGCGCGGCGCCCTGCGCCGACTCGGCGCCCGCGTCCTGGCGCAGCGCCTGGAGCGGCGTGATGCGCCGCACGCGAAGGAGCGGCAGCAGCGCGAACAGCGCGGCCACCCAGGTCCCAATGACAAGTCCGGTGATCACCGCGCGCGGAACGATGGCCGGCTGCACGGTGACGGGGATGAAGCTCCCGAGTGCGTGCGGCAGCTCGAACTGCACGGCGATGCCGAGCAGCGCGCCAGCGGCAGCGCCGACCAGCCCCAGCGCTGCCGCCTCCGTGAGGTACATCGCCAGCACCTGGAGTTGCGTTCCCCCGAGACAGCGGAGCATGGCAATCGTGTCGGTCTTCTCCGCGACGTACGCATGGATGGCGCTGGCCACGCCGACACCGCCGAGCAGCAGAGCGACGAGCCCCACGAGATCCAGGAAGTCGTGCAGCGTGTCCACGGCGCGCGTGAGCGAGCGTTCGGTCTCGGCGACGGTACGGGCGCGGACGCGGGCATCGGACAGTGTGGCCCGGTACGTCGTGATGAGCTGTGCGGCATCGCGACCGTGTGGCAGCGCCAGCAGCGCCTCGTAGCTGACGCGGCTGCCGAACACGACGAGCCCCGTCTCGCCCAGGAAGCGATGGGCGATGTACACGCGTGGACCGAGCGCCGCGGCGATGCCGATGTCGCCCGGGACGTTGGTGAGCGTTCCGATGATCGCGAACCGTGCGGCGCCGAGCGAGAGCGTGTCACCGACTCGCGCGCCCGTTTCCACCAGCAGCGACGAGTCCACCAGTGCGGCGTGCGACGTCTGCAGGGCAGCCCATCGGCCGGCCGGGCTCGTGCCGATGGAGCCGTAGAAGGGAACGCCCGGCCCCGCCGCGCGCACCTGCACGAGGCGCGTCGCGTTCGCGCGGGGCAGGAGCGCCATGGAGGCGAATGACGTCATGCGGCCGACGCGGATGCCTTCGCCGCGCAGCGTCTCGAGCAGGGAGTCCACCGATGCCGGGAAAGGATCGCGCGACGAGAGCGAGACATCGGCGCCCAGCAGGTCGCGTGACTGGTCATGGATGGCGCGAAGGATGTTGGCCGTGTACGAATCGATCGCGACGAGCGCCGCCACGCCAACCGCGATTGCCGCCATGAAGGTCAGCAGTCGGCGGCGCGATGCGCGGCTGTCGCGCCACGCGAGGGCGGGGACGAAGCGCCAGCGCCCCATCACGACGCGCCGTTCGAGTCGTCTACCACGGCGCCATCGCTGAGGCGGATGATGCGGCCGGCGCGGCTCGCGAGCGCGGGGTCGTGCGTGACGAGTATCACGGTGGAGCCCGCATCGCGATTGAGCGACTCGATGAGCGAGATGATGCGCTCGCCGGTGTCCGAGTCGAGATTGCCGGTTGGTTCATCGGCGAAGAGCACGCGCGGCGCGTTCGCGAAGGCACGCGCCAGCGCGACGCGCTGCTGTTCGCCGCCGGACAGTTGCGCCGGATAGTGATGTGCCCGGTCCGCGAGTCCCACGCGGTCGAGCAGGTCGTGCGCCTGCGCGCGTGCACCGGTCGTGCCCCGCAGCTCCAGCGGCACCTGCACGTTCTCGGCGGCGGTGAGCGTCGGGATCAGTTGAAAGTTCTGGAACACGAACCCAACTTTCTCGCCACGGAGTCGTGCGCGTGCATCTTCGCTGAGCGGGCCCAGGTCCGTCCCGTCGAGGAGCACGGTCCCGCTGGTCGGTGAGTCGAGTCCGGCGAGCAGTCCCAGGAGTGTGGTCTTGCCGCTCCCGGATGGCCCCACGATGGCGACGAACGCGCGCGCCGCGATGGAAAAGGACACGGTGCGCAGCACGGTGATCAGGGCCTCGCCGCTGCGATACGTTTTTGTCAACTCTCGAGCAACGAGCATGCGTGCAGTCGTGTGGGTCGTGGGAGTCTGCGTCAGCGTCGTGGCGTGCGGGCGCAGCAAGGCGGACAACGCGAACGCGGGGAGACAGCCGGCCGGGCAGGTGCCAGCAGCAACAGCCCGGCCGGCATCCGCGGCAACCAGCGTGAACGCCGGCGCCCCGACCATTCTCTTCGTGGGCACCAGCCTCACCGCGGGGCTCGGACTCGATCCGGACTCCGCCTACCCGATGCTCATCCAGCAGCGCATTGATTCGCTGGGCGAAAGGTATCAGGTCGTCAACGCCGGAGTGAGCGGCGAGACGTCGGCAGGCGCGCTGCGCCGCATTGGCTGGCTGATGCGTGGGCCCGTGAATGTGTTCGTCCTGGAAACCGGAGCGAACGATGCGTTGCGCGCGCTCGATGTGGATTCGTTGCGCGCCAACATGCAGGCCGTGCTCGACAGCGTGCACGCGCATCATCCGCAGGCGCGGGTGGTGATCGCCGGCATGATGGCGCCGCCGAATCTGGGGCCGGCCTATACCACGGCGTTCGCGCGTGTGTATCCCGAGCTCGCGCGCGCGAATCACGCGACGCTGATTCCCTTCCTGTTGAGGGGCGTGGCGGGAGTGGACTCGCTGAATCAGTCGGACGGCATTCACCCGAACGCGCGCGGTGAACGGATTGTCGCGGCCAACGTGTGGCGTGTGCTGGGGCCGCTGCTGGAGAAGCTTGACCCGTCTACCTGGCAGGACTAACTTTAAATGCTAAACATTTTGTGATCTTGTCAGGCGACCGGCATTGCGCGCAGCAGACGTGAGCGCGCCCACGCCGGCCGTGTTTACCCGAACGTCAGGTTGCTGATCATGGCGTTGCCCGCTACTCAGATCCGCCGCGGCATGGTGCTCGTCTTCGAGGGCGATCCCTGCCGGGTTATCGATTTCCGGCATCACACGCCGGGAAACCTGCGCGCGATGGTGCAGACGAAAATGAAGAATCTGCGCACGGGCTCGAACTTCGAGCACCGCTTTCGCGCGGCCGACGCCATCGAGAAGGCGCAGCTCGACACGCACGAGCTCGAGTTTCTCTATCAGGGCGGGGATACGTACCACTTCATGAATACGGAGAACTACGACCAGCTCGAGATGGACAACGAGATGCTCGGCGACTTTGCGCAGTGGCTGCAGCCGGGAATGAAGATCCTGGCCGAGTGGTATGATGGGCGGCCGATCGGCATCGAGCTGCCGAACTCCATCGAGCTCGACATCGTGGAGACGTCGCCGGTGATGCGGTCCGCGACGAAGACGGCGAGCTTCAAGCCGGCAAAGCTGGAGAATGGCGTGACGGTGGACATTCCGGAATTCATCCCGTCGGGCGTGAAGATTCGAGTGAATCCGAATACGGGGGAATATCTGGATCGGGCGAAGTAGTCGCGCATCGCTGAGCGCCCAGCGGTGATCGTGGAGCCGGGCGCCGCCAGCGACTGGCGACTGATACTCGCCCTCACTAACATTCGCATCCTGCCCCGGTGAAACGCGGCAGGCATGGTGACCGTAGCTCAATTGGTTAGAGCACCGGACTGTGGCTCCGGGGGTTGTGGGTTCAATTCCCATCGGTCACCCTGGAAGAGCGGTGCGTGCTGGATGTGACGAGCGCGGTCCCGCGGCCGAGATAGGTCCGTAGCTCAATTGGTAGAGCACCGGTCTCCAAAACCGGCGGTTGGGGGTTCAAGTCCCTCCGGGCCTGTGCGATGATTGACAAGCGTTCGCGAGGAGCAATGACCGCTGTGGCTCGCGTCACGTGCGGGTATCGTGGCGGTATCGTCTAGGGGACCAGGACGGAGCCCTCTCAAGGCTCAAACACGGGTTCGAATCCCGTTACCGCTATGTGGAGTGGTTGCACGCGGCCCCATCGTCTATCGGTTAGGACGGCACTCTTTCAAGGTGCAGAGAGGGGTTCGACTCCCCTTGGGGCTATGGGGAGAGGCGGGGATGAGATGAAGTGGATGCGGGAAGTGTGGAAGGGCAGTGCAGTGCCAATGGAGTTGGGGCTGTAGCTCAGCTTGGTTAGAGTGCCGGTCTGTCACACCGGAGGTCGCGGGTTCGAGCCCCGTCAGCCCCGTTTCAATCGCTGTTCGAGCTTGCCGGACAGTGTGTGTTGCGCCCTGGTGGTGAAATTGGTAGACACGCCATCTTGAGGGGGTGGTGCCGTAAGGCGTCGCGGTTCGAGTCCGCGCCAGGGCATGCAGCGGTGATCACGTGCAGTGAGTACCGTGACGATGCAGGTTGCGCCAGCGTAGCTCAGTGGTAGAGCACTCGATTCGTAATCGAGCGGTCGTCGGTTCAATCCCGACCGCTGGCTCTCGGGGAAATCGCTCGATCACGAAGACCACGATGTGCGGCACGGCTCGCCCCCCCGGCGAGCCGTTCGCGTCTCCGCGGGCACGCCGGCGGCATTGCGATATGACCAATCCCCGGGCAGATCAGTCTGTACTCCGGGCGCTTCGAGCGCCATGTTCCCCGCCGCTGCAGCACACTTCCCCTCCTCCCGCGAGTCATCCGCATGCGCAGTGTCGTCGCCCTTCTCCTCTGCGGCATCACCGCCACGTCCGTCGCTCAGGCGCCGAACATCACGCCCGCCGGCGACCCATCCGTGAAGTCGGATTCGATCTACCGCCTGGCCGTGAATCCCGCTGACCACCAGGGCGAGTCCTTCGTCTACCTGCTCGATGATGGTGTCATCGTGTATCAGGCGAACGGCCAGAGCAAGCAGACCTTCCGTCAGGTCGCGCAGATCCTCACGCAGGATGCAGTGGACGACTGGGCCGAGCAGCGCTTCTCGTACGAGCCGGGCCATCAGAAGCTCACGATCAACTGGATCCGCGTAGTGAAGCCGGACGGCGAGGTGATCAGCGCCGCGCCGTCGCACGTGCAGGACTCCGACGTGCCGGCCACCATGGGCGATCCTGTGTACGCGGATCGCAAGGTACGTCGCGTGTCGCTGAGCGGCGTCGCGGTCGGCACGCTCGTGGACTACAGCTACACCCTGGAGGAGCTCAAGCCATATCGTCCGGACGACTTTCTCTTCACATGGTCCATCACCACCGGTCTCCCCACGCGTCGTTCGCGCTACATCGTGGACATGCCGGCCAGCATCCATCCGCATATCATCGAGCGCAACGTTCGGAACCCGGTACAGATCACCACGGCGAACGGCCGGCGCGTGTACGAGTGGGCGGCGTCCGACCTGCCGAAGCCGAAGTCGGAGCCCTTTGCCGCCGATTCCAACGGTGTATATCAGTCGGTGGCGCTCTCGTCACCCGCGAGCTGGCAGGAGATAGCGAAGTGGTATGCCGGCCTGGCGCACGATCGGTACACGCTCACGCCGGAGCTGGAACGCAAGCTGCACGAGCTTGTCGCGGGAGCGCATACACTCGACGACTCGCTCAGCGCCGTGCAGCGCTGGATCGCGCAGGACATCCGCTACGTCTCGATCTCGCTCGGCATCGGCGGATACCAGCCACGCCCTCCCGCCGAGGTGTTCAAGACTCAGTACGGTGACTGCAAGGACAAGGCGACGCTGTTCGTCGCCCTGGCCCGGCGCATGGGCGTGGACGCATACCCCGTACTGCTCAGCGCCGGCGGCAAGGTGGAGCGATCACTGCCATCCATCGATCAGTTCGACCATGCCATAGCCGCGCTCAAGCGAGGCGGTTCGTATCAGTTCGTCGATCTCACATCGGAGCTCACGCCCTTCGGGGAGCTCCCCGGTGCCGATCAGGGTGAGTTCGCGCTGGTGGTGCATCCCGATGGCTACGCGGACGAGGTCACGCTTCCCGAAGATTCCGTCGCGGTGAACCTGTCGGAAACCACGTACCGGGGTGTGCTGACGCCGGACGGACTGGCGAACCTGCACTATACCGAGCGCGCCACCGGTCTCCGGCAGTACGGACTGCGCGAGCTGTTCGCCACGCCGATGGACTCCACGAAGCGTGACCGCTTCATCCGGGCACTGGCGGGCAAGACGTATCCCGGCGCGTCGGGCGACAGCCTCGTGATCTTTGACGGAAGGGATCTGCACGCGAAGGCGCAGCTCTCGATGTACATCCACGGCGGACAGGCGGCAAAGGTCTCCGGTCAGAGCGCGATCCTGAGCCTGCCCCCTTCATTCCCGTCCCTGGCCGGTCTGCAGACGCTCGCCACACAGCTCGAGCAGACGAAGCCGCGCGTGTACCCGATCGAGGTGGCGGGCGTGGTGGGGACCATCGTTGGCGTTTCGGAACTGGATCTGGCGC
>Ga0207707_10001576_pt1 | contig 21009 bp, 21 predicted proteins | sample KBSC83BmetaG_FD_184336 | JGI IMG/M metagenome (GOLD analysis project Ga0207707, IMG submission 184336) | Corn rhizosphere microbial communities from Kellogg Biological Station, Michigan, USA - KBS C8-3B metaG (SPAdes) (version 2) | ecosystem: Host-associated > Plants > Roots > Rhizosphere ...
GCTCGGCGAGGTCGACATAGGGATCTTTCGCCGCAAGCCCGGCGGGTGCCTTGCCGGGCGCCGCAGGAGGTGCTTCGTGGCCGCTCATGGCGCGAGTCTACTCCTAACTTCCTGCTGGTCGTCCTCGGCGAGCGTGCGCTTGAACTGGTCGCGCAGCTCGTTCGACACGATGACCTGCGCGCGGGGCTGGCTCTTGTGCACGGCATAGAGTTTCGCCTGCACCACGTGGTCGTGCTCCTCGAAGGCCCTGGCTGCGCGCTGCGCCCGCTCCGGGTCCTGCGTGACCACGGCGAGGGCGCTCTCGCCGAGCCTGAGGGCCGAAAGCCAGGTCTCGCGCTCCATCATCTCCACGCCGAGGTCGCGCAGCTCGAACATGTGCCGCATGTCCCGCACGCGGGCGATGATGCGAAGGCGCGGGAAGTTCTGGCGCGCGATGCGCGCGAGGCGCGTGATCGCGTCGCGGTCGTCCAGCGTAATGACGAGGAGGTCGGCGCTCTCGGCCCCCGCCGCGTGCAAGAGGTCGAGCCGCGTGGCGTCGCCATAGAAGACGCGGAAGCCGTACTCGCGCGACTGCTCGACATGGTCGGGGTCATCGTCGAGCACGGTGGGCTGGAAGCCGCTCGCGGCGAGGAGCCGTGCCACCACCTGGCCGACGCGACCGAGGCCGGCGATGATGACCTTGGAGGGCTGCGGCTCGTCGGCCGGCCGCGTTTTGGTATCCGTGAAGCGCGGCGCAATCACGTGGTCGTGCAGCACGAGGAGGAACGGCGTGAGCAGCATCGAGAGCGCGACGGCGAGCGTGACCGCCTGCCCGGTGCTTTCCGGAATCGCGCCGTTTGCCGCGGCGAGGCCGAGGATCACGAAGGCGAACTCGCCGCCCTGCGCGAGGAGCAGGATGAAGAGCGGACGCTCGCTGAGCGCCATGGCGGTGCGCGCGGCGATGAACCACAGCACTGCGCCCTTCAGCAGGAACAGGCCGACGATGAACGCCACGACCACCCAGGGTCGCTGCAGCATCACGGTGAAATCGACGCTCATCCCCACCGAGATGAAGAAGAGGCCGAGCAGCAATCCCTTGAACGGATCGATCGCCGCCTGGATCTCGTGGCGGTACTCGGAATCGGCCAGCAGCACGCCGGCGAGGAAGGCGCCGAGGGCCATCGACAGCCCGGCCTTCTCGAAGACGAGCGCGATGCCCAACACGAGGAGCAGCGCGAAAGCGGTAAAAATTTCACGCAGGCGGGTGCGCGCAATGTGCCGGAACACGGGTCGCGCGGCGAAGTGGCCGAGCACCAGCGTGCCGACGACCACGGCGGCGGCGAAGCCGACGCCCTGCAGGGAAAAGCCCGACCATCCGCCGTAAGTGCCGAGGAGCGGCAGCACGGCCAGCATGGGAATGACGGCCAGATCCTGGAAGAGCAGGATGGAGAACGTCGCCTGCCCGCCCTGCGTGCTGAGCGCGCCGCGCTCGGTGAGGGGCTGCAGCGCAAGCGCGGTCGACGAGAGCGAGAGCGCCATGCCGCCGACGAGCGCGACGCGCATGTCGATGCCGAAGCAGAAGGCGACGCCGGCGATCAGCGCGATCGAGCCGAGCACCTGCGAGAAACCGAGGCCGATGAGCCGCGTGCGCATCGTCCACAGCCGGCGCGGCTCGAGCTCGAGGCCGATCACGAAGAGGAGGAATACGACGCCGAGCTCGGCGAATGCCTGGATCGCTTCCGGCTGCTGCACCAGCTTCAGTCCCCACGGCCCGATGGCGATGCCCGCGAGGAGGTAACCCGCGACGGAGCCGAGCCCGAGTCGGTGCGCGGCCATCACGGCGAACACGGCGGATGCGAAATAAATCGTCATTTGCAGGAGAAATGCGTTGCCGTGTTCCATGCGCCAAGTATAGTTGTCCGAGGGGAACAAGCAGAAAAAGTCGGGAGGAAGTCATCAGCACGATCGAAGCTCGGATCCTGGAAAGGATCGAGGCGGTCTTCGTGCGCTGTCCGGAGCTGTTCCGCTTCAGCGTGCGCGATCGCTCGGGCCTGCCCGATCACATCGATCCCACCAAGCTCGAGGGTGAGCTTTTCGTCTTCGAGATCGCGCTCGCGCCGCGCCTCGGCAAGGCGCAGTACGACGAGGTGTACGACGCCATCGCGGCGGCCATTACCGGCGCCGTGTCGTCCTGGCCCGAGGCGAAGGACCTGCTGCGCGGCAAGACTTTCGTCCGTTACCTGCACTGACACGGGCACGGGGCTTGCGGGAAAGGGGGGCATGAAGCCCGCCCAGCTGGAAAGCCTGCCCGCCGACCTGCCGCCGCTCGAGGAAGACCTGGCCGCGCGCCTGGATGTGATCTTCGAGCGCTGCCCGCAGCTCCACGGTTTCACGGTGCAGGACTCGTCCGCGCTCCCCGAGGAGCTTCGCTCGCTCGCCCTGGAGAAGGAGCTCGTCGTCACGGACATCGGCGTGTTCCCGTTCATCAATGCCGAGCAGTGCGAGGTGATCTACAACGAGATCGCCGTCGCCCTGCTCGACTTCATGTTCGAGCGGCCGAGCGCCAAGGACGTCCTGCGCGGTCGCACCTTCGTTCGCACGCTGCACTGAGTATCGCGATTTCCGGGGGCTAGAATCCCCGGGTGCCGGTCGACCCGTTCTCGAGCGCCGCCGAGCTCGCCGCCGCCATCCGCGGGCGGCGCGTCGAGGCGCGCGAGCTGGTCGAGCTTTACCTCTCCCGCATCGAGAAGCACAACGGTTCGCTGAACGCCGTCTGCACGCTGGACGCGGCCGGCGCACGCCGCCGCGCGCGCGAAGCGGACGCGGCCCTGAAGCGCGGCGTGACGTGGGGTCCGCTGCACGGCGTACCGATGACGATCAAGGATGCCATCGAGACGGCCGGCGTGCGGACCACGGGCGGCCATCCGCCGCTGAAGGATTACCTGCCGCCGCGCGACGCAAGCGCCGTCGCGAGCCTGAAGAAGGCGGGCGCCATCCTGCTCGGCAAGACGAATGTGCCGCCGCTCTCCGCGGACTATCGCGCCGACAACGAGATCTTCGGCCGCACGAACAATCCCTGGGACCTGGACCGCACACCCGGCGGCTCGAGCGGCGGTGCCGCCGCGGCGGTCGCCGCCGGCCTGACTGGATTCGACGTGGGCAGCGACCTAGCCGGATCGATCCGCACGCCGGCGCATTTCTGCGGCGTCTTCGGCCTGAAGCCGACCGAGCGCCGCGTCCCGAACACCGGCCACATTCCCGAGCCGCCGGGAGTACCGCGCGCCGTGCGGCACATGAATGTATTGGGACCGCTCGCGCGATCGGTCGAAGACCTCGCTTTGATCACGCGCAGCATGGCTGGCCCCGATGACACCGAATGGGACGTCCCGCCCGTGCCATGGCTCGAGCCTGCGGCCCGCGAGCTCAGCGCCTGTCGCTTGGCCTGGACCGCGGACTTCGCCGGCGTGCCGGTCAGCGCCGATACGCGTAGCGCGCTCGCCCGGCTCGGAGACCAACTCGCCAATGTCGGCTGCCCGGTGGAGGAGCGCAATCCCGACGGCTTCAGCTGGCACGACGCCTGGGAATGCTGGGGCGAGATCGCCATCACGGAGCGCGCGGCGACCGGTGGCGACCGCAGCCGGGAGCGCGTAGCGGCGCTCAACAAATCGCTCGGGGAGTCGTGGGCGGTAGCGCGCGGGTCCGCGAAAGGCATGCAGGCCACCGTGGCCGACTACGCCGCGGCGCTCACTCGGCGCGACGCGCTCATCACCACGCTCGAAAAATTCTTCGAGCGCTGGGATGCGTTCATCTGTCCGGTCACCGTCAGCCCGGCGATCGGCCATGTGCCGTTCGGCACGCCGATCGATGTCGGCGGCGCCACGGTGCCGTACTTCATCGCCGGAACGGCTTATACGTGCCCGTTCAACCTCACCGGCCATCCGTCCGTCGTGCTGCCGCTCACCCGCAGCCGGGATGGCCTGCCGATCGGCGTGCAGCTCGTCGGCCGCCGCTGGAGCGAGCCGGCGCTTCTCGCGCTCGCCGCCAAGGTGGCGCTCCTTACTGGACCTTTTACTCCGCCCCCCAAGTACCGGGAATGAAGATCGACTGGGACGTGCCCATCCGCATGAGCGATGGGTTGGAACTGCGCGCCGATGTCTACCGGCCGGATGATAAGGAGCGCCATCCGGCGATCCTGAGCTACGGTCCGTACGGCAAGGGCCTCGCCTTCCAGGAGGGCTACAAGACCGCGTGGGACATCATGGCGCGCGACTATCCGGATGCCGTGGCCGGCTCGTCGAATCGCTACCAGAACTGGGAGGTGGTCGATCCGGAGAAGTGGGTGCCCGACGGCTACGTATGCGTGCGCGTGGACTCCCGCGGCGCCGGCCGCTCGCCCGGCTACCTGTGCCACAACAACGCGCGCGAGACGCGTGATCTCTACGAATGCGTCGAGTGGGCGGCGGCGCAACCGTGGTGCAGCGCCAAGGTCGGCATGAACGGCATCTCCTATTACGCGAGCAACCAGTGGCGCGCCGCGGCGGCGCAGCCGCCGCACCTCGCGGCGATCTGCGTGTGGGAGGGCTGGAACGATCCGTACCGCGAAAGCGCACGCCACGGTGGCATCATCTGCAGCTTCCGCAAGAACTGGCAGGACATGCAGGTGAAGACCGTGCAGCACGGCGTCGGCGAGCGCGGCAAGAAGAATCCCAACACCGGCGAGCTGGTCTGCGGACCGGAGACGCTGCCGGAAGACGAGCTCGCGCGTAACCGCGAGGACATGTGGCGCTCGTTCCTCTCGCGTGAGTTCATCGACGACTACTACGCCGAGCGCACCGCGGATCTCTCCAAGGTGAAGGTGCCGCTCCTCAGCGCGGCGAACTGGGGCGGGCAGGGGCTGCACACGCGCGGCAACTTCGAAGGCTTCATGCGCGCCGCCTCGAAGCAGAAATGGCTCGAGGTGCACGGCGGCTCTCACTGGGCGCCGTTCTATACCGACTACGGCGTCGGCCTGCAGAAACGGTTCTTCGACTACTTCCTCAAAGGCGAGCCGAACGGCTGGGACAAGCAGCCGCGCGTGCAGCTCAACGTGCGCCGCCCCGGCGAGAAATTCACCATCCGGCACGAGAACGAATGGCCGCTCGCGCGGACGCAATGGACGCGCTTCTACCTCGACCCGGATGGCATGAAGCTCACCGAGCAGGCGCCGCAGGGGGCAAAGCCGCTGACCTATGACCCGGCGGGTAATGGCGTCACGTTCTCGATGACGACCGGGCGCGAGACCGAGATAACGGGACCGTCCGTGCTCAAGGCGTGGATTTCTTCCGCGACGAGCGACGCGGATCTCTTCATCGTGCTGCGCGTGTTCGATCCCGCCGGCAAGGAAGTCCTGTTCTACGGCGCGCTGGACCCCAAGACCCCGGTCGGGCAGGGCTGGCTGCGCGCCTCGCATCGCAAGATCGATCCGAAGATGAGCCTGCCGTACCGGCCGTGGCATACGCACGACGAGAAGCAGCCGCTCAGGCCGGGCGCAGTCTGCGAGCTCGACGTCGAGATCTGGCCGACGTGCATCGTCGTGCCGGCCGGCTACCGCATCGCGCTCAGCATTCGCGGGCGCGATTACGAGCACGACGATGCCGCGGCCACGCTCTCCAACATGAAGAACCCGATGAAGGGCTGCGGGCCGTTCACGCACGACGACGAGACCGACCGGCCGCCCGCCATCTTCAGCGGCAAGGTGACGCTGCATTTCGACAAGCAGCCGTACGTGCTGCTGCCGATCATTCCGAGCTAGGAGGACGCAATGAAGCTGCTGGCCATCATCCTGGGATGGGCGCTGTCGGCCTCGCTGTACGCGCAGGCGTACCCGTCGAAGCCGATCCGCATCGTCATCCCGTTCCCGCCGGGCAACACGACGGACATCATGACGCGCCTCATCGCGCCGAAGATGAGCGAGCGGCTCGGGCAGCCGGTGATCGTCGAGAACAAGCCCGGAGCGAGCGGCATGCTCGGGCTCGAGCAGGTGGCGAAGTCGCCGGCCGACGGCTACACCATCGCCTGCGTGCAGGGCGGCAACATGGTGGTGCTGCCGCATACGAGCAAGAACATTCCGTACAAGCCGCTCGAGGACTTCGCGCCGATCGCGGTGACGACGTTCAACTATCTCGCCATCGTGGCGAACAACGACGTGCCCTTCAAGACAATCGGCGAGATGGTGGCGTTCGCCAAGGCGCATCCCGGGAAGCTCACGGTGGCGACGAATGGCGAGGGCGGCTTTCCGCACCTCGCCTTCGAGAATCTGCGCACCATGGGCGGGTTCGCGTACACGCACGTGCCTTACAAGGGCAGCGCTGCGATCGCCACGGACGTGATCGGCGGCCAGGTGATGGTCGGCATCGACGGCATCACCGGCATGACGCCGCACATCAAGTCGGGCCGGCTGCGCCTCCTCGCCACCACCGGCAAGGAGCGCGCCGCGCTCTGGCCGAATACCCCGGCCGCCGCCGAAGACGTGCCCGGCTACGACTCGGGCGGCTGGTTCGGCTATGCCGCGCCGGCGAAGACGCCGCGCGAGGTGATCCTCAAGCTCAATGAGGAGATCAATCGCGCCATGCGCGCGCCGGACGTCGCGCCGAAGCTGGAGACCGCGGGGCTCATCATCCGGAGCGAGTCGCCGGAGTTCTTCGCCGACGTGCTGAAGGCGGACTACGAGAAGTACGGCCGGCTGGTCAAGGCCATCGGGTACGTGCCGCAATGAAGTACGAACCGTTCGGCTGGCATCACTGGGAAGACCAGTTCTTCCTCTCGTACCAGTTTCGCCGCGCGCTCGGCGAGACGCAGGAGGGCGGCGGCGCGGTGAGCGAATGCTTCCAGGCCGCGAGCCGCATGAAGCCCGACCTCGAGAGCTGGCATCGCGAGTGGCTGGTCGTTGCGGAGCGCAACGACCAGCGTGGCGACGAAGCCGAAGAGCGCGGCCATATCCGCACCGCGATGAATTGCTGGCTGCGCGCCGCGGATTATTTCCGCTCCGCGGAATTCTGGCTGCAGCCGGATGACCCACGCCGCCTGCCGACGTTCGACCGCTGCGAGCACGCCAGCCGCAAGTGGCTGCGCTACCTGCCGGGGGAGGTGGTCGGCATCCCGTACGAGAACGGTGTGTCGCTGCCCGCTTACTTCATCAGGCCAAAGGGGCAGGGGCCGTGGCCGGTACTGATCTCGTTCGGCGGCCTCGATTCCTTCAAGGACGAGCTCTGGTTCATGACCGGGCGCGGCGCCGTGCAGCGCGGCATCGCGGTCCTGATGGTCGACGGCCCGGGGCAGGGCGGGGCGCTGCGCCGGCACAAGGTGTACTCGCGCCACGACTACGAGGTGCCGGTCGGCAAATGCATCGATTGGCTCGAGCGTCGTGCCGACGTGGACAAATCCAGGATAGCGGTGAGCGGTTCCAGCCTCGGCGGCTACTACGCCGCGCGCGCCGGCGCGAAGGAGCGTCGCCTCGCGGCCTGCATCTCGCACGGCGCGATCTGGGACGTGCACAAGCGCTTTGCCGACCGCGGCGAGAGCCACGCGCTCGCCTACCTCATGAAGTGGGTGATCGGCGCCAAGAGCTGGGCCGAAGCGCTGGAGAAGGCGAAACCGTTCAGGCTCGAGGGCGTGCTCGGCGAGATGAAGTGCCCGTACCTCGTGCTGCACGGCGGGCACGACGTGTTAGGGGTCGAGAACTCGAAGACGGTCTATGAATACGCGAAGAAGCACGGCGTCGACGTCACGCTGCGCCTGACCACGGAAGAAGAGACCGGCGCCGAGCATTGCCAGCACGACAACCCGACGCTCGGCCAGGAGCTGATGATCGACTGGCTGGCGGACGTATTCCGCATCGACCAGCGCAGCCTCGCTTTCAGCTAGGCTCGATGTCCTCGCCCTCTTCGAAAAACTCCAGCACGTGCGTGGCCTCCCCCTTCGGCTGGCCGAAGGCGAGCCAGCCGCGCCCGTGCAGGGCGACCTCCTCGCGCCGCAGCACCATCTCCGCCGCGCTGTCCGCGAACGACAGGTAGGTCCCGTTGGCGCTCTGGTCGCGCACGACGAAGTTCTGCTGCCGCCGCTCGATGACGCAGTGGCGGCGCGATGCCGTGGCCTCGTCGACGACGAAAGCCGACGCCGAATCGCGGCCGATCGTGACCGCGTCATCGGCCCGGCGGCAGACGATCTCGCGATCGCCGAGCTTAAGCCGCAGCGCGCGCGCGTCCCTGCGCCGGGCGGTCTGCGCCAGCGGAAAGTCCGTCACGTCGGCGCCTTTGGACCAGACCAGCTCGCAGAGCGCGATTTCGGTCGATTTGCCCTTGACGGCGACGTTATAGAGCTGGCGCGTCGAGGTCCGCAACAGCGGGCTCAGCTTCTTCGCCGTCTCCGCCGAGGTGAGTACCTGGCCCTTAGTCGCTTGTCCGGCAAGCCGAGAAGCGATGTTCACCGTATCGCCGAAAATGTCATCGCCGCGCTGCACGATCGGCCCGCTGTGAAAGCCGATGCGCAGCGCGAGCTTGTGGCCGGCCACGGCAGGCAGCGCGTTCACCGCGACATGCATGCGCGTCGCCGCCTCGGCGGCGCGGTCGGGGCTCGGGAAGAGCGCCATGATCTCGTCGCCGATGTGCTTCACCACGCGGCCGCTGCTTGCCTTGGTAGCGCTATTGAGCGCCTTGAGCACGCCATGGATGCCCTGCGCGGCCGCCTGGTCCCCGGCGCGCTCGTACAGGCCCGTGCTGCCCGTCACATCGGCGAAAAGAACGGTGGTTTCACGCTCGCGAGCCACGCCGAAAAATAGCCTGCCGGCCGGGGCGCGGCAAACCCGGGCAGGCAATAGGTCTCGTCGACGCGGCGGCGTCGATGCAAATTACTGTCCGAGCCCGGGTTTAGGTCAGGCAGTGAGCGAGACGCAGGCCTCTTCGTACTTCCCCTTGCCCATGTCCTGGCCGTCGAAGATGTTGCGCTCGCGGATCCACTTGAAGGATTCCTCGAACACTTCCTTCGTGTAGGTCTCGAACACGATGCGCTCGCCGGGACCCCAGCGCCGGGTGTCCATCATCGGTACGAAGCGCGCCGGGAACTCCTTCTTGTAGTAGTGCGTGTAGAGCTCGGGGCGCAGGTCGATGTCGCGCTGGGCGCGGCGCAGCGCCGCGAAATACTTCTTCACGTCGTCGGGCTTCGGGTCGTTGTTCAGCATCGACGCCATCATGAAGGTGGTGTCCATCACCTTGCGGAAGCCCATCTGCTCGAGGAAGTAGTACGGGCCCGAGAACACCGCCGCGGCCGGCACCTTGCGGTCGAAGAGCTTCTCCATGCGCGAGAAGAGGATGCCGTCGGCGAAGGACAGCTTGATGTCCGAGAGCGGCATGTACTGCTCGAGCGCCTGGATGGTGGAGTAGTGGCTGCCGGATTGGTGACCGACCGAGATCGGCACGCCGCGCAGGTCGGCCGGGGTCTTGATCGGCGACTCCGGCGGCACGAACACCGCCGAGGGCGACACCGAATAGGCATCCGCGTACATCTTGGCGTGTCCCTTGGACGCCGCCACGTTCACGGTCCAGTGGCACGCGCAGCTCACGTTCGAGTCGCGGCCGGCCTCGATGTTCTGGAAGGCACCTATCCGGTTCGGCGTCGCGTGCGCCGCGGCCAGGTCCTTGCCCTTGAACGCGTCGCGAAACTCGTAATCCAGCCCTTCGGCCTTGAAGTAGCCCTTCTCCTCGGCGACCCACTCGTGCAGCCGGAAGTGCGGGGTGATCAGGAACTTTGCCATCTACGTCCTCCTCGTTAGCAGCAGATCAATCGTTTGGGTTCAGCCACGCGGCGGCTCTTGATCATGCCGACGTGCGCCTCCATGAAAGCCCGCGCCTCGCGGGGCTTGCGCGCGGTGATCAGCGCGGTCAGCTCGCGATGCGCGTCCAGGATCTTTCGCGCCACCGCGCGGTTCAGCGTGCGGTTGCGGGTGGGCCATGACACGTGCTGCAGCGAGATGAGCTGGTAGTAGAGCACGCGGTTGTGCGACGCCTCGGCGACGCCCAGGTGGAAATGCAGGCTCGAGCGGGTGAAGGCGTCCAGGTCGTCGAGCAGGCGCCCGGCTTCGTCGACGAGCGCATGCAGGCGCGCGATTTCCTGCCGCGTCGCGTTCGTCGCGGCGAGCTCGGCGGCCAGGCCCTCGATCGCCGTCTGCGCGGCCATGATCTGTTCTCGCTCGATGTCGGCCAGCTCGAGCTGGACCGCAAGCGCCTCGGCGAAGAGCGCGGGGTTGCCGCGCGTGATGCGCGCACCGCCGCCCGCGCCGCGCGAGATGTCGACGATGCCGAGCGCTTCCAGCGTGCGCAGCGCGTCGCGCGCCGCCATGCGGCTCACGCCGTGGCGCGCGGCCAGGTCTTTTTCCGTGCCGAGGAAGTCGCCGGGCCGGTAGCGCTTGTCGAACAGAGCCTCGCGCACATCCGCGACGATGCGCGAAGCGAGCGTCGCGGACTTGCCGACGAAGAGCGGATGGACGCTCATGGAAACGCAAAGATAATATCTTTGTGCCCAAAGCGCAAAAGACGCAAAAGAAGGCAAGGCACGCGTATTCGGTCCGCGCCTGCGATGCGCGGCGACGCTACCCTGCCACTCCTGTCGCGGCGCAGCGACGGCTCTGTCAGGAGGGCGATTAGCCCGGGCGGGACCGGGGCGGCGCAGGCGAACGCAACCTCGGGGGGATTAGGGTACAGCCATGAGAATCCAGACCGAGCTTCAGCAGCAAGTGGAGTCGCTCTTCGAGCGCTGCCCGGAACTGTGGGGCTTTTCGGTGCGCGCGGAGAACGACGAGCTCTTCGTGAGCGACGTCGGTATCGCGCCGCGGCTCTCAGCCGAGCAGTACGGCGAGATCTTCCAGGACATCGCCAAGACCCTTTCCGACGTCCTCGAGGAAGCGCCCGAAGCTTCCGAATTCCTGCGCGGCCGCACCTTCGCGCGGACCCTGCACTAAGCCTTTTCGGTACTTATTTCCTCCCGGCGCGGCGCCAGTGTCGCCGCGCTGTCACGTTTGTCACATCCGTGTAGTAATCCGTTGTGAATCAGCGACTCGGGCGTTGGTTGTAGTCGCCTCGGGCATTCTCTGATGTCGACATGTTGCGTATCATCTGTAGTATTCGCAGTGACACTGCACTACGCGAAGGCGCTACAGATGAAGACCCTCGAGTTCAAGCCCGGCCTCCCCGACAGCCTCCTCGTCCGCCTCGAAGCCGATGTGGCGAGCAAGATCAACGCGCTCTTCGCGCGCTGCCCTTCGCTCACGGGCTTCTCCGTGCAGGATCGCGCCATGCTGCCGCGCGACCTGGACCAGACGCGCATTCCCGATGCCGACCTCTTCGTCACCGAGATCGGCGTGTTTCCGAAGCTCGATTCCCAGTACGACGAAATCTACGACGAGATCACGCTCGCGATCTCGGACCTGGTGAAGGACCAGCCGCACGCGTACGACTTCCTGCGCGGCCGCACCTTCGCGCGGTCACTGCACTGAACAAGGGGTAGTACCAGGGAGAGCGCTCGCCGCTGCGACCAGGCAGAAACTGGTCGCAGCGGCTAGAGCGCCATTTCATTTATACCGGTAGACGGTGATCCTGTCGGCCGCCGATTCCGGCGTCCACACTTCTCCCTTCCGGCCGTGAATCTGGCGCACGTTCGCGGCGCGGCTGGAGGAGCGGAAAGTCTCGAACTTCTGCGTCTGCGGATCGAAGCGCAGCATGGCCTGCGCGCTCCACTCGGAGAGCCACACCTTGTCATCCGGATCGACGTACACGGCGTAGACGTGCGGCTCGTCGCCCGGCGCCCGCCACGTCGACCATCTCTGCGTCGCCGGCTCGTAGCGACTCACGTTCCCGGAGTTCCACTCCGCGACCCACACGCTGCCCTTCGAGTCGGACCAGACGCGTCGCGCGCCCTGGCGACGCGTCGGCGGCTCGAGCACGGTGGTGCTGCCGTCGGCATTGATGCGCCCGATGAACGAGCCCGCCAACGACGCGTAGTACACCGTCCCGTCCGGCGTGGACTGGATGCCATACGGACCGCGTCCGCGCGGCGAAACGAAGGTTTCCACCTTGCCGCTGCGTGGATCGAGCCGGCCATAGATGCCGCTCTGTCCCGTAAACCAGTGGATGCCCTTCGCGTCGAAGGCCGCCGTATTGAGGTTCGTGTAGCCGGAATCTTCCGGCAGTTTCCATACCTTCACCGCGCGGGTCTTCGGATCGACGCGCACGATCGCGTTCTGGCCGCCGTCGGTGAGGTAGACGCCGCCGTCCGGGCCCATCGTCACGCCATGCGGCGAGGAGCCGCGGCCGAGGGCGACGAATTCCACCTTGCCGCTCTTCGGATCGAGGATGCCGAGGTGCCCGCTGCCCTGCGCCGAAAAATAAACCGGACCGTCCGGCGCGGGATCGGCCCACACGTCGTGGATGCCATGACCGCTCGGCACCGGGTATTCCTTCACACCGACCTCCGCGTGGGCGAGCGAGATCGCCAGGCACGCGAGCGGCATGAAAAGTCCGCGATTGATGTACATTGACTGAAAGCTTACACGGCAAACCTCGGTGACCGACACGAAAGAAAAAGCGGGCGGCTTCAGCCTCGACCTGGCCCTGCAGGTGGGCAAGTACGACATCCAGAAGCTCCTCGGCAAGGGCGCGACCGGCACGGTCTACCTCGCCCGGGACACGTTCACCGGCAAGGAAGTCGCGCTGAAGACGATCGAGCCCGAGGTGTTCCGCGACCCGGAATTCGGCACGGTGTATCGCTCGCAGCTCCTGAACGAAGCCTCGCTCGCCGGGAAGCTGCGCCACCCGCACATCGTCAACATCCTCGACGCGGTGGTGGGCGAGGACTCCGGCCACATCGCGATGGAGCTCGTCATGGGCGGCGACCTCGCGGCGTACGTGACGCCGGAGAAGCTGCTGCCCGTCGCCGACGTGATGCAGATCGGCTTCAAGTGCTGCGGCGCCCTCGACTACGCCGCCAAGGAAGGCATCGTCCACCGCGACATCAAGCCGGCGAACATCATGGTGGTGTCGGGCACCGAGGTGAAGATTGCGGACTTCGGCGCCGCCATCCTGAAGAAGAGCCAGGTGGTGCAGACGGCGCAGCTGGGCTCGCCGTACTACATGTCGCCGGAGCAGATGCAGGGCAAGGAGGCCAGCTTCCACAGCGACATGTACTCGCTCGGCGTGGTGCTCTACGAGCTCCTCCTCGGCAAGAAGCCGTTCATCGCCGAGAACCTCGAGGCGCTGATGCAGAAGATCATCAAGTACGACCCGGTGCCGCCGACCGAGGTGCGCAAGGACCTGCCGAAGGAGATCGACCGCGTAGTGCTGCGCGCGCTGGCCAAGACGCCGGAGCAGCGCTACCCGACCTGGGCCGAGTTCGCGCTCGAGCTGTCGAAGGTCGGGCAGAGCGTGCTGCCGCCCGAAGCCATCCCCGACAGCGAGAAGTACGTCGCCCTCAAGGCGGTGCCGATGCTCTCGACGCTGTCCGACGCCGAGATCTGGGAGCTCGCGCGCGCCGGCCGCTGGGCGCGCATGGCGAAGAACCGCGCCATCGTGCGCGAGAAGGAGAGGGGCACCAGCTTCTACTTCCTCGCCGGCGGCGACTGCAAGGTCACGCGACAAGGGCGGCTCCTGAACATGATCGGCGCGAAGGAATTCTTCGGCGAGATGGCCTATATCGCGGGCGGCGAGGCGCGCCATGCCACCGTCGAATCGCACACCGAGCTGCTGCTCGCCGAATTCCAGCCGGCCGCGCTCGACAAGATGAGCACCGAAGCGCAGCTCCACCTCATGCGCGCGCTGGTGCGCAACGTCTCCGAACGCCTCGCCCTCGCCAACACGCGGATCGCGCGCTGAAGGCAAAGCGGATAGCCATCCTGGAAGCACGCATGGGCGAGCAGCTCGCCGGCCTGGTCGAGCAGCGCGGCGGCATCGCGTTCCATGCGCCGGCGCTCGCCGAGCTGCCGGACCTCGACGAGGCGTCGATCGAGCGGCTGGTGCGCTCCACGGCAGCGGCGCCGCCGAAGCTCGCCATCTTCCAGACCGGCGTCGGCACGCGCGCCTTGTTCGATACCACCGACCGGCTCGGCCTCACGCCGGCTCTCCTCCAGTCCCTGGAGAAAGCCATCGTGGCGGTGCGCGGCCCGAAGCCGACCGGCGCGCTGCGCGCGCGCAAGGTGCGCATCGATCGCTCGGCCGCGGAGCCGTTCACGACCCGCGAAATCCTGGAAGCGATCGCAGACGTCGATGTCCAGGCCGCGCGGGTGATCGTTCAACGCTACGGCAGCGCTAATACCGAGCTCGATCGCGCGCTGGAAGCGCGCGGCGCGACCGTCGTCGAGATCCCGACCTATCGCTGGTCGTTGCCCGAGGACACGCAGCCGCTCGCCGAGCTGATCGCGCGCCTCGAGCGCCACGAGCTCGACGCGGCCGTGTTCACGAACGCCGAGCAGGTGCGCAATCTGTTCGTCGTCGCCGGGCGCCTCGGCAAGACAGGCGCGCTGCGCGCGGCGCTCAATACCACTCTGGTCGCCTCGATCGGGCCCGTCGCCTCGGCGGCGCTGCGCCACGAGCAGGTGCGGATCGGCGTGGAAGCAAGGCCGCCGAAGCTCGGCGCGCTGCTTTCATCACTGGAGGCTGCACTGACATGAGATGGCTCCTGCTGCTGCTCGTCGCCGGGCATGTGTACGCGCAACCCTATCCATCCAAGCCGATTCGCCTCGTCGTCGGCTTCGCCCCCGCCGGCGCCGCCGACGTGGTGGCGCGCACGCTGCAGGAGCCGATGCAGCGCGCGCTCGGCCAGCCGGTGGTGGTCGACAACAAGCCCGGCGCGGGCTCCAGCCTCGCCGCGGAATCCGTCGCGAAGAGCGTGCCCGACGGCTACACCCTGCTGATCGCGAGCCCGTCGTCGATCTTCGTCAATCCGCTGCTCAATCCGAATATCGGCTACCACCTGCGCGATCTGCTACCGATCACGAAGGTGAGCTCCTCGCCGCTCATCGTGGCGGTGAATCCCGCCATCGGCGTGCAATCGCTCGCCGATCTCATTGCGTACGCGAAGAAGCATCCGGGCAAGCTGAACTACGCCTCGTCCGGCAACGGCTCCGCGCCGCATATGGCTGCCGTGCTCTTCCAGCGCGTCGCGGGTGTCGACATGGTCCACGTGCCGTTCAAAGGCGGCGCACCGGCGGTGCAGTCGGTGGTCGCGGGGGACACGCAGCTCTCGTTCGCCACTCCGCCTTCGGTGCTTTCCCTCGTGCAGGCCGGACGGCTGAAGGCCCTCGCCGTCACCAGCCGCGAGCCGACGCCGCTCGTGCCGGGCGTGCCGGGCATGGCGCAGGCGGGACTGCCGAACTACGAGATCTCGTTCTGGTACGGATTCTTCGTGCCGGCCGGCACGCCGGCGGAGGCGGTGAAGAAGCTGTTCGACGCCACCACGCAGGCCCTCCGTGCGCCGCAGACGCCGAAGGCGCTCGCGCCGCACGGCACCGAGGCGTCCGGCTCGGCATCACCTGCCGATTTTGCCGCTTTCCTCGCCGAGGACGCCAAGCTCTGGGCGCGCCTCGTCAAGGAATCGGGCGCGAAGATCGACTAGAGTTTTTTGCCGAGGACGGCGTCCATGTCGCCGCCGGACTCGATGCACGTCGAATAGAGGTCCTCGGCGAACTTCTGGCCGGTGGTGCCGCCCGCGGCGGCCGTCGGCACGTAGGCCGCGTCGAGGATTTCCTTCATCAGCGCCTTGCCGCGCTCGGAATCCCCCACGTCGTAGATGCGCGCCATGATGGCGTCGGCCTTCGGCCGCTGCACCTGCTCGCGCGCGAGCGAGTGGGCGACGATCGCCATGTCGGCGGCGATGCCGCATTCGAGCGCGCTCTGAGCGCGGGGCGCGGCGAGGGCCGGGGTGCTGCACACGGCCGCGACTACGGCGGCCGTGCGGATAAGGGGATGCATCGATAGATCTCCGGTGAGTAGTGCGGTTCGCTTCACTTGGATCCGCCGGCGGCGCTCGTGCGCCGGGCGGACTGTCGTTCCTTCGCCAGTTTTTGCGCCGCCTCCCGCTGCAGCACGGCATATTCGTCGCGCGAGACGAGGCCGTCGCAGTTGCGGTCGAGCTCGTTGAAGCGGGCGTCGCCGCCGAAGTCGCCGTCGGCGCGGGCGGGTGGCGCGGCCACCAGCAGGCTGGCGAGCGCAGCGAACAGGGAGGCCCTCAGCATGGTGCTCGACCTGCAAGCCCCATGCCGTAGCCCGTTCGGCTTCGGTTACGATTGCGCTCTCCACCACCGAGGAGCGATTCGATGCGCACTTTCGCCGTTGCCGCGCTCGCCCTGTTACCTGTCGCGGTGCACGGCCAGCACGGCGCCAGCTCGTCGCCGAACATGACGCTGCTCGGCCACGAGCCGCTGCAGGGCCGCAGCGCCTATCAGCCGCTCGTGCGCGAGAACCACGGCCGCTGGATCGCCTACATCGGCCACCACGGCGGCAAGACGCTCAATTCCGTCACCGGCCAGATGGAGGACAACGGTACCTCGATCGTCGACGTCACCGATCCGCGCAAGCCGCGCTTTCTCGCGCACATTCCGGGCGAGCCCGGCGAGGCGGAGTCCGGCGGCGCGCAGATGGTGCGCGTGTGCAATGGGACGGAACTGCCGAAGGCAGACAAGAGCAAGGTGTATCTGCTGCGTCCGTTCGGCAACCTGGCGCACGAAGTCTGGGACGTCACTACGCCGGAGAAGCCGACCAAGATCGTTACGGTGGTCGACGGCCTCAAGGGCACCCACAAAAGCTGGTGGGAGTGCGACACCGGCATCGCCTACCTCGTCTCCGGCGAGCCCGCCTGGCGCATTCGGCGCATGACGCAGGTGTTCGATCTCTCCGATCCCGCGCATCCGCGTTTCATCCGCAACTTCGGTCTCGTCGGCCAGCAGCCGGGCGCGACCGGCCCCGTACCGACCGAGCTGCACGGACCGATCTCGACCGGTCTTAAGGGAAACCGCGTCTACTTCGGCTACGGCACGAACAAGGGCGGCGTGATGCAGATCGTCGACCGCCAGAAGCTCCTTTCCGGACCGGCCGAGCCGACGCCCGCCAACCTGCTTGCGCCGCAAGTCGGACGACTCGACCTCAATGCCAGCAACGGCGCGCATACCGCGCTGCCGGTCATGGGCATGACGGTGGCCGAGTTCGCGAAGGACAAGGATGCCGGCAAGCGCAACATCGTGGTGGTGGTGGACGAGGAGCTCGCCAATGAATGCCAGGAGCCGCGGCAGTTCGTCTGGATGGTCGACGTGACCGACGAGGCGAAGCCGGTCGTGATCTCGACCTTCAACGTGCCCGAATCGAGCGGCAGCTTCTGCTCGCGCGGCGGCCGCTTCGGGTCGCACTCGTCGAACGAGAACCAGCCGCCGATGTACTACGGCAAATTCGTTTTCGTCGCCTGGTTCAACGCGGGCGTGCGGGCGCTCGACATCTCCGACCCGTACCATCCGCGCGAGGCGGGCTTCTACATCCCGGCGACCACCGACAAGACCGACAAGCGCTGCGTCAAGACGCCGTCGGGCGAGTCGCGCTGCAAGGTCGCGATCCAGACCAACAACCTCGACGTGGACGACCGCGGCTACATTTACGCCGTCGACCGCGCGAACACCGGCCTGCACATCCTGGAGTTCAAGCACTGACGATGGACCTCGGCATCAGGGGCAAATGCGCGCTCGTCACGGGCGCGAGCATGGGAATCGGGCGCGCCACCGCCGTGGCGCTGGCGAAGGAAGGCGTGAAGCTCGCCGTCGCGGCGCGGCGCCGCAATCTGCTCGAGGAGCTGCAGAAGGAAATCGGCCCGCTCGTCATCGTCGAGCAGGACTTCCTCGCCGAAGGCGCGCCGCAGCGCATCGCGGAGGCCGCGCTCAAAGGCCTGGGGCGGGTGGACATCCTGGTGAACAACGCCGGCGGCAGCCGGCGCTTCACGCTCGAGTCGACCGACGAGCAGTGGGAAGAGGCGCTCACGCTCAACTTCCGCCGGCACCGCCAGCTCACGCACGCGCTGCTCGGCCAGATGATGGAGCGCAAGTGGGGCCGCATCATCAATGTGACGGGCAAGTCCGAGCCCGAGGGCCTGAACGGCGCCTTTGCCGCGAAAGCGGCGATGCATTCATGGGCGAAGGGACTGTCGCGCGAGGTGGGGCGCCACGGCATCACGGTGAACTCGATCCCGCCCGGACGCATCGACAGCGAGCAGATCCGCCGCAACTACAGCCCCGAGCGCCGCGCGAAGGAAGAGCGCGAGGACATCCCGCTCGGCGAATACGGCAAGCCGGAGGACGCGGCGAATCTCGTCTGCTTCCTCGCCTCGCCGCTTGCGCGCTACATCACCGGCACCGTGATTCCCGTCGACGGCGGCATGAGGAGATACCAGTTTTGAAAACCGTCGCACTCCTGCTCGCGCTCGCCGCCGGTGCCGCTCACGCGCAGTACCCGAACAAGCCCATCCGCCTCGTCGTGCCGTTCGCGCCGGGCGGCTCGAGCTCGATCGTGGCGCGCAGCGTCGCCGCCGAGATGGAGAAGGGCCTCGGCCAGCCGCTCATCATCGAGAACAAGGGCGGCGGCGGCGGCAACATCGCCATGAACGAGGTGGCGCACGCCGATCCCGACGGCTACACGCTGATCATCGGCCACGTCGGCAGCCTCGCCATGACGCCGTTCATCGAGAAGGACCTCGGCTACGACGTGATGAAGGACTTCGCGCCGGTCTCGCTGCTCGCCAAGGTGCCGAACATCTTCGTCGTGCACTCGAGCGTGCCGGCGAAGAACCTGCGCGAATTCGTCGCGCTCGCGAAGAAGGAGCCGGGCAAGCTCTACTACGGCTCCGCCGGCAACGGCAGCGCCGGGCACCTCGCGATGGAGTACCTGAAGCTCGTCGCCGGCATCGAGCTCCAGCACGTGCCTTACAAGGGCACCGGTCCCAACCTCATCGATCTCGTCGCCGGCCGCACGCAGGCCACCTCCGCCGGCACGCCGCCCCTCATGCCGCACGTGAAGAGCGGCAAGCTGCGCGTGATCGCCGTCGGCACGCCGAAGCGCCTGCCGTCGCTGCCGGATGTCGGCACGGTGGCCGAGCAGGGCTATCCGGGGTTCGAGACGAGCCAGTGGTACGGCCTGAACGTGCCGGCGAAGACGCCGCCGGCGGTCATCAGGCGCCTGGCCGACGAGGCCGCCAAGGCGGCGAAGTCCGATGCGGTCATGAAGCGCTTTGCGGCCGAGGATACGGAGGCGGTGGGCTCGACGCCGCAGGAGTACGGCGCGTTTATCGCGAAAGAGCAGGCGCGCTGGAAGGAAGTGATCGAGAAGGCGCACGTCAAGCCGGAGTAGCCGCCATGGCAAGGATGAAAGGCGGCGAGCTGATCGCCGAATACCTGATCAAGCAGAAGGTGCCGTATCTCTTCGGCATCTGCGGCCACGGCAACGTCGGCATCCTCGATCCGCTGCATGCCGTGCGCGACAAGCTGAAGCTCGTCTCGCCGCGCCATGAGCAATGCGCCGGGCACATGGCGGACGGGTACTTCCGCGTGAAGCACCAGCCGGTGGCCACGCTCACCTCCACCGGCCCCGGCTCGGCGAACCTGGTCATGTCGCTCGCCACCGCGCTGTCCGACTCGTCCACGTTCCTCGCCATCACCTCGAACGTGCCGACCTCGCAGATGAACCGCGCGCCGTTCCAGGAGATCTACCAGCACAACCAGGCCGACTTTCCGTCCGTCATCCGCCCGGTGGTGAAGCGCGCGTTCCAGCCGACGCGAGTCGACATGCTGCCGCTCGCGCTGCGGCAGGCCTTCGACACGATGGTCACCGGCCGCCCGGGACCGGTGAACATCGACGTGCCGTACAACGTCTACCAGGAGGAGGACGACGTCGAGGTGCCGGCGCCTTCGCACGTCATGGGCCAGCATCGCCCTGGCGCTTCCGATGCCGATGTTTCGCGGGTTGTCTCCCTCCTGGCCGATGCGATGCGCCCGGTGCTCTTCATCGGCCACGGCGCGACGCTCTCGGAAGCAGGCCCCGAGCTCACCAAGCTTCAGCAAACCTGGGGTATCCCGGTGATCACTTCGCCGAACGGCATGGGCTGCGTGCCGGCGGACGATCCGCTCACCTTGGGCTTCATCGGGCGCAACGGCGCCTATCCGGCGAACCAGGCCGGGCGCCATGCCGATCTCGTGCTGACGATCGGCACCCGCTTCGACGACCGCTCGTCCTCGAGCTGGCATGCCGGGTATTCGTGGAATTTCCCGAAGACCAAGCTGATCCACGTCGACCTGGACCCGCAGGAGCTCGGCCGCAACTATCCGCCGACGCTCGGCATCATTGCGGACGCGAAGGTGTTCACGGCGCAGCTCGTGGCCGCGCTCGCGCAGCGCGAGGCACGCGGCGCACCTTCCCTCAAGCGCCAATACTCCGAGTGGAATACCGAAGTCGGCGCGTGGCGAGCCGAATGGGACGCGTTCGTCCGGCCGAACTTCGGCAAGGCGACGACGCCCCTGCGGCCTGAATACGTGGTCGGCGCCCTGGAGAGGGTCCTGCCCGACGATGCCATCCTCACGCTCGACTCCGGAGTGCACCACAACTGGTTCATGCAGTTCTGGAAGCCCAAGCGCGCGCAGAGCATGCTCAACAGCTGGGGCTACTCCTCGATGGGATTCGGCGTGTGCAGCGTGATGGGCGCGCAGCTCGCCGCGCCCGAGCGGCCCTGCATCTCGGTCTGCGGCGACGGCGGCTTCTCGATGACCCCGTACGTCGTCGCGACCGCCGTCGAATACGAGCTGCCCTGCATCTGGGTGGTCTGGAACAACTTCAGCTGGGCGGCGATCCGGGACATCCAGATCGGGATGTTTGGCGGCCGGCAGCTCGGCACCGCCTTCAACAAGGAAAAGAAACCGTACAACCCCGACTTCGCCGCCTGGGCGCGCGCCTGCGGCGCCGACGGCGTGACGATCACGAAGAGCGA
>Ga0207707_10001578_pt1 | contig 20995 bp, 17 predicted proteins | sample KBSC83BmetaG_FD_184336 | JGI IMG/M metagenome (GOLD analysis project Ga0207707, IMG submission 184336) | Corn rhizosphere microbial communities from Kellogg Biological Station, Michigan, USA - KBS C8-3B metaG (SPAdes) (version 2) | ecosystem: Host-associated > Plants > Roots > Rhizosphere ...
GAAATATCCTTCCCGGCCATCATCGCCTCCGCCGCTCGTGTCGCGACGGAATCGAATCACAAAATCTCCGTCCATGCAAATTGATTGAAGCGACCGACTAGTTAGAAATCGGACGCTCTCGCCTGTCCGAGAGAAGCGGTAGAACCTCTTTCCGCTGAAGTTCTTAAGTAATTCAAAACGTTCGAATTTCGATAACCGTACCGAATCGGTAGAGTCCAGAGCTTCGGAGAGAAACGGGCCTTTCGGAGAACAATAAGCCGACTCTGCCGATCAGGAGTCCGGAGCTCAGATGCGAAATCGCTGCGGCTCTTGGGCGTAATTGCCAACAAGTTCACGCGGAGATTTCGCGGCTTCGGCCAAGGTGGCGGAGAGAGTGGGATTCGAACCCACGGTACAGTTTCCCGCACACACGCTTTCCAAGCGTGCGCCTTAAGCCACTCGGCCATCTCTCCGGATCGCCCTCTCTTGGAGCGGCATGAGCGTTTTTGCAAGCGGATGCCGCGGCCCATCGCCAAAATTTGGCTAATATATTGAATAATAGATATATTTTCAGGCCAGCATGCCCCCGGCTCAATCCATTGGCTTGCCGCCAGTGAACCGGAATCGGCTCAACTCCGACGACTGATTTGAGCGGCGGGGTCGACCGCAGGGGACAATATGAGCATCAATCGGAAATTGGCGTTCGCAGCCGTCGTATCGGCCATCGCGATCGGTTGTGCCGGCCCGACGATGGCGCAGAAATGCACCCGGCAGGGCAACGACGTCACCTGCGACGATGGGCGGCGCGGGGTCTTCACGGGCGACGCGATCATCTGGCCCGACGGCACGCGTTCCAACCTCGCCTCGCCGCACCCGAGCGTCGTCATCGGCAACAAGCAGTCGGTGATTGTCGGTCCGGGGGTGTTCGTCGGCAGCCAATCGGGCAAGGGCATGGTACCGATGGAGAACCCGAGCGCGCAGACGCGTTGCCCCACGCTCGACGGCGTACCTTACTGCAATTGATCAGAGCATGATCGAAAGGAAAAGCCGAAACGCCAAAGCGCTTCGGTGATAGCGCGTCATCGCCTCAGTGATAACGCGTCGCCAGGCCGGCCGAACGCAGCGGCCACAGCGTCGGCGTCTCCGCAAGCGGCTCGGCCACTGCCCGCTCGGACTGGCACTCCTGCAGAGCCTCGACGAAATCGGCGAACCATTGCTGGATCGAATGGCCGCGGAGCTTCTTCATCATTGCTTCATAGCGCATGCGCCGTTCGGTGAGCGGCATCGAGAGCGCGGTCGCAATCGTGCACGCCATGCCGTCGACGTCGTGCGGATTGACCAGCAGCGCGGCGTCGAGCTCGTTGGCTGCGCCTGCGAATTTCGACAGCACCAGCACGCCTGGATCGGACGGATTTTGCGCGGCGACATATTCCTTGGCGACCAGGTTCATGCCGTCATGCAGCGGCGTCACCACGCCGACCTGCGCGGTGCGATAGAGCCCTGCCAGCACCGCATGGCCAAAACCCTTGTTGAGGTAGCGGATCGGCGTCCAGTCCACTTCGCCATGGCGGCCATTGACGTCGGTGACGAGTTTCGCAACCTCGCTCTGCAACTGGCCATAGGCCTCGATCCCGCCGCGCGAGGGCGTGGCGATCTGCAGCAGCGACACGGCACGCGTCAGATGCGGATTCTCCGTCCACATCCGGTCGAATGCATTGATGCGATTGACGAGCCCTTTCGAGTAATCGAGGCGATCTACGCCGATCGCGAGCCGCTCGCCGTTCAGGCTGCGCCGCAGCCGCGACACGTCGGGATGCGTGATTGCCTTTGCGGCCTGCTGCGCAAACTTCTCGGCATCGATGCCGATCGGGAACACGGCCGCGCGGGTGCGGCCGGCCTGCGAAATCACGACGTCGTCGCAAATCGCCAGATCCAGATTTTCCCTGACATAGCCGAGGAAGTTGTCGCGGTCCTCGTCGGTCTGGAAGCCGATGAGATCGTAGGACAGCATTGCCTCGATCAGTTCGCGATGATGCGGCACGCCCTCGATGATGCTGTGCGCGGGCCAGGGCGTGTGCAGGAAGAAGCCGACCGGTGAGGTGATGCCGAGCTCGCGCAGTTCCGCGCCGAGCGCGAGGAAGTGATAGTCCTGCACCCAGAACGCGGTGTCCTGCTTGTTGAAACGAAGCAGCGCGCGTGCCATGAAGGCGTTGACCTCACGGTAGGAAAGATAATCGCCCTGCGTGACCTGGATCAGGTCGCTGCGCGAATGCAGCGCGGGCCAGAGCGCGGAATTGGCGAAGCCTTCGTAATAGCCGCCGTAATGCGCCGCCGGCAGATCGAGCATCGCCAGCGCACCGGCGCCCAACGCTTCGATTTCGGCAAACGGTTCCTTTTGATGTCCATCGCGCACGCGGCCGGACGAACCGACCCAGATCGCGCCAGACTTTTCGACCACCGGAAGAAGAGCGGCAGCCAATCCGCCGGTCATCGGTTCGTTGACACTGGCGCGGGCCACGCGATTGGAGACGACGACGAGGTTCACAGAGGCCCTCCTGGGTATTCCGGGCATTTAACTGCCGTTCATCAATATGGTTCCTTTAAGATGTCAGGTGAATTGAAGCCGAATTCCGGCTGCAGGCGATGGAATCAGAGTTCCTTCGCACAAAGATGGAATTCGATGCAGGAAAGCACGTGTATCAGCGCGAAAACCGCGCGAGCGCCACAAAGCGAGCCCAAACGCGAGCGGGTTATGGCGATTGCGTCACGCTTTGGTCATCGAGCAGGCGCGCGAGGAACTCGCGTACATCATTTGGTGTATCGAAGTGACCTGCAACGCCCTGCGCGCGGCGGCCCACGGAGAAGGCAACGCCATCGAAATCGGGCATAATTGCGAACACTGTTTCATCGGTCACGTCATCGCCGATGAAAAGCGGCTTGCGGCCCTTGAACGGTTCATGCGTCATCAGTTCGTGAACGCCGCTCGCCTTGGTGAATCCGGAGTGCTTGATCTCGCAGACGCATTTTCCGGGCAGCACCTCGATCGGCGCATTCGGCAAGTCGGCGCGGATCAGCGACACCGCTTCATAGATCGCTTTCTCCGCATGCGGAGCGAGACGGTAATGCAGCGCCAGCGAATAGCCCTTGTCTTCAAGCAGGATTCCCGGGCTCAGCTTGGCGATGGTCGCGAGCCGCCGCTTCAACTCCTTGTCGAGCGGTGGCGCATGTGTCGCGACCGCTTCATTGTCGGCGCCCAGACGCATCTCCGCGCCATGTCCGCCGACGGAGGGAAACTGATCGGGCGCAAAGATCAGGTCGATGTCGTTGAGCGATCGTCCGCTGACCAGCGCGAGCGCGCCGGAGGTTTTATCGAGCAGCCCGTTCAACGTCTTCGAGAGGCCCGGGGGCACCCAGACCTCGCGCGGCGTCGGCATCAGATCGAGCAACGTGCCGTCGATGTCGAGCAGGAGCGCGATTTCGCCCAGATGCGGGACGAGCAAATGCGGCACCGGAACGGCTTCCGGCACGTCGTCTTGTGGTGATTTCGCTTCCTTCGACCGCATTCCGGCCAGATCCTGATCCATCCCATCCTACTCCACAATAGCTAGCGGTTTTGCGATGGATTCCAGCGATTTTCGCTCCGCCGCCACCGCATAGCGCCAGGCCACGGCGGCCGCCACCAACATCAGCACCGAGCCCAACAGATAGCCCGCAAAGACGCTGCTTCGCGAACCCGTGTCGATCAGCACGCCGAACAGCGCGGGTCCCGCGACGCCGCCGATCCCGGTGCCGATGGCATAGAACAACGCGATCGCGAGCGCCCGCACTTCCAGGGGGAAAGTCTCGCTCACCGTGAGATACGCCGCGCTCGCGGCCGGCGAGGCAAAGAAGAAGATCACCATCCAGGCGATCGTCTGCGTCTGCGCGCTCAGCACGCCGATCGAGAACAGATAGCCCGACAGCGCGAGCAGCACACCCGAGACGCCATAGGTGAGCGCGATCATGGTGCGCCGCCCCAGCGTGTCGAAGAGGCGGCCGAGCAATAGAGGTCCCAGGAAGTTGCCGGCCGCAAAGGGCAGGATGTACCAGCCGACATGGTCGGAGGCGATGCCGTAGAAGTCGGTCAGCACCAGCGCAAAGGTGAAGAAGATCGCATTGTAGAAGAACGCCTGCGCGACCATCAGCGTCAATCCCACCAGCGCGCGCTGGCGATAGACCGAGAACAGCGTATGCGCGACCTCAGCCAGTGGCGTGTGGTCGCGCATCTTCAATCTGATCTTCGCAAACGATTGCTCGGGCACATTCTGCTCATGGCCGAGCGCCGAACGCTCGATGCCGTCAACGATTGCATGCGCCTCGTCGGGACGGCCGTGGATCATCAGCCAGCGTGGGCTCTCGGGAATCCACATGCGCATGACCAGCACGATCAGGCCAAGGACCGCACCGGTGAAATAGGCAAGCCGCCAGCCGACGTCCGGGCCGGTCACCGCGGGATCGAGCAGCACGATCGCGCAGACGGCGCCGAGCGCCGCGCCGATCCAGAAACTGCCGTTGATGACAAGGTCGGTCCAGCCGCGATAGCGCGCCGGCACCAGTTCCTGGATGGTCGAGTTGATCGCGGTGTATTCACCGCCGATGCCCGCACCGGTCAGGAAGCGGAACAGCACATAGCTGCCGACGCTCCACGACAACGCGGTCGCGGCGGTGGCGGAGAGATACAGTGCGAGCGTAATGAAGAACAGCTTTCGCCGCCCGATCCGGTCGGTGAGCCAGCCAAAGCCGATCGCGCCCAGCACCGCGCCGGTGAGATAGCCGCTGTTGGCCAGGCCGACGTCGAAATTGGAAAAGTGCAGCGTCGGACTTTCCTTCAGCGCCCCGGAAAGAGCGCCGGCGAGCGTCACTTCGAGCCCGTCGAGAATCCAGGTGATACCGAGCGCAAGCACGACGCGGGTATGGAAACCGCTCCAGGTGAGCGCATCGAGCCGTGACGGGATCGAGGTTTCGATGACACGGTCACCGGCGCGCGTCGTGGCCGGAGAGGCGGCCACGCCGTCATCGATTGCGGGACTGTGTTGCAGGGCCACTGGATCAACCAATGCAAAATGCCCCGGAAATGTGCGCTCCCGGGGTTTTCAAGCGCGAATGCGGCGAAGGCTTGGCCTGCAAGGCTTGATCTGCGAAAGCCTGGCCTGCCACGGCGATACAACGTCAGGGTCAAGGCAGAGTTCCCTCTGCCTTCCCGGGAACCAGATGGCCCGGCCTGCTTTTCGATCGTGAAAGCATGGAGTTGAACATGGCAGAACGCAGGAAATCGGCTTCGCGAAAAAGCACCGTCCGAAAGACCGCACGCAAGGCCGGCCCCAAACGCTGATCGCAGCGTGTCGCCCGCGAAAGCGACGCGCTCGACCTGAAGCGCGGCGTGTTCAAGCTGACCAGCGCGAAGAAGATCGCGACATCCCTGAAACGCTCCGCTGAGCACAGCAGGCGGCGCAAGACCGGCGCCTATCGCTCGGCGCTGTCGATGCTGACCTTCTATATCAACCGCGCCAGCAAGAATCTGCCGAAGACAGAGCTTGTGCGGCTCGAGCGCGCGAAGGTGGAATTGAAGCGTCAGTTTGGTCGAAAATAACAGATGTCGTCCCGGGCAAGCGAAGCGCGACCCGGGACCCATTACCACAGGCGGCCATCGTTGCACGCGATGAAACCTGCCACGTGGCCAAAACCGCGTCCTGGGGTAATGGGTCCCCGCTTTCGCGGGGACGACTGCGAGGGCTCGGCGGCGACTGAGCGAATTACGCCGCGCGGATATTTTGCATGAAGCGATCGAGCTCGGCGCGGAGCCGCGTGCTTTCGCTCGACAGCGCTTTGGCCGAGCTCAGCACTTGCTCCGACGCTGAACCGGTTTCGGTGGCGCCGCGGTTGACCTGCACGATGTTGGAGGCGGCCTCGCGCGTGCCCTGCGCCACGCTCTGCACGTTGCGGGCGATCTCCTGCGTGGCGGTGCCCTGCTGCTCGACCGCGCCGGTGATCGAGGCGGCGATGGCCGAGATCTGGCCGATGGTGGTGCCGATTTCCTTGATCGCCGCCACGGATTCCTGCGTCGCTTCCTGCATGCCGGCGATGTGATTGGAAATATCCTCGGTCGCCTTCGCGGTCTGGCTCGCCAGCGACTTGACCTCGGAGGCCACCACCGCAAAGCCGCGGCCCGCATCGCCTGCGCGCGCGGCCTCGATGGTGGCATTGAGCGCGAGCAAATTGGTCTGTTCGGCGATCGCCGTGATCAGCTTGACCACGTCGCCGATCTCCTGCGCGGCGCGCGACAATTTGCCGATGCGCGCATCGGTCTGTTGCGCCTGCGTGACGGCCGCTTCCGCGATCTTGTTGGATTCGCGCACCTGCTTGCCGATCGCGTCGACCGACACCGACAATTCCTCGGTCGCGGAGGCGACCGACTGGATATTGCCGGAGGCCTCTTCCGACACGTTCGCGACCTGGCTCGACAGGCCTTGCGTGGTTTCCGCCGTGTGCGTGAGCATACCGGCGGCCTGCTCGAGCTGGCCCGCAGAGGCCGAGACGTTGGAGACGATCGCGCCGACCGCCGTCTCGAAATCATCGGCAAAACGTATCAGCTCCGCCCGGCGCGCCGCACCGGCTGCCTTGTTCTGCGCATCCTGGGCCGCCGCATCGCGTTCGGCCTTGGCGATGGCCTGCAGCTTGAACTCCTCGACCGCACCCGCCATCTCGCCGAGCTCATCCTTCTTGCCGAGCGCGGGCAGCACGACGTCGAAATTGCCGGAAGCCAGCTCCCGCATCGCCCTGCACATCGCGATCATCGGCCGCGAGATGCCCCGGCCGAGCAGCAGCGCCAGCACGGCGCCGAGCAGCGTACCGCCAACGGCGAGCATGACGATCAGTCGCTCGGTCTCGCCGATGATGGCGTTGGATTCGGTTTCGAGCCGCTGTTGCTCGGAAACGAGGTCCGCCTTCATCACGCCGGCGCCCCGGCCGATCGCTCCCGCCGCGCCGCCCATCTCGGCGACGAGATCCTCGATGGTCTTCGCGTTCTCGACCAGCTTGGCCAGCGCCTGCCGGTAGCCGCCGAGAAGGCCCGCCGATTCCTTCAGGCCCGCAATGAGCTTTTCGTCGGTCGCCGAAATCGCCTGGAGCGAATTCTCGACGAATTTCAGCCGTGCCAGCGCGCTCTTAGCGACCGCCTGGTCGGAATTGATGACAAAGGTGTTTGCGAGAGCGACCGTCGTCTGAAGCTGGCCCGAGACCTGCTTGGCGCCGACCTCGACCGGAGGTTCGGACTCGGCGGCATTGGCGGCGATATCCTCGAGCTTGTAGCGCAACATGTTGGCGTCGCGCGAAAGCTGGTTTTGGGTGATCTGCGCGCTTTCGCGCTTGACCTTGAGGATGTCCGCAAAAGTGGAGGCAAAATTCCTGAACTCGATGCCGAGGCGCTTGATCCCCTCGATCCGCGCCTGCTTTTTGGTACCGCTCAGCGCCTTTTCGATGACGTCCTTCAGGCTGGCCTCGGCCTCCTGCGCCGCCTTGGCGTCCTCGTCCTTGCCGGTCGCCACGTAATATTTGACGGCCGAACGGTAGGAGATCAGCTCGCGGTCGATATTGCGGGCGAGGTCGGCCTCGGTGACGCTGTTCCGGTAGGAAGCGACAGCCTCCGAGACATGGTCAAAGCCGAGATAGGCCATGCCAAGGCTGACGGCCGAGATCGCCAGCACCAGCGCAAAGCCGAGGAGGATCTTGGCGCGGAAGCGTAGGGTTGGAAGCCAGGAAAGCAGCGATTTCGAACGGACGTTCCCCGACATTCCCACCCCCGGCATTCCCAGCAAAGCCTTTCAGAGCCGGAAGCAAGGTCGCCGGCTTGAGGGAACAACCTAAGGCAGAATGGATAAGGGGACGTAAATTTACGGGGTACCGCATCCCTCCTTTTTGCACCGGCCCCTCGGAAAGGGTCAGGAGTCCCGCTCCGTCACAATGTTTTTCGCGACCAATTTCCCAGTTGCAAAGTTCCAGCCCCCTGTCTCTAATTGGACTAATTATAAATTCACCGGGAGGGATAATGTGTCGACAGTCAAACTGACAGTGAACGGCAAGGCGGTCTCCGTCGATGTCGAGGACCGGACGCTTCTGGTCCATCTCCTGCGCGAAAACCTCAACCTTACTGGCACCCATGTCGGCTGTGACACCAGCCAGTGCGGCGCCTGCGTCGTCCATGTCGACGGCCGGGCCGTGAAGTCCTGCACCATGCTGGCGGGACAGGCTGCGGGTTCCAGCGTCACCACCATCGAGGGCATCTCGAAGGGCGACGAGTTGCATCCGATGCAGGCGGCGTTCCGCGACAATCACGGCCTGCAATGCGGCTACTGCACCCCGGGCATGATCATGTCGTCGATCGATATCGTCCAACGACATGGCGGCAAGCTCGACGAGGCCACCGTCCGGCAGGAGCTCGAAGGCAATATCTGCCGCTGCACCGGCTATCACAACATCGTCAAGGCGGTGCTGGATGCCGCCGGGCGCATGAAGGTCTCGCAGGCGGCCGAATAGCCGCTGCGTACACTCACGACTGAACCAAGAGACCGCCGCGTTCGATGGAATTGGCGGGTCAGAAACTCCGGTAGGGAGAAGAGATATGGGCGTTGAAGGCATTGGCGCAAGCGTCGTGCGCAAGGAAGACCGTCGCTTTATTACGGGCAAAGGCAAGTACGTCGACGATATCAAGCTGGTGGGCATGACCTATGCCCATTTCGTCCGCACCCCGCATGCACATGCCAAGGTGAAGAGCATCGATCCGTCGGCCGCGCTGAAGATGCCGGGCGTGATTGCGGTGCTGAACGGGCAACAACTCGTGGACGACAAGGTCGGCAACCTGATCTGCGGTTGGGCCATTACCTCCAAGGACGGCACGCCGATGAAGATGGGCGCATGGCCCGCAATGGCCCCGGAGACGGTGCGCTTCGTCGGCCAGGCGGTCGCGGTCGTGATCGCCGAGACCAAGAACCAGGCGCGGGACGCTGCCGAAGCGGTCGCCGTCAGTTACGAGGAATTGCCGGCCGCTTCCGACGTCAAGGCCGCGATCAAGCCGGGCGCGCCGCAGCTCCATCCCGAAGCCCCCGGCAATATCATTTACGACTGGCATATCGGCGACGAAGCGGCGACGAAAGATGCCTTCAGCAAGGCCGCGAACGTCGTGACGCTGGAGCTCACCAACAACCGGCTGGCGCCGAATGCGATGGAGCCGCGTGCGGCGATCGCCGATTACGACACCGCGGAAGAGCATTTTACGCTCTATACGACGTCGCAGAACCCGCATGTCGCGCGCCTGGTGCTGTCGGCGTTCTACAATATCGCGCCCGAGCACAAGCTTCGCGTGATCGCCCCCGATGTCGGCGGCGGCTTCGGCTCCAAGATCTACATCTATCCCGAAGAAATGGTCTGCCTGTGGGCCTCGAAGAAAGTCGGCCGCCCGATCAAATGGACCGGCGATCGCACGGAAGCCTTCCTCACCGACGCGCATGGCCGCGATCATGTGTCGAAGGCCGAGATGGCCTTCGACAAGGACAACAAGATCCTCGGGCTGCGGGTGAAGACGCATGCCAATTTCGGCGCCTACATGTCGCTGTTCTCCTCGGCGGTGCCGACCTATCTCTATGCGACGCTGCTGTCCGGCCAGTACGTCATCCCGGCCATCTATGCCGAGGTGATCGCGGTCTACACCAACACCACCCCTGTCGATGCCTATCGCGGCGCAGGCCGACCCGAAGCGAGCTACCTGCTCGAGCGGATGATGGAAACCGCGGCGCGGCAGCTCAAGGTCGATCCGGCCGAACTGCGGAAGAAGAACTTCATCGACCAGTTCCCGTACCAGACGCCGGTGATCATGGCCTATGACACCGGCAACTTCCACGCCTCGATCGACGCGGCGATGAAGGCGATCGACTATGCCGGCTTTGCCGGGCGCAAGGCAAAGGCGAAGTCCGAAGGCAAGCTCCGCGGCATCGGCCTCTCCTGCTACATCGAGGCCTGCGGCATCGCGCCGTCGAAGGCGGTCGGCAGTCTCGGCGCCGGCGTCGGCCTGTGGGAATCCGCCGAGATTCGCGTCAACCCGGTCGGCACCATCGAAGTCCTCACCGGCACGCACAGCCATGGCCAGGGCCACGAGACAGCGTTCGCACAGTTGATCTCGGAACGTCTCGGCGTTCCCATCAGCCAGGTCTCGATCGTGCATGGCGACACCGACAAGGTGCAGTTCGGCATGGGCACCTATGGTTCGCGATCGATCGCCGTCGGCGGCACCGCTATCGTCAAGGCGATGGAGAAGGTCGAGTCCAAGGCGAAGAAGATTGCCGCGCATCTGCTCGAGGCTTCCGAGGGCGACATCGTCATCGAGAACGGCGAGTTCAAGGTCACCGGCACCGACAAGTCGCTTGCGCTGCCGATGGTCGCGCTGGCGGCCTACACCGCCCATAACCTGCCTGACGGCATGGAGCCCGGTCTGAAGGAAACCGCGTTCTACGACCCCACCAACTTCACCTTCCCGGCCGGCGCCTATATCTGCGAGCTCGAGGTCGATCCCACCACCGGCAAGACCAGCTTCGTCAACTTCGTCGCAGCCGACGATTTCGGGCGGCTGATCAATCCGATGATCGTCGAAGGCCAGGTCCATGGCGGACTGGCGCAAGGCATCGGCCAAGCGCTGCTCGAAGGCGTCGTGTATGACGGCTCGGGCCAGCTCGTGACCGCGTCGTTCATGGATTACTCCATGCCGCGCGCCGACGACCTGCCGTCGTTCAAGCTCTCGCACACCACGACGCTGTGTCCGGGCAACCCGCTCGGCGTCAAGGGCTGCGGCGAGGCCGGCGCGATCGGAGCGTCGGCTGCCGTGATCAACGCGATCACGGACGCGATCGGGAACAACAAGCTCGAAATGCCGGCGACGCCCGACCGCGTCTGGCATGCCATTCACGCCTGAGGAGGAAACGCCATGTACGAGACCAATTATCACCGCGCTTCCTCGGTCGACGACGCCGCCGCGCTGTTCACCAAGGGCCAGGATGCAAAGTTCCTCGCCGGCGGGCAGACCCTGCTGCCCGTCATGAAACAGCGCCTCGCCCAGCCGTCCGACGTGATCGATCTGAGCAAGCTCAAGGATCTGATCGGCGTGGAAGCCACCGACGCCGGCATCCTGGTCAAGGGTGCGACCACGCATTTCGACGTGGCCACGAATGCCACGGTGCAGAAGGCGATCCCGGCACTGGCGAGCCTGGCGTCGCAGATCGGCGATCCCGCCGTGCGTTACCGCGGCACCATCGGCGGCTCGCTCGCCAACAACGATCCCGCGGCGGATTATCCCGCGGCGGTGCTGGCGCTGAACGCAACCGTGAAGACCAACAAGCGCACCATTGCGGCGGACGAGTTCTTCAAGGGCCTGTTCTCGACGGCGCTGCAGGACGGGGAGATCATTACCGGGGTTTCGTTCCCGGTCACGAACAAGGCGGGTTACGCCAAGTTCCCGAATCCGGCCTCGCGCTTCGCGCTGACCGGCGTATTTGTCGCAAGAGCCCCGGGCGGCGACATCCGCGTGGCGGCGGTGGGCGCGTCGCAGAACGGCGTGATGCGCGTTGGCGTCATCGAAGCGGCGCTGAAGGCGAACTGGTCGGCCGACGCGCTCGACAACGTGAAGGTTTCGGCCGACGGCCTGTTGAGCGACATCCACGGCACCGCGGACTATCGCGCCAACCTGGTCAAGGTGATGGCGCAGCGCGCGGTGGCCTCGGCCGGCTGATAGCGCATGATCCGGAAAAGTGGGAACCGGTTTTCCGAAAAGATCATGCGCAAACAATAGCGTCTAGACACAAGTAACATCAGCGGCGCGCAGCGATGCGCGCCGTTTTGTTTTGCTCAAACCTCGCCTCAAGGCGCTTGCCACCTCCCCTGCGAGGCGAGACAATTCGGCCGGAAACGTTTCAGGATATAGCGACATGCTCGACAAACCCGCCTCGCAAACCTCCGTCCGCGCCACCGGCCCGCTCGCCGGCACCCGCATCGTTGAGTTCGCGGGCATCGGCCCCGGTCCCTTCGCCTGCATGATGCTGGCCGACATGGGCGCCGAAGTCGTCACGCTCGACCGCGTCGGCGCCAAGAAAAGCCTGAAGTCGGTCGCCGGCCGCGGCCGCAAGGTCGTCGAGCTTGACCTGAAGGACAAGGCCGCGATCGCGCAGGTGCTCGACCTGCTCGCGGGCGCCGATGCACTGATCGAAGGCTTCCGGCCCGGCGTGATGGAACGGCTCGGGCTCGGGCCCGATGTCGTGCTCGCGCGCAACCCGAAGCTGGTCTATGGCCGCATGACCGGTTGGGGTCAGGAAGGCCCGCTCGCCAACGCCGCCGGCCACGACATCAACTACATCTCCCTCACCGGCGCGCTGGCCGCGATCGGGACCAAAGAGAAGCCAGTGCCGCCGCTCAACCTGGTCGGCGATTTCGGCGGCGGCGCGCTCTATCTCGTGGTCGGCGTGCTCGCAGCGCTGCTGGAAGCGTCAAAATCCGGCAAGGGCCAGGTAGTCGACGCCGCCATGTGCGACGGCGCGGCCTCGCTGATGTCGATGTTCTTCGATATGACCGCCATTGGGCGCTGGAGCGAAGGCCGCGACCAGAATTTCCTCGACGGCGGCGCACATTTCTACGGCGTCTATGAGTGCTCCTGCGGCAACTTCATCTCGATCGGTTCGATCGAGCCGCAGTTCTACGCGCTGCTGCGCCAGCATGCCGGTCTCGCGGAAGACTGCTTCGACGCGCAAATGGACCGCAAGGCTTGGCCCGATCTGAAGGCAAAGCTGACCGAGGTGTTCAAGAGCAAGAGCCGAGCCGACTGGTGCAACATCATGGAAGGCAGCGACATCTGCTTCGCGCCGATCCTGACCATGGCGGAGGCGCCGAAACATCCGCATATGGCCGCGCGGAAGGTCTTCGTCGAACGCCACGGCGTGACCCAGCCCGCCCCCGCCCCGCGCTTCTCGCGCACGCCGTCGTCCATCCGCGAGCCGGAGGTCGTGGATCTCGGCGGGCTGGTTGGCGCGTGGAAAACGCAGAGATAAAGTTCTGCTGTCGTCCTGGCGAAAGCCAGGACCCATACCGCGGACTCTATCGGGGGCGCACGACGGCAAAGGCCGAGGTCAGAGTCTTCGCAGCAACTGCATCCTGGGGTAATGGGTCCTGGCTTTCGCCAGGACGACATCGGCTTTTTGGATCGCCCTGCAGGCTCAAGCCACGTCCTCCACCTTCAGCACGCCGCGCCTGACCTGATCCTCCTCGATCGATTCGAACAGGGCCTTGAAATTGCCCTCGCCGAACCCGTCGTCGCCCTTGCGCTGGATGAATTCGAAGAAGATCGGCCCGATCGCATTCGCGGAGAAGATCTGCAGCAGCACCTTGGTCTGGCCGCCATCGACCACGCCCTCCCCGTCGATCAGGATGCCGTTCCTCTCGAGGCGCCCGACCTCTTCGCCGTGCTTCGGCAGACGCCCGTCGATCTTCTCGAAATAGGTCCTGGGCGGTGACGGCATGAACGGCAGGCCGGCGGCGCGCAGGCCCTCGACCGTTCGATGGATGTCGCGGCAGCCGCAGGCGATGTGCTGGATGCCCTCGCCACGATAGGTCTTCAGATATTCCTCGATCTGGCCGGACTCGCCGGCATCCTCGTTGATCGGAATCCGGATCTTGCCGTCGGGGCTGGTCAGCGCCCGAGAGAACAGGCCCGACGCGCGACCCTCGATGTCGAAGAAGCGAATCTGGCGGAAGTTGAACAGCCTCTCATAAAAGCCCGCCCATACATCCATGCGGCCGCGATGGACGTTGTGGGTGAGATGATCGAGGTAGAACAGTCCGGCACCGGCCGGCCGCGGATCGCGTGCGCCCAGCCATTCAAACCCGGCATCATAGGCCGAGCCTTTCGCGCCATAGCGATCGACCAGATAAAGCAGGCTGCCGCCGACGCCCTTGATCGCAGGGACATCCAGCGTCTTCTGCGCTAACGAAACATCCGCCGGTTCCGCGCCGAGCGAGATCGCGCGCTCATAGGCGGCCCTGGCATCGACCACGCGGAACGCCATCGACGGCGCGCAGGGACCGTGCGCGGCGACGAAATCGAAACCATGCGTGCCGGGCTCCTCGTTGACGAGATAGTTGATGTCGCCCTGGCGATAGACCGTGATCTTCTTCGTCTTGTGACGAGCGACCGGGACAAAGCCCATCAACTTGAACAGCGCGTGCAGCTTCGAAGGTTCGGGATGCGCATATTCGACGAACTCAAATCCGTCGGTGCCCATCGGATTGTCGTTACCGATGGTGGCCGGCGGCGCGTCGTGCGGAAACGGACCCATGCGGAATCTCCCTCGATGACTGAGGGATTTTCCGCCGGAACCGGCGCAAGGTGCATGCAAATGCCCGCGCACGTAGCTATGTTGACGCACGATTCGTGCACAAAAAGGGTATTTTATGCATGGCTGAGATGGACGCGTTCGATCTCAAGATGCTGGCCGCGTTGCAGGATGACGGCCGGCTCACCAACCAGCAGTTGGCCGACCGTGTGGGTCTATCGGCCTCGCAATGCTCGCGGCGGCGGATGCGGCTGGAGGAGGAGAAGGTGATCTCCGGCTATCATGCCGAACTCTCCAGTGAAGCGCTCGGCTTCAACCTCATCGCCTTCATCCACATCACGCTCGCGACCCACTCGCCCGACAACGCGAAGAAATTTCGCTCGCTGCTCAACCGCGTCGACGAGATCCAGGAGGCCTATTCACTGACCGGCGACGCCGACTATGTGCTGAAAGCCGTGCTGCGTGACCTCAAGAGCCTGTCGGACATCGTCAACAACGTGCTGATGCCGCATCCGAGCGTGGCCCATGTGCGCTCATCGATCGTGCTGGACCGGCTGAAGGAAAGTGCGAAGCTGCCGCTAAGGAGCTAGCCTGGCACAAATCGAGGGAAATTCGCCGTCGCTTTGCGCGAGCGATTTGCGATGATACCGCCGGAAAAAGGACAACGCGATGGCGCTGCAACTTCGGCCGAACTGCGAATATTGCGACAAGGACCTGCCGCCGGATTCGACGGAAGCGCGGATCTGCTCCTATGAGTGCACGTTCTGCGCCGATTGCGCGGAGAACAAGCTCCACAACGTCTGCCCGAATTGCGGGGGCGGCTTCGTGCCGCGGCCGATCCGGCCGTCGAAGGAATGGCGGACTGGCGTTTGCACGGCGAAGCATCCGCCGTCCGACAAGCGCGTGCATCTGAAATATTCGCTGGAGGATGTCGCCGCGCATTGCGCGCGGCTGAAGGATGTTCCGCCGCAAGAGCGGTAAGCCCTTCCTCGTCATTGCGAGCGAACGAGTCGCGCGAATGCGCGCCCGATGACAGGCTCCGCGAAGCAATCCATGCTTCCTCGCGGCGAGATGGATTGCTTCGGAGCTCACGCTCCTCGCAATGACGACCGAGAGATCACCCCGCCGCCACGATCGTCCCTTCCACCTCGCCGAAGCCGACGCGATAGCCGTCGCCCTGGCACCAGCCGCGCATCACGAGCGAGTCGCCGTCTTCCAGGAACGAGCGTTGCACGCCGCCGTCGAGCTCGACCGGCTCGGAGCCGTTCCAGCTTATTTCAAGAAGACTGCCACGTTGGTGCTTCTCCGGCCCTGAAATCGTGCCGCTGCCCAGGAGATCGCCGACATTCATCGCGCAGCCGCTGGAAGCGTGATGCACCAGTTGCTGCACCGACGACCAGTACATGTATTTGAAATTGGTGCGACATATGCTTTGCGGCGCATTCATCCGGGCGGCGCGCAGCGAAACGTCGAGCTCCATGTCAAAATTGTTCGGCTGCGCCTGGCGCAGGTAAGACAGCGGCTGCGGATCCTGTTCAGGACCGTGCAGCCGGAATGGCTCCAGCGCCTCCCGCGTCACCACCCACGGGCTGATCGAGGTGGCGAACGCCTTGGCCTGGAACGGGCCGAGAGGCACATATTCCCATTGCTGGATATCGCGCGCGCTCCAGTCGTTCAGGATCACGAAGCCGAAGATCATCTCCTCGGCCTGTTGCTCGGTCAGCATCTCGCCGATCGGCGACGCCTGGCCGACCACGACGCCCATCTCGAGCTCGAAGTCGAGCCGCTTGCAGGGCCCGAAGCTCGGCACATCGGCGGTCGGCGGCTTCAACTGCCCGCGCGGCCGCTTCACTTTCGTGCCCGAAACCACGACAGTCGACGCGCGGCCGTTGTAACCGATCGGCATGTGCAGCCAGTTCGGCTGCAGCGCGTTGTCCTTGCCGCGGAACATCACGCCGACATTGGTGGCGTGCTCCTTCGAGGAATAGAAATCGGTGTAGCCGGAAACCGCGATCGGCATGTGCAGCTTCACGTCGCGCATCGGTACCAGCGCCTGCTTTCGCAGCTCCTCATTGTCGCGCAGCTCCGGGTGGTCGTGGCGCAACAGCTCGCTGATCCGCGCGCGGGTCCTGGTCCACATCTTCGGCCCGAGCGCCATGAACGGATTGAGCGAGGGCTGCGAGAACACGCCGGGCTCGCCAAACGCGAAGCGACCGTCCTGTTCGAGCTCCCAGAGATCCAGCACATGATCGCCGATCGCGACGCCGATGCGCGGCGCAAGCCCGCGCGCGGAGAACACGCCGTAAGGCAGGTTCTGGATCGGAAAGTCGGACGCGGGATCGACGGGAAGGAAGGAGCGGAGTTTGGGGTCGTTCGGGTTGGACAAGGCGTCTCTCCAATTACACCTCGTCATGGCCGGACTTGATCCGGCCATCCATCTTTGACCAAGAGCGATGGATCGCCGGGTCAAGCCCGGCGATGACGAGCAACATGACTTTAAGGCTTGTTCGGATCGAACAGCTTCTCGAGCCCGTTCCAGCAATCGGCGTAATCGTCCTGTAGTGTCGATGACGTCGCCGCATATTCCGTGACCCGCTGGGGAAAGCGCGTCTCGAACATGAAGGCCATCGTGCCGGTGAGTTTCACGGGCTTCAACTCGCCATTCGACGCATGATCGAAGGCCTGGCGATCCGGGCCATGCGGCAGCATGCAATTGTGCAGGCTGATGCCGCCGGGGACAAAGCCCTCCGGCTTGGCGTCATAGACGCCGTAGACCAGGCCCATGAACTCGCTCATGATGTTCATGTGATACCAGGGCGGGCGGAAGGTGTTTTCCGCGACCGCCCAGCGCTCCGGGAAGATCACGAAGTCGATATTCGCCGTGCCCGCCGTCTCCGACGGCGAGGTCAGCACGGTGAAGATCGAGGGATCGGGGTGATCGAAGCCGATCGCCCCGACCGGCGAGAAGTGGCGCAAATCGTATTTGTAGGGCGCGTAATTGCCGTGCCAGGCCACCACGTCGATCGGCGAATACGGCAGTTCGGCCGCAAACAGCGAGCCGCCCCATTTCACATAGAGCTCGGTCGGCGTGTCCTTGTCCTCATAGGCTGCCACCGGCGTGAGGAAGTCGCGCGCATTCGCAAGGCAATTGGCGCCGATCGGCCCCCGCTCCGGCAGCGTGAAGGCGCCGCCATAGTTTTCACAGAGATAGCCGCGGGCGGGGCCTGAGGGTATCTCCACGCGGAATTTGACGCCGCGCGGGATCACCGCGATCTCGCCGGGTTCGATGTCGATGCGGCCGAATTCGGTGATGAAACGCAGATTACCTTGCTGCGCCACGAACATCATCTCGCCATCGGCATTGTAGAAATGCTGGTCGACCATCGACTTGGTGATCAGGAACACATGTGCGGCCATGCCCGCCTGCGTGTTGACGTCGCCAGCGGTCGTCATGGTGCGCACGCCCTGCAGGAAGGTCAACTCTTCCTTCGGGATCGGTGCCGGATTCCAGCGCAATTGCGCGATCGGCAGGTCGTATTCATGGCATGGCGCGGAGCGCCACAGTCCGGCATCGGCCTTCCTGAAGCGGCCAGAATGCTTCACCGACGGCCGGATGCGGTAGAGCCAGGAGCGCTCATTGGCGCCGCGCGGCGCGGTGAAGGGCGAGCCCGAGAGCTGCTCGGCATAGAGCCCGTAGGCGCAGCGTTGCGGCGAGTTGCGTCCGATCGGCAGCGCACCGGGCAGCGACTCCGTCTCAAAACTGTTGCCGAATCCGGACATGTAGCCCGGCGTCACTTGCGCGGAGCTTCTGATGATCTGATCAGGTGAGGTATTGATATTCATGTCTCATCCTCCTCCTTGCAGGGCGACCCACATTTCCCGATCGCGTTTGTCGGTCCAGATCACGGGATCGTCGATGCCCGAGGCTTCGTCATAGGCGCGGGAGACGTTGAACGGCAGGCAGTGTTCGTAGATCGCGAAGCTGGAAAATTTCGGATCCATCACCTCGCGCGTCGCCGCAAACGATTCCTTCAGGCTGCGGCCCTTGGCGACGGAGCTTTCGGCAGCACCATAGAGCGAGTTGACGAAGTCACGGGTCATCGCGATCGCGTCACGCGTGGTGGCGAGGCCGTTGAGCGCATCGCCGCGGCCGGGCGCGATCGCCTTCGGATTGAAGCTGCGGATTTCGTTCAGCGTCATCGGCCATTCCCGCAAATGCGCGTCGCCGCAATAGCAGGCCGAGTGATATTCAATGAGGTCACCGGAAAACATCACCTCGGCATCGGGCACCCAGGCAACGATATCGCCCGAGGTATGTCCGGCCCCGAGCTGCATCAAGCGCACTTCCCGTTTGCCGAGATAGATCGACATCTGGCCCTCGAAGGTCAGCGTCGGCCAGGTGAGACCCGGAATGCTCTGGGCATCCTGGAACAGGCGTGGGAACCGGCCATATTCGGAATCCCAGTCCTGCTGGCCGCGTTCCTCGACCAGCCGGTAGGTTTCCTGCGACGCGACGATCGCCTGTGCGCGATAGGCGGATGCGCCGAGCACGCGCACGGCGTGATAATGCGACAGCACCACATATTTGATCGGCTTGTCGGTAACCTTGCGCACCCGCTCGATCACCTTGTTCGCCATCGCGGGCGTTGCCTGCGCGTCGAACACGAGGCAGCCGTCCTCCCCCACGATGACGGCGGTGTTGGGGTCGCCCTCCGCGGTGAAGGCATAAAGATCGGTGCCGATCTCCGAAAACGTGATCTTCTTCTCGGCGGTATCGGTGGTGGACGCAAAACCCTTCGCCATCAATTCATTCCCTTCGATTTCCCGTCATTGCGAGGAGCGTGAGCTCCGAAGCAATCCATGCCTCAGCAAGCTCAGAGATGGATTGCTTCGCTTCGCTCGCAATGACGGCCATAACAATGTTCATTACTACTGTTGTTGCTGCTGCTGTTGCTGGCTCGCGTCGAGCGTGCGGCGTATGGCGAGCGTGATCGCCTCGCGCAACACCTTGATGTCGCCGATGTGGTTGGCGAGGATCAGGACCAGCGTGGCGTCGAAATCCGCGCTTTGCTCCTCGGTGAGGCCGCGATGCGCCTCGACAATGGCGCGGAAGGCATCGTCGGGCTTGGCAAAGTTCGAGCTGGTCGACAGCGGCATCGCAAACCTCAATTCAAACCGGATGCGCGGGCGAGCGCGACATCGAGCCGCTCGCGCGTCGGATGGCGAAAGCGCGCAGCGACATAGCCGTCGGGGCGCAGCAGATAGGCGGTGCCCGGCTCGGCATCGTAGCGCTTGACGGCAAGGCCTTCCGCATCGACGAGACCGCCTTCGCCGCCGATCCGGATCGTGCCGACGCCCTGAGGCGCATCCTCGAATGCTGCGCCATTGCCGAACTCCAGCAGCGTGAAGCGTGCGCCCTTGTCGATGAAAGCCTCGGTCAGGAATGTGTGGCGGCCCGTGCCGCCCGAGACCGGCGCATCCGGCATGGAGGTCCCCGGCCGCGGCCCGCCGCGCCAGGGATCGCCGTCCGCGGTCGAGAGCGGCGTGTCGTAGACCGACGGCACCGACAGCCTTCCGCCGTTGACCATGCGCTTGCCGAACTCGGTTTCCTTGGCGAGCGAGAGCACCGCCTTGCGCAGCCGAGCCTCCTGGTGCGAGTTCGGCGCCATGAAGTCGGTGGCGCGGGTCGACTCGCGGATGTTCTCGTCGGCCGCCGCACTTCGTTCGGTGTGATAGCTCTCCAGAAGGCTGGCGGGCGACTGGCCGCGCAGCACACGGTCGAGCTTCCAGGACAGGTTCTCGGCGTCCTCCAGTCCCGAATTGGCGCCGCGCGCGCCGAACGGCGACACCTGATGCGCGGCATCGCCGGCGAAGATCACGCGGCCGTGGACGAAGCGGTCCATGCGGCGGCACTGGAACTTGTAGAGCGAAATCCATTCGAACTCGAACTTGTCGTGGCCGAGCATGCGCGCGATCCGCGGCCGCACATGCTCCGGCTGCTTCTCGATCGTGGCGTCGGCATAACGGTTGAGCTGCAGGTCGATGCGCCAGATGTCGTCGGGCTGCTTGTGCAGCAGCGCTGAGCGTCCGGCGTGGAACGGCGGATCGAACCAGAACCAGCGCTCGGTCGGAAACTCCGCCGTCATCTTCACATCGGCGATCAGGAACTGGTCCTCGAACACCTGCCCGGAGAATTCTGCGCCCACCATCTGGCGCAGCGAGGAACGCGCGCCGTCGCAGGCGATGACGTAGCCCGCGTGGATTTTATAAGGACCGTCGGGCGTCGACACCGTCAGCGCCACCGTGTCGTTGCGTTGATCCAGCGCGACGACCTTGTTGCGCCAGCGCAGGTCGACCGCGGGAAGCTCCTCGACGCGATCGACGAGATACGCCTCGGCATGGAATTGCTGCAGGTTGATGAAGGCCGGCCGCTTGTGGCCCGGCTCCGGCAGCAGGTTGAACTGATAGAGCTGCGAATGGCCGTGGAAGATCTTTCCAACGCTCCAGACCACGCCCTTGTCGACCATGCGCTGGCCGATGCCGAGCCGGTCCCAGAACTCGAGCGAGCGCTTGGAGAAGCAGATCGCGCGCGAGCCCTCGCCGATCCGGTCGGCGTC
>Ga0207707_10001580_pt1 | contig 20972 bp, 17 predicted proteins | sample KBSC83BmetaG_FD_184336 | JGI IMG/M metagenome (GOLD analysis project Ga0207707, IMG submission 184336) | Corn rhizosphere microbial communities from Kellogg Biological Station, Michigan, USA - KBS C8-3B metaG (SPAdes) (version 2) | ecosystem: Host-associated > Plants > Roots > Rhizosphere ...
TGTCGGATCATCCGCGAGCGCGTACATATTCGCGCGCACCGTCTCGTCATCGCCGCGCACCGCGGGGCCGGTGAGCGAGGCGGGGAACGTCGCGGCGCGCGCATTCTCGGCGGCGGCGGTCCAGAGCGGCAGCAGCGCGCGGCGGGCCAGATCGCGCGGGATGCCCGCCTCGGCCATTGCGCGCTCGCCTAACGCAAGCAGCACCGGCGGGAAGTTCGACACCAGCACCGCGGCCGCGTGGTAGAGCGGCTTGCGGCCGGCCGGAATGTCGAGCGTGTGCGCGCCTAACGCAGCAGCGAGCGCCCGGCCGCGGGCGCGCGCCGCGTCGTCGCCGTCGACGCCGATCCAGGCGTCCCGCAGGAGCGCCGGCGCGCGGGCAGGATCGGCCAGCGGGACCAGCGGGTGAAACGTGCCAGCGGCGTGGCCGCGCGATCGGAGCGCCGCGAGCGCGGGCGGATCGGCGCTGCCGCTCGCGTGGAGCACCGCGGCATCGGCGCGCAGCGGTGCCTTGGCCAATTCGCGCAAGGCGGCATCTAGTTGCGCGTCACGCACCGTGACCAGCACGGTGGTCGCGTCGGCAATCGTGTTGGGGAGCGCACCGACCGTCACGCGATCCTCAGGATCGCCGGTGTGTCGGCCGTGCACGCCGACCACGTCCACGCCGCCCGCGCGCAGCGCGCGCGCGAGGCCGCGCCCTGCCCGTCCGGCGCCGAGCACGAACACGCGTTCGGTCACGGGCGCTTGACGGTCACCGGCTTCACGCTCCGCGACGCGGCTTCCATGAGCAGGTCGTGCTCCGAGTGCGCGCGCGACGCCAGATCGAGCGCGGCGGCGATCACGCTGTCGCCGGTCATTTGCCGGCGGAACGCCGCGTCCGGCCCGAATGCAAAGCGCGCGATTTCCGCCCCCAGCAACTGATCGATCTGCGGCGTCGCGGCGGCGAAGTGCGCGCGGTCGAGCCCAATGTGCTTGGTCTGCAGATGCCGCCAGAGGGAGTCGCGCATCGCAGGCGTCACGGTGAACTCCGCCGACTTCACCTCGTGCGCGTTCTTCACCGCCAACGCTGCCTCGGTGAGTGCGTCGCGGAACTTTTGGATGCCGGCGCCTAACTGTTCCTGGAAGGCGAGCACGGCGTTGGCGGTGTCGACCCCCACCACGACGTCCGGCGTGATGCCTCCGCCGCCGTAGACGGTGCGGCCGTCATCGGTGCGATACACTCGGTGGGTCGTGTCCGGCCGCGCGATCGCGCTGTCGGCGTCGTCGGACGACGTGTCCGCGTGCAGCTTCTGGATGCTGCGTCCAGACGGCGTGAACCACCGCGCGGTGGTGAGCTTGAGCGCGCCGGCGCCGTCGCCTAACGAAAACACCGACTGCGCCACGCCCTTGCCGTACGTCGGTGCGCCGACGATCAGCGCGCGGTCGTGGTCCTGCAGCGCTCCGGCCACGATCTCGGCGGCGCTCGCCGTGTGGCCGTCCACGAGCACGATCACCGACAGATCGGGCCAGAGCTGCGCCGTCTGGTTCCGGATGTCCTTCGTTGCCGACGGTACGCGCCCGCGCATGTCGACGATGGCCTGACCACGATTCAGGAACATGCTCGACACGCCGACGCCCTGCTCGAGCAGCCCGCCCGGATTGCCGCGCAGGTCGAGCACGAGCGTCTGCATCCCGCGGCGCCGCAGCGCGCCGATGGCGTTGCGCAGCTCATCGTCCGCCGAATCGCTGAAGATCACCAGGCCGGCGTAGCCGACGCGATCGGAGAGCATCATGGCATGCCGCACCGACGCGACGTGGATGTCGCGCCTGACGATATGGAACGGCAGCCGGTCGCCAACGCCCGAGCGTACGACCTCGAGCGACACCGTCGTGCCGGGGTGCCCGCGCAGCGCGCGGCTTGCACGATCCAGGCTCCACCCGTTCGTCGATTGGCCGTCGATCGACACCACGCGGTCGCCCGCCTGGATGCCGGCGCGCTCGGCGGGCGATCCGGGTACGGGCGCCATGATCGTGAGCCAGCCGTCGCGCACGTCGACCTGTACGCCTAACCCGACGTACGAGCCGGACGTCGTCTCGTTCAACGAGTGCAGCTGGTCGGGCGGCAGAAACGCCGAATACGGGTCGTCGAGCCCGTCGACCATGCCGGCCGCGGCTTTCAGGTAGAGCGTCGGCCGCGGAATCGAGTCGACGAAGTTCGTGGACACGCGCTCGAGCACGTGATCGAAGAAAGCCGAGCCGCCCGGCGCGACGTCGCTGGCGAATCCGCGCTGCAGGAACCAGCCGCCTGTGACGAGGGCGCCGGTGAGCACCATGAGCGCGACGACGGCCCGTGAGCGGTTCATTCAGCGCCCCCGGGCCGGCGCGGGCGCGGCGGCGGCGAGCAGGTCGGGCCAGCGCTCGCCTAACGCGGCGCGGACGCGCTCGAACACGGCGGCCGCGTCGCCGTCGCCATCGACCGGGACCACGGGCCCGGCCTCCGGGTGCCCGGCCTGCCAGTTAGGCGACAGGAACATCGCGAACGCGCGCTCGACGCGCGCGTGGAACGCATCGCCCGCGCGCTCGATGCGGTCCGGCGCGCCGCGTGCCGCCGCGCGCGCCGCGCGCACGGGGGCCGGCACCGCGAACAGCAGCGTCACGTCGGGCGACACGCCGGCCGTCGCCAGCGCGTTCGCCGCGCGGATTTCGGGCTCGGGCAGGCCGCGCCCGGCCACCTGGTAGGCGTACGTCGAGAGAAAATACCGGTCGGCGAGCACCAGCGTGCCGCGCGCCAACGCCGGCTCGACCACTCCGGCCACCAGCGCCGCGCGCGACGCCATGAACAAGAGCGCTTCGGCGCGCGCGTCGAGACCGCCCGGCGTGTCCAGCAACAGGCGCCGCGCCTCGTCGCCTAACGGAGTGCCGCCGGGCTCGCGCACCCGCACGTGCTCCACGCCGCGAGCCGCGAGCCATGCCCCGAGGAGGCCGAGCTGCGTCGTCTTCCCCGCCCCTTCGGGTCCCTCGAATACGATCAGGCGGCCGCGCGGCACCGTCACCCCAACGTGATGATCGGGCTCGCCGCGCCCTTCTGAATCCCATCCAGGATCCACTCGTTCACGCGCAGCATCGTCTTGTCGAAGTTCTCCTGCGCCGCGACCATCCGCTGGTAGATCGGATTCACCTGGACCTGTTCCAGCAGCTGGTCGAGCTGCGTCTCCATCTCGGGCGTCGGATTCGCGCCGCGCTCGATCATCCGTTGGGCATCGGTGCGCAGCTGCTCCATCTTGCGCAGCAGCGCGACCGCCTCGCGGTCCTCGCCCAGCGCGTCGTTCGCGCGGCGCACCGCCTGATACTCGGGCGTTTGACCAATGAGCCGCCCCAGCTCTCTCGCTTTGTCTTCGAGCACGTCACCCATCCTGTCGTGTCGCCGTGAGTACGCGATCGCGACCCGTGAGATCGGGTCGCACGCGGACGTCGTGGTAGCACCCCTGGGCGCGCAGCAGCTCGGCGCATGCCGCCCCACGACGGCAATCTATCTCGATCGCCAGCAGGCCGCCGGGCTCGAGCACCCGTGCTGCCTCCTTGGCCAGCGCCGCGATGACCGCTATGCCGCCGTCGCCCGCGTAGAGCGCGGCGGGCGGCTCCCAATCCCGCACGCTCGACGGCAGCTCCCGCATCTCGCGATACGCGATGTACGGCGGGTTCGACACCACCACGCGCGCCATCTCGCTGCGAACCGGCGCGAGCAACGACCCCTGTCGGATCTCGACAGGTGCATGCAATGCGCCGGCCATGCGTGCAGCGTTGGCGCGCGCCACCTCCACCGCGCCTGTCGACACATCGGTCGCGATCACGCGATCGAATGCGCCCTCGCCGGCAAGTGCAAGCGCGATCGCGCCCGAGCCCGTTCCGACGTCGACGGCGAGTCCGCCAGCGCGCGCCGCAGCCCACTCGAGCACCAGATCCACCAGCACCTCGGTTTCCTGTCGCGGGATGAGGACGCGATCGTCGACGTCGAGCGTGAGGTGGCGGAACGCCGCGCGACCCACGGCGTACGCGAACGGAGCGCCGCGTGCGCGACGCGCCGCGGCCTCGCATACCCGCATCAGCAGCGACTCTTCGAGCAGCGCGTCGGGGTGCAGGGTCGGCCAGAAGCGCGGCTTGTCGGCCACCGCGGCGATCAGATCACGGGCCTCCGCATCGGGCTGATCCATCTCTTTCGCCGCGAACACCAGAGCTACCGTGCGACGCAGATCGTCCACCAACTCGCCGTGGCCTGCGCCTAACGAGGCCCGCCGCGGCCCGATGGTCCCCGCCACGCGTGCGTTAGACACCGAGCTGCTCCTCGACGTCGGCCAGCATCAAGCGATCGATCAGCTCGTCCAGATCGCCGTCCAGCGTCCGATCCAGCTCGTGCAGCGTGAAGCCGATGCGATGGTCGGTCACCCGATTCTGCGGAAAATTGTACGTGCGGATCTTGGCCGACCGGTCGCCCGTCCCCACTTGCGTGCGACGCATGCGCGCCCGCTCCGCTTCCTGCTCCGCCAACCGCTGATCCAGCAGCCGCGCGCGCAACACCTCGAGCGCCTTGAGCTTGTTCTGCAGTTGCGACTTCTGGTCCTGCTGGCTCACGACGATTCCGGTCGGGATGTGCGTGATGCGCACGGCGGAGTCGGTGGTGTTCACGCTCTGGCCACCCGGACCCGAGGACCGGAACACGTCGATGCGGATGTCCTTGTCCTCGATCGTCACGTCGACTTCCTCCGCCTCCGGCAGCACGGCCACCGTGGCCGCCGAGGTGTGGATGCGTCCCGAGCTCTCGGTGACGGGCACGCGTTGCACGCGATGCACACCCGATTCCCAGCGCAGCCGGCCGTACGCGCCCTCGCCCTGCACCTTGAAGATCACTTCCTTGATTCCGCCTAACGAGCCCTCGGAGAGCGCGATCGGTTCCACGCGCCAGCCTTGTCGCTCGCAATAGCGCGTGTACATGCGGTAGAGATCGGCCGCGAACAACGCGGCTTCGTCGCCTCCCGTCCCGGCGCGGATCTCGACGATGGCGGGTCGGTCGTGCAGCGGATCGCGGGGGAGCAGCGCGGGCTTGAGCTCCTCCTCCAGCGTCGCGATCTCGTGGCGCGCCCGCTGCTCCTCGGCACGCGCCTCGGCGGCGAGCTCCGCGTCGTCGACGCCGATCAGCTGCTGCGCCTGGGCAAGATCATCCTCGCGCTTCTTGAGGCGCGCAGCCATCTCGACGACGGGCGCCAGCCGTCGATGCTCCCGGCCGAGGTCGGCAAGCCGCCGCGGATCACGAACCGTGTCCGGGCTGGAAAGCTCGCGCTCGACCTCTTCGGCGCGAGTGATGGCGTCTTGGAGACGATCGCGGAGGCTCAGTGCTCCCTGCCGTACTTCAGCTCGGGCCGGCCGAAGCAGGCGCCGAGTACGGGTTTGGTGAAAGGCTGGAGTTTGATCAGCTGTGAAACATATCGTGGGCCAATCCGATAGGACAGGCGAAAGGCGGACAGAGCGCGGGCACTGCCGGACACGACCTGATGGTCCGGTTCTGTCCGGCCGTGTTCGCAGCTTGCGCGCCGTTCTGATTTGTCCCGTTTCCGCCCTCTGTCCGCCTTCCCGCCTTCCCCGCCTTTACCCGGAGCGATGTGCCGTGGCTCTCACCATCACCGACCTGTCGAAGACGTATCCCAACGGCGTTCGCGCGCTCAAGAACGTCTCCCTCACCGTGGGCAGCGGCATGTTCGGCCTGCTCGGGCCTAACGGAGCCGGCAAGAGCTCGCTCATGCGTACCATCGCCACGCTCCAGGATCCCGACGCGGGCGCGATCCAGCTCGACGGCATCGACGTCCTCACGCAGAAAGACGAGGTGCGCAAAGTGTTGGGCTACCTGCCGCAGGAATTCGGCGTGTACCCGAAGATGTCGGCGATCGACATGCTCACCCACCTGGCCATCCTCAAGGGCATCACCAACCCGGGCGAGCGCAAGACGATGGTCGAGGCACTGCTGCAGCAAACCAATCTCTGGGACGTGCGCAAGAAAGCGCTGTCGACCTATTCCGGCGGCATGAAGCAGCGCTTCGGCATCGCGCAGGCGCTGCTCGCGAACCCGCGCCTGATCATCGTCGACGAACCCACCGCCGGCCTCGATCCGGCCGAGCGCAATCGCTTCCTGAATCTGTTGTCGTCGATCGGCCGCGACGTCACGGTCATTCTCTCGACGCACATCGTGGACGACGTGCTCGAGCTGTGCCCGCGCATGGCGATCATCTCGGAAGGCGAGCTGCTGCTCGAGGGCTCGCCCAGCGACTGCCTGGCCACGCTGCAGGGGCAGATCTGGTCGCACGTGTTGAGCAGCGAGGAAGAGCTCAAGGCCATCGAAGGGCAGCTCACGGTGGTGAGCAGTCACCTCGTGGCCGGACAACACGAGATTCGCGTATTCTCGCCGACGAATCCGGGCGCCGGCTTCCAGTCCGTGCCCACCGAGCTCGAGGACGTGTACTTCCTGACCGTTGCCCGCCACGCCGTCAACTGACTAACGACCGAGCGACGACCATGAACCTGTTCCTCGAGTTCTTCGTGTTCGAGCTCAAGCTCCGCGCGAAGAGCATCTCCACCTACGTGTACTTCATCGGGTGGTTGGCGTTCGGATTCTTCTGCACGGGATCGCAGAGCTTCGGACCCGTCGGCTTCCAGAACGGCAAAGTGCTGCTCAACGGTCCGTACGCGCTGGCCTACAACCAGCTGGCGGCGGCGCTGTTCGGCGTGATCATCATCTCGGCGATCTTCGGCCCGTCGATCCTGCGCGACTTCCAGCGCGACACGTACCAGATGCTGTTCACGAAGCCGATCTCGAAGTTCGCGTATTTGGGCGGCCGTTGGGCGGCGTCGCTCGTGACCTGCGTGTTCGTCTTCGCGGGCGTCTCGGTGGGCATGTGGTTAGGCACCTATGCGCCGTGGACGGATCAGGCGCGGATCGGGCCCAATCACCTGTGGTGGTACGTCCAGCCGTTCCTCTCGATCACCGTCATCCAGATCTTCGTCCTCGGCTCGCTGTTCTTCATGGTGGCGGCGCTGAGCCGGAAGCTGGTGATCGTGTACCTGGAGGGCGTGGCCCTCTTCATGGTGTACATCATCGGCATCACCGTGTACGCCACGACGCGATCGCTCGAGCACTTCTGGTCCGGCATCCTCGACCCCATCGGGTTCGTCCTGTTCGACAACATCACGCGCTACTGGACCGTGCTCGAGAAGAACACGCTGCTGGTGCCGTGGGGATTCAGCGGCTACTCGCCGGGGGTGTTCCTCTATAACCGCATCCTGTGGAGCGTCGTCGGCTTGGCGTCGTTAGGCATCGTGTGGCGGCTGTTCCCGATGTCGGTGGAGGCGCTCACCGCACGCTCACAGAGCAAGCGCGCGGCGAAGGCTCGACTGATGGACGCCGAGGACGCGGGGCCGATCCGCACGTTCGTCGCGGCGGCACTGCCCAAGGTGAAGCAGGTGTTCGGGCGCCGCACCACGTACGCGCAATATCTGACGCTCACGGGCATGCGGGTGCGCATGATCACGCGCGAAGTGCCGTTCTGGGGCATCGTCGCGCTGCTCATCGTGTTCGCCATCAACAACGGGAATTTCGCCGGCAACGTGGGCGATCAGAACGTGTGGCCCGTGACGTACCTCATGCTGCAGGCGGTGGAGGGCTCAGCCGAGCTCTTTTTCTACATCGTGGCCACGCTCTACGCCGGCGAGCTGATCTGGCGCGAGCGCGACAACCACTTCGACGGCATCCACGACGCGTTGCCGATGCACGCGACAACCGATTGGCTCTCGAAGCTCACGGCGATCGGCGTGATCGAGTTGATCCTGCTCACCGTGACGGGCCTGGTCGGCATCTTCATGCAGACCATCGCCGGATACCACCACTACGAGTTCCTGCAGTACGTGAAGGAGCTGTACATCGTCACGTTCCCCCAGGTGTTGGCGTGGGCGCTCCTGTCCATGTTCGTGCAGACCGTCGTGTCGAACAAGTTCCTGGGACATGGGATCGTCATCGCGATTTTCGTGATGCAGCCGATCCTGTACAACTTCGGCTGGCAGAACACGCTGTACCTGCCCGGCCAGTTCACGTCGTACACGTACTCGGACATGAACGGGTACGGCTACTTCGTGCAGACGATCTTCTGGGCCGTCACCTATTGGTTTGCGATCTTTGCGTTCCTGGGCGTCGTGTCGATCGCGTTCACGCAGCGGGGCGCGGAGGAATCCGGCCGGGCGCGGATGCGGCAGGCGCTGGCACGCGCGCCGCGGCTCGCGCCGGCGGCCATTGCGTTCCTCGTCATTGCGTTAGGCGCGGGCGGATGGTTCTACTACAACGCGCACGTCCTCAACGAGTACCGGACGGCGGAGGACAACCGGCACATCAACGCCGGCTACGAGAAGGATTTCAAGCAATACGAGCTCTTGCCGCAGCCCAAGACCACCGCGGTGGATGCGACGATCAACATTTATCCGGATCGCCGGTCGTTCGACGGCACCGGCCGCTTCACGCTGCAGAACAAGTCGAACGTGCCGATCTCGCAGGTCCACCTGACGGACGCGCAGCAAACCGTGTCGAACGTGTCGTTCAACCGGCCGTTCCACCTCGTGAGCCGCGCGCCGCGGGACCTGTACGCGATCTACGCCTTGGCGCAGCCGCTCCAGCCCGGCGACACCATGACGATGACGTTCCACGTCGGGTGGACCACGCGCGGCTTCCGCGACGGCAACGAGCTGGCCCAGCTGGCGCCGAACGGCACGTTCTTCGACGTCGGCGTGTTCCCCACGATCGGCTACGACCGCAATCTGGAGGTCAGCGACCCGCGCTGGCGCCGCGAGCAGCATCTTGGTCCGTTAGTCGAGCTGCCGGCGCGCAGCGATTCGGTGTACGCGACGCGCAACCTGTTCACACCGACGTCCGACTGGATTACGTATCACACGGTCGTGAGTACGTCCGGCGACCAGATCGCGATCGCGCCGGGATACCTCAAGCGCGAATGGACGCAGAACGGCCGCCGGTACTTCGAGTACAGCATGGGGTCGCAGCACATCCTGAACTTCTACGCCTACCTCTCCGGCCGATACGCGGTGCGCCGAGAGGTCTATCGCGACTCGAGCGGCGCCGATCCGGTGAACCTCGAGGTCTACTACGACCCGCAGCACACATACGACATCGACGACATGCTCGCCAGCGCGCGCGCGGGGCTCGACTACTACCAGTCGCACTTCAGTCCGTATCAGTTCACCCAGTTCCGCATCATGGAATTCCCGCGCTACCGGACGTTCGCGCAATCGTTCGCCAACACGGTGCCGTTCTCGGAGGGCATCGGTTTCATCACGCGCATGAAGAAGCCCACCGACGTCGACCTCACCTACTTCGTGACGGCGCACGAGCTGGGGCACCAGTGGTGGGGCCACCAGTTGATCGGCGGCGAGGTCGAGGGGTCGAACATGATGGCGGAGACACTGGCGCAATACTCCGCCTACATGGTGATGCAGCACAAGTACGGCAAGGACTACATGCACCGCGTGCTCAAGCACTTCCTCGACCAGTACCTGCGCGGGCGAACGGGCGAAGTTAGGCACGAGCCGCCGCTGTCGCAGGTCCAGAACGAGCCCTACGTGTGGTACCAGAAGGGCGGGCAGATCATGTACACGCTCGCCGACTACATCGGCGAGGACAAAGTCGACCTGGCGCTGCACAACTTCCTCATGCAGTACCGGTACGCGAACGCGCACAACCAGGTGGACGCCGCCGACTCGCTGCACGGCGCCCAAGCGGCGGACACGCGGTATCCGGACACGCGATTGTTGGTGGACGCGCTGCGGGCGCAGACGCCGCCCGATCTGCAGTATCTGATCGACGATGGCTTCAACCGCATCGTGCTCTACGACGACAAGACGATCTCGGCGGCGTCGACGCAGCTGCCTAACGGAAAGTACCAGGTGACGCTGGACGTGCAGGCGCGCAAGGTCCAGGCCGACAGCAACGGCGTGGAGTCGCCGATGCCGCTCGACGACTACATCGAGATCGGCGTGTTCACGGGAAAGACCGACGAGGAGAAGCCGCTGTACCTGGAGAAGCGGAAGTTCACGCGGGAACGATCCACGATCACGATCGTGGTGGACCAGAAGCCCACGCGTGCGGGCATCGATCCGTACAACAAGCTGATCGACCGGAATGCGGACGACAATCTGATCGACGTGTCGCCGCAATAAGCGAGAAGAGGTCCGGATGTGGAACCGCCCGCGCGACTTCGCGCGGGCGGTGTTTTCTGTCAGCTGGTGCTGGTCGCCGTATCTCCGCGCCCGTACTTCTGACGGAAGCGTTCGACGCGGCCTGCGGTGTCGACGAGCTTCTGTTTGCCGGTGAAGAACGGGTGGCAGTTGGAGCAGATGTCGGTATGGATCTCGTCGCGCGTGGACCGGGTGGTGAAGGTGTTGCCACAGGCACACTTCACGGTCGCGGTCGCGTAGACGGGGTGAATGTCTTTCTTCATCAGGTCCTCGGACGCTCAAGGGTAGCTTTGTAAGCTATCCGAGAATGACACGCGAAACAAGCGCGCTATGAGCGCGCTTTACTTCTGCGAGGCCGCCTTTCGCGAACGGCGGTAGCCCGGGGCGCCGCGTCGGGCAAGACGACGAACCCCTCACGGAGGGCCGCCTCGCGCAATCGCGCGTCGAGACACACGAATGGCAGCGTGGCGGGCGCGCCATCGCAGGCGACGAGTGCCGCTGCTAACTGGAGCGCATCGGCTGCGCGAAGCGAGTGCACTCCGACGACGCGCTCGGCAGTCATGCGGAGCATCTCGTCCGGTTGGATCTCGGACCAATCGGCGGCCAGACTGGTCAGGCGAAGGCGTGCCGCGGCGACTTCCGTGGCTGTGAGACGTCGCTCGCGGGACATGCGGAAAAGCGCCGAGGTACACTCGATGCGAGTGCCCCACCAGGAAAGCATCGCGCCGTCGGCCCGCAACACGTCGCGCAGCTGCGCGCTCGACGCTTCGGTCGTGAAGAGGGGCACAAGCGCGGATGTGTCCCAGTACTTCACCAGCCTTCCTCTCGTTCTGCGATCACGTAGTCGACAGCGCTGACGCCTGGCGGAAGCACCGGCGCCGGCGGCAAGGCTTCAAACCGTTCCCAGGTAAGCGGCGTCTTTGGCAACTTCACCACACCTCGTTCCGCGAGCGAACGCATGCGCGCGTCCCAATCGACGTCCGCGATTGGCTCGAGTCGCGCGACCGGTGTGCCGCGGTCGGTGATGAGCACTGTCTGCCCCTCGCGTACTCGCTTGAGTAGCGCGCTGAGGTGCGCCTTGGCATACGAAATGGACGCTTTCTTCATCTGACCATTCTAGTCCTTTCGATGTGACTCGTCAAGTCCGTTACGTCGAGACTGCCGTACATACACCGGTGGCCCTGCTGCGCGGCGGATTCGGCGCCGGAGCCCCGGCCGCGTGTGGACGGTGCAGACGAACCCCTTACCGGGAAACCGACATTCGGGTGCAATTCGCCGTGTGAGCACGATATCTCGTCGCACTATGCCCGGGAGCCACCAGCCCGTATCGAGCAACAGGGCGTATGTCCGACGCCCCGTGCTGTGCCGTACGACGACTTCCGCCAACCACGCGCGGCCCACGCGCCGTTCGTTAGGCAATGCCTGCGTGACGGCTTCGATCCATTTGGGCGATAGGCTGGCGCCGACGAATTGCGATCTGTTCGAGAGCTGTTGGTCCACCTCGCGCTCGCGATCGCGAAGCTCCGCCTGGTGATACTGCTCGTCGTAGGACATCGCTGCGCGCACGTCGCCCTGGCGGCGCGCGTACGCGCCGAGCGTCCAGTATGCGTTCTTCGCTAGAGCCGGTGCAGCTACGATGGCACGCTCCAGCAAGTCGACACCGTCCGGATCATCTCGCTGCAGCCGCGTCGTGCCAAGGATCGTGAGCAATGTGGCGTCGTTGGGCGAGTCCGGGAGCGTCTCTTGCGCAAGGGCCTCTGCAGTCTGGTCGTCCCGCAGCTGCCAGACCAACCGCGCCCGATCGATCCGTTCATCGATGGACAGATCGCGCGATTGCATCTCCGTCTCGAGAGCTTCGAGCTCCCGTCGGCGGTCGGCCGAGCGTGCGTACTTCTCTCCCCATGTCTTCGCCCGCTCCTGCTGCCAGGCCGCGTCGAGTTCCGCGGCGATGCTCGCCCTCGCCGGCTCCGAGAGGAGAACTCTCGCTGCGGGCTCGCCGACAGGCGGAAGGACCCACCCATCAACGAACGCGTCCACATCGGCCTCCGAGATGCCGAGCACCTTCAGATATCGATCGTACGTGGACGGATGCGTATGATGCCACTCTGTGCGATGCCTCAGGGCGGCCCTGAGCACCGGACGCGCGTCTAGCTCATGAACACCCTCAAAGAATGCCGGCATCTCTTTCGAATAGACCCCGGCTGGAGGTTCGGGATCGACCTTGGCGCGCTCGTTGATCGGCCGCCAAAAGTGAATCGCCGCGAGGTTGTCCCTGACGACGTTGCGAAGAGATGCATCGCTGTACGCGTGTATCCCGACGACCTGCGCCGCCATCGCGTCGGCCTCGCGCTCCTGCTGCCGACGCAGTGCCATGATGAGCATCTCGATCACGCGGCCGAATCGCAGAAAGAACCATGCAAACAGGATCGATGCCCAATGCTTCCGTTGCTGGAGCCGCTCATCGATGGCGCGCCACGTGCTCAAGGCACGCCACGGGATGCTGAGATTGTGTGTGTCGGCCTTCCCGATGTGCGCCAGCTCATGCGCGAGCGTGCCGCGCCAATGATCGACATCGGCCGAATACAGGTACGGATAACCGACGATGAGCACGTTGCGCCGCCGGCCGAAAACCCAGCTACGCTCGCTCGTGACTCCAGCGGTGGCTTTGGAATTAGCGATGACCTTGTGCACTTGCACGTCGAAGCGCGGTGCGAGCTCGTCGAGAAGTGCGAATAACCCTGGCGCCTCGTCACGTGTCAGCTCGATACCGGGCTCCGGCTGCGCCCGCGCGAAGCAGGCGTTCACGACCGACACGAACAGGACCAACACCGACGGCACGAGCAGGATCAGGAATTGGGGCTCTTGCTGTCGGGACAACCACAATCCGATCGCCCACCCCGCGGCGAGAATCGCCGCGAGCACGAAGAGGATGTACAGAAAGCCAAGCGCGACAATGACGAGCGCGAACCCACGGGTAAAGCGCGGACTTGCCGCCGTCTCCTCGTCGAGGCGGGCAATCAACTCGAGCGCGTCTTGCTTCACAGTGTGCCCATTCTCGTGTGTGGGTGGCGACTTCACCGAGTGCGCCGCAGCAGCATCGCCAGCGCCTAACCGAATGGCTGTGCCTAAAACGGATCACTTGCCGGGTGATCAAGATACGCGCGGGATCGTGAACCGCCACATTGCTCGGCTCGTCGGCCGCTTGAGTTCGAGGAACCCTTCGGCCAAGTTCACTCAGGCCGCACGGTCATCACGCGTGACGATCGGCCGGCGCGAGCCGTTGCGGCATGCGCACGCGAACCCGAGGTCGTAGCCATGGACATGAAACCTGGCGCCCGCGAGCGCTTCTCACGCGCCCAACGCGACATCCTCGACCTGAGCCACCGCATCCACGCGGACCCCGAGCTCGGCTTCGAGGAAGAACGCGCCTGCGCCCGGCTCGAACATCTCCTCGCGGACAACGGTTTCACGGTCACCCACGCCGCCTGCGACCTCCCCACCGCCTTCATCGCCCGCGCGGGGTCGGGCCCGCTCCACGTCGGCATCTGCGCCGAGTACGACGCGCTCCCCGGTATCGGCCACGCGTGCGGCCACAACATGATCGCCGCCATGGCCGCCGGCGCGGCGATCGCCGCCGCGGCCGTGGCCGACGACGCAGGCCTCACCATCACTGTGTTAGGCACGCCCGCCGAAGAAGTCGGCGACTCGAGCGGCAAGATTGTCATGCTCGAACACGGTGCGTTCGACGGCCTCCACGCCGCGATGATGGTGCACCCCGCTCCGGTCGAGATGCTCGAGATGCACATCATCGCCGCGTCGATGTTCGACGTCCACTACACGGGCAAGCCCGCGCACGCGTCCGCGTTCCCGGAGTTGGGCATCAATGCCGCCGACGCCCTCACCGTCGCCCAAACATCGATCGGCCTGCTCCGCCAGCACCTCAAGCAGACCGACCGCGTCCACGGCATCACGACCCACGGCGGCGACGCGCCTAACGTCATCCCCGCGCACACGTCGGCGCGCTACATCGTGCGCGCCGAGAACCTCGAGGAGCTGCGCGACGTGCGCGCCAAAGTGCTGCGCTGCTTCGAGGCGGGCGCGGTCGCCACCGGTGCGACGCTCGAGATCAGGGGCGGCACCAAGCCCTACGCGGACCTGCAACCCGATCACGGCATCAGCGCCATCTACAAACGCAATGCCGAAGCCGTCGGCCGAGCCTTCCCCGATCTGGGCGTGCTCGGGCAGCGCATGGCGGCGTCCACCGACATGGGCAACGTGTCGTACGCGCTGCCGACCATCCACCCGATGATCGGCATCGATTCGCTGCCCGCGGTGAATCACCAGCCGGAGTTCGCCGCGCACTGCGTGACCGACATCGCCGACAAAGCGGTCATCGATGGCTCGCTCGCCATGGCGTGGACGGCCATCGACCTCGCACTCGACGGCGAGATGCGCGAGCGCTTGATGATGCGGCGCTAATGTGCGCGCCGCGCGGCGCGCGATTCTTTGACATGCCTCGCGGCCGTCAATAACTTGGCGGCATTCGCAGCGCCATCACCGCTCGTCTCGAATCACGCCATGCGCTTTCCCCGTTCTGCCGTTCTTTGCGCCATCCTGTGTGGCTGCGCCGGGGGTCCGCCCCTGTCGCGACTGACACCGGCCGACGCCAATCGCGATGTCGACCAGGCGCGCCAGGCGTACGCGGCGCAGCCGTCGCCGGAGGCGCAGCTCGCGTTGGGCGAAGCGCAGTATCGCGCCGGCCAGGACACGGCCGCGCGCGCGACGTTCCGCTCTCTCACCGGCACCTCCGGCGACATCGGCGATCGCGCCACTCTCTACGACGCCGCGGCCGCCGATCAGTTGGGCGATCTCGCCGCCGCGCAGCAGGGCTACACGCGCTGGCTCGCGCACCACGACGATGGCGCCGTCCGCGCACGCTTGGGCGACGTGGACCGCCGGCAGGCCGACGCAGCTGCCCGCGCCGCGATCGCCTCCGAGCGGTCGCTCGACGCGGCGAGTCTGCCCGAGCACACGGTGGGCGTGGCCCCGCTCCAGGTCACGGGCGCTGACACCACGATCTCGTCGTTAGGCTACGGCCTCGCCGACCTGCTCATCACCGACCTTTCGCGCAGCGCCCAGCTGCAGGTGGTGGATCGCACGCGCACCGACGCGCTGCTGCGCGAGCTCACGCTCGCCGGCTCGGGCCGCGTCGACAGCGCCACGGCGCCGCGGGTCGGCCGGCTCATCGGCGCACGCCGCATCGTGAACGGCATCGTGGATGCCACGGCGGGCGGCCGCCTAACGGTGAGCACGCGGGTCGCGGACGCCGCGCGCGGCACGCTCGTCGGACAACCCGTCACCGAGCGCACGTCGCTCGACGACATCCTCGACTCCGAGAAGGCGCTCGCCTTCTCGCTCTTCACGCAGTTGGGCGTGACCCTCACGCCGGCGGAGCGCGCGGCCGTGGAGCAGCGCCCCACGCGGTACCTGTCGGCGTTCCTCGCGTACAGCCAGGGCGCGCGCGCGGAGGCGTACGGAGACTATCGCACGGCGCACGCGTACTACGCCCGCGCGGTAATGATCGATCCGGGATTCTCGGCCGCCGCGTCGCGGATGCAGTCGGTGTCGGTGTCGAGCGCACACCAGCCTAACGCGAGGGCAGCCGGGGTTGCCGGGCCGGTGACGCCCGGTTCGGTGATCGACGCCCTCAATCCGAGCCCGGCCGGTTCACTTGGCTCGTTCCGCGACCGGGGCGACGCGACGCTGCGCGCCACCACGGAGGCCAAGGTGCCGGGCTCGGTCACGATCCCGGTGGCGATTCCATGAGCGCGGTCCTGCGCCGTGCATGGGTGACGGCGGCGGTCCTCGCGTTCGCCCTCACCGTGCCCGCCGCCCGCGCGCAGGCTCCGTTAGGCGGCATCTGGGGAGCGCAGACAGGCGCGACGTTCGAGCAGTGGCACTTCGCGTGCTGCACCGACGCGACCAACACCGCCACGAGCATCAAGAGCGCGAGCGAATGGACCGTGCCCATCACGGCCTACGTGCCGGTCGGGCCCGTGGCGCTGGACGTCTACACGGCGTACATGCACGGCACCGTCACGCTGCGCGGCGCCGGCGCGCCCACCCAGACGCTCGACGGCTTCACCGATACCTACGTGCGCGGCGCCATCCGCCTGGCCGGCGATGCGCTCCTCGCCACCGTGGGCGTCAACGTGCCCACCGGCCGCACGACGCTCAACACCGAGCAGTTAGGCGTGCTGGAAGTGCTCGGCACCCCGGCGCTGCGCTATCAAACGCCGGTGTTGGGCACCGGGTGGGGCGGGACGACGGGCCTCGTGTACACGATGCGCGCGGGCACGTGGTCGTGGGGATTCGGCGCATCGTACGAGTACCGCGGCCAGTATTCGCCGGCGCAGGCCCAGGCGTTAGGCCTGGGGTCCGGCGACTTCGACCTGCGGCCGGGCCAGGCCATTCGCCTGTCCGTGGGCACCGATGGCCTCGTCGGCCAGAGCGCGATGAGCGCGAGCCTCGCATCGACGTTCTACACGCAGGATCGCGTCGCCCTCACCGCCGGCGGCACGCCGCCCGAACCGATCACGTTAGGCCCGATGGTGACCGGCGAGTGGCAGCTGCGCGCCGCGGCCGGCGCGTTCCGCGAGCTGACGGTGTTCGCCTTCGACCGCTACCGCACCAAATACTCGCGCGGCGGCGCGCGCGTGGACGGCACCGACGGCAACGAGCTCGACCTCGGCGCCACCGGCAGCATCCCGTTAGGCGCACGGACGGCGTTCGTGGCCGGCCTGCGCGGCCGCTGGCACACCGGTCTCTCCGTGGACACGTCGCTCCCCACCGCCGGCATCGTGACCGGAGGCGCCGACGTCGGATTCACCTGGCAGACCGGACCGCTCGAGCTGCACCCCGCGGTCGGCGGCGAGCTGGGCCGCCTCGACACCGGGCCAAGTACGATTTCCGTCAACAAACTCGAGGCTTCGTTCACCATCAGCGCGCGCTGAGCCACCAACTCCTGCCCGTGGACATATCCGGCTTTCTCGCTTCCATTCCGCTGCTGAGCGGCCTCGACCGCGCGGAGCTCGCGCGCTTCGCCGACATGACGCGCGAGCGCTCGTATCCCAAGGGCAGCGTCATCCTGTTCGAAGACGACCCCGGCGATTCGCTCTTTCTCGTCAAGAATGGACGCGTCAAAGTCGTGCTCATTGGCGAGGACGGCCGTGAGGTCATCCTCGGCATTCTCACCGTGGGCGACCACTTCGGCGAGCTGTCGCTCATCGACGGGCACCCGCGCTCGGCGCACGTGATCGCAATGGATGATGCCCAACTCATCGTGCTGCGCCGCGAAGATTTTCGCCGCCGCGTCGAAGAATCGCCGCGGGTGGCGTGGGCGCTGCTTGTCGAGATTTCGCGGCGCCTTCGCCGAGCCGACGAGCAGATCGGGAGTCTGGTGCTGCTGGACGTGGACGGGCGCATCGCGCGCCTTCTCCTCGACGCCGCCGCCGAGAGCGGCAGTGCGACGATCGAGAAGCGCCTCACGCACCAGACCATTGCGCAAATGATCGGGGCCAGCCGCGAGACCGTCTCGCGCGCAATGCGGGAGTTCCAGGACAACGGGCTCATCTCGGTCCAGCGCCGACAAATCAGCATCGCCAACCGAGCCGGCCTCGAACGATTGGCGCAACTCCGGGTGTGACGCGCATCACGCATCGCGGGTGACCGCGCCCCTCCGCCCGCGCCTCCGTGGCGCGCGACATTGTCGCATCGTCTAACGCAACACAATGAGTCTCACACTCCGGTTCTGGGGCACGCGCGGATCCATTCCGACGCCCGGCGGCGCGACGGTGCGCTACGGCGGCAACACGCCGTGCGTCGAGGTGCGTACCGCATCGGGCGCGCTCGTGATCCTCGACGCCGGCACCGGCATCCGCCCGTTAGGCAACTGCCTGGTCGAGCAGGCGCGCGGTGCGCGCATCACGGGCGACATCTTCCTGAGCCACGCCCACTGGGATCACATCCAGGGCCTGCCCTTCTTCACGCCGATTTTCCTGCCGGGCAACCACTTCCGGATCTGGAGCGCCGCCTCGGAGGCCGAGCACGTCGCGCGCGCCGTGCGCGAGCAGATGTCGCCCACCGTCTTCCCCGTCACGTTCGACAAACTTCAGGCGACCGTCGAGTTTCGCGCGCTCGCCGCCGGACATTCGGACGCGGACTATTCGCTCGACGTTTATTCGGTACGCCACCCCGGTGGTGCACTCGCCTACCGCATGCGCACGGGAAACTCGCGGCAGGCCGGACTCGTCTACATCTCGGACAACGAGCTGGGCGACGCGGCCGCGTACGATTCGCCGGCCGACTGGCGTTCGCGGCTCGTGGCCTTCGCGCGCGGCGCGGCGATTCTGGTGCACGACGCCATGTACACGCGCGAGGAATACGAGCAGCACCGCGGGTGGGGACACTCGCACTACCACGACGTCGTCCAGTTGGCCCTCGATGCAGGCGTCGGCCGCCTGGTGCTGTATCATCACAACCCCGAGCGGTCCGACGCCGAAATCGACGAGCGCGTCGCCGAATGCCGCGCACTCGTTGCCCAACGGCACGCCGCGCTCGAGGTGCTGGCGGCCGCAGAAGGACTCACCCTGACGACTTAGGCTCCCGGGAGGGACGATGACGCAGCTCAACGCCCTGGCGGCGACGCTGGCCGCGCTCACGATGGCGGGCTCGCTTCACGCGCAGGACTCGACCGACACGCGCCCAACGGTGGCCGTGATGTATTTCACCGACGGTGCGATCGGCAAGGATCACGAGACGCTCGCGCCGCTGTCGGGCGGCATCTCCGACATGCTCATCACCGATCTGTCGGTGAACGAGAAGATCCGTGTCGTCGAGCGCGACAACCTCAAGAAGTTGATGGACGAGCAGAACCTGAGCACCAGCGGGCGCGTCGATCAGGAAACCGCGGTCAGGGTCGGCAAGCTGTTAGGCGTGCACCACATGATCTTCGGCGGATTCGTGACCGACGGGCGCGGCAAAATGCGATTGGACGCGCGCGCCGTGAACGTGGAGACGTCGGCGATCGAGCACGTGGAGACCGTGCAGGGCAAGGAAGACGACCTCATGTCGTTGATCGATCAGCTCGCGATGAAGATGAGCAACGGGATGCACCTGCCCGATCTGCCGAAAACGCTGCGCGAGGCGAGCGCGGCCGAGGCGAAGCGCGTGCCGTTCGAGACGGCGATGCTCTACTCGCGGGCGTTGGCGGCCAAGGACGCGGGCAACACGAACCAGGCGGTGGAGCTCCTGCAGCGGTCGCTCAAGTCGTTCCCGGACTACGCGCCGGCGCAGCGCGAGCTGTCGAAGCTGAACGGCGGCCAGTGAGCCGCGGGTTGCGTTAGGCCGATCCCCAGGCGCCCCCGCCGGGCGTCTCGATCTCGACGACATCTCCGGGCGCGAGCTCCACGCGACATTTCGCGGGGAGCTCGCGCCCGTTGAGCGTGTTTAGGCCCGCTAAGCCCGCGGCTCCGCCGCGGGCGCCCGGGGGCCCAAGCCGGCGGCGTTCCGTGAGCAGCGTGAGCGTGCACCGCTCGAGCACCCGGTAGCGCCGCACCACACCATCCCCACCGCGGTGCGCGCCTGTGCCGCCGCTTCCGCGCCGCACCCGATACGCATCGATGCGCATCGGGTATGCCCACTCGAGGGATTCGATGGGCGTGTTGCGCGTGTTGCTCATGCCGACGTGCACCGCGTCGGGCCCGGGGCCGCGGCTCGACGCGCCCTGCCCGCCGCCCAGCGTCTCGTAGAACGTCCAGCCCGCGCCGCCGAACGTGATGTTGTTCATGGTACCCTGGCCGCAGGCCGGCACGTCCACGCCCGCGTCGCCTAACGCGGCGAACATCGTGTCCACGATGCGCTGCGACATCTCGACGTTGCCGGCGGCCACCGCCGCCGGCCACCGCGCGTTGACCGCGCTGCCCGGAGCCGCCACGATCTCGATCGCGCGGGCGATGCCGTCGTTGGTGGGCACGTCATCGTCGAGCAGCGTGCGCAGCACGAACACGGCGGCCGCGCGCGTGACCGCGAGCGGACAGTTCACGTTCCCGCGCACCTGCGGCGATGTGCCCGTGAAGTCGAAGCGCAGGCGCCCGTCGCGCACGTCCACGGCCACCGCGACCACCACGTCGTCGGCGGTCACGCCGTCGCCCTCGAGCGCGTCGCGCGCGTGGCCGCGACGCGTGCCTAACGAAAGCGCGGCGGCGCGGGCCCGCGCGGCGGTGTAGTCGAGGAGCGCGTCCGCTGCGGCGCCCAGTCGCGCCGCGCCGTGCCGAGCCACCAGCGCACGCCAGCCGTGCGCGCCGGCCGCGCACGCCGCACGCTGCGCGCGGAGATCGCCGCGCCGCTCCTCGGGCGTCCGCACGTTCGCCAGCACCAGCTCGAGCATGTCGTCGTCCAACCGGCCGGCGCGCACGAGCCGCACCGGCGGGAGCACGATCCCCTCCTGCACGAGCTCCGTCGCGCCTTGCGGCATGCTGCCGGGGCTCATGCCGCCCACGTCGGCGTGGTGGGCGCGCACCGCGGCGTAGCCCGCGATCGCACCATCTTCGTGCCCGATCGCCTCCACGAGCGTGAGATCGGGCAGGTGCGAGCCGCCGCGGTACGGGTCGTTGAGCAGAAACACGTCGCCGGCTGCCGGGCCGCGTTCGCGCACCGCA
>Ga0207707_10001582_pt1 | contig 20969 bp, 19 predicted proteins | sample KBSC83BmetaG_FD_184336 | JGI IMG/M metagenome (GOLD analysis project Ga0207707, IMG submission 184336) | Corn rhizosphere microbial communities from Kellogg Biological Station, Michigan, USA - KBS C8-3B metaG (SPAdes) (version 2) | ecosystem: Host-associated > Plants > Roots > Rhizosphere ...
GGTGGAGCTGGTCGGACACCACGCATCCATTCCGCTGGCGCTGGTCATCCTCTATCAGGATTACCGCTTTGCGCTCGTGGACCTGTTTCTCAAGCGCGCCCTGACCTTGCTGGCGCTCATCCTGTTCGCGGTGGCGCTCTACGCGACGATTGCTGTGCCGTTCATTCTGCCGCATCTCGTGCATGACTTCACGAGTCCGCGGGCCGTGAGTGCCTTGCTCGCGCTCTGGATCGCCACGGCGCTGGCGTATCCGCTGCTGCGCCAGGGCATCGCCCGATTCGTGGACCGCATCGTCCTGCGTCGCACGGACTATCGCTCCTTGCGCGCTGACCTCGGCGCACGCGTGGCGGCATTCGAATCGGAAGGCGACGTGTTGAACGCCGCGTGCGAGGCACTGGCCGTGGCGCTGTCGTCCGGTCAGGTGACGTGGACGAGTCTGGAGAGCAATGAAGTCGCCCCAAACCGCGTGCCGGGCCGGAACGGCGCCACCCGCGTCATCGTGCCAACTACGGAGGCGCCGGCGTACGTGATGACCGTGGCCGATCTGTCCGGAGGGCGCCGCATGCTGTCTGACGATGTCGCGCTGCTGGAATCGGCGGCGATCATCACCGCGCGCCGAGTGGATTCGCTCCGGGTCTCACGCGAACGTCACGCTCGCGACCTGCGCGAGCGTGAGATGACGCAACTCGCCACCGAAGCCGAATTGCGGGCACTCCGGGCCCAGTTGAATCCGCACTTCCTGTTCAATGCGCTTGCCACGATCGGCTATCTCATGCGTGAGGCTCCGGAGCGCGCCCTCGACACGCTCTATCGGCTCACGAGCCTGCTCCGCGCGGTACTGAGGCCAGTCACCGGAGAACTCATTACCCTCCGGGAGGAGATGGACATCGTCGAATCCTATCTGGGGATCGAGCGAGCCCGCTTCGAGGAGCGGCTGCACGTGGCGGTTGTGGTTCCCGACGAACTGTACGCCGCACGGATCCCGGCACTCCTCCTGCAACCACTGGTGGAGAACGCGATCACACACGGCATCGCGCCGCTGCGCGTTGGCGGGAGCGTGCGCGTCGAAGCGTCAGTCGAACCGGGCGCGGGCATTCGTGCGCCGATGCTGTGTCTGTGCGTCGCCGACACCGGCGCGGGCGCATCGCCGCGCACGTTCGCGCAGGGTCGTGCCGATCGGGTGGGACTCGGCAACATCGAGCAGCGGCTCGAGCGCTTCTACGGCCGGGACGCATCGCTGAGCATTGAAAGTCAACCGGGCCGGGGCACGACCGCGGTGGTTCGCCTGCCGTTGCGCGTGAGCGACGGCCGCCCGGTGGAGTTGGCATCCTGATGCAGCGGCTGCGCGTGGTCATCGCCGACGACGAACGGCCGGCACGTGCGTTCCTGCGTTCGGTCCTCGCCTCGTACGATGATGTGGAGGTGGTGGGAGAAGCATCGAACGGCGCGGAATCCGTCGAACTGATCGAGCGCCTCGCACCGGACCTCGCGCTCCTCGACCTGCAGATGCCGGAGGTTCACGGGCTGGACGTCGTGCGACTCCTGCGGAAGACGCGGCTGCCGCTCGTTGCGTTCGTCACCGCGTACGACGAGCATGCCGTGCGTGCCTTCGAACTGAACGCCGTGGACTACCTGTTGAAGCCCGTCGAGCCGAGCCGGCTGCGGCAGACCATCAACCGCGCCATCGAGCGCCTCGAACACGCCAACCTGCACCCCGGGGATGCCGCGCGCGTGCGGGCGGCTGCCACACAGTACGACGCGACGGCGCCCGCCGAACGGATCCGGCGGATCCCGGTTCGCAGCAAGGACGAGATCCTGCTCATCGCCGTCTCCCGGCTGGCATCCATCGTGGCGGATGGCGAGCTGCTCCACCTCACCACTGTGTCAGGCGAGCGCTATGTGATCACGTACGCGCTGAAGGACCTCGAGGCGCGGCTCGACCCCGCGAATTTCGTGCGGCTCTCACGCGGCGCGCTGGTGAACGTGGACACAATGAAACGCGTCACGGTCATGCCGGGCGGCACGTATCTGGTCACGCTCACCACCGGTGAGACACTCACCGTGAGTCGCCTGCGGTCGCGCGTGCTCCGCGACCAACTGCTGAAACTCTGAGTTCCGTTCATCGCCGGTGACGGTCCACTGGACAGCTCCCAGCGACCGTTGACGAGATGGTGTTATGAGTCCTTCGCCTGCGTGCGTACCCTCACGCATGCCACGGAGGTCACTCATGCGCTGCACACTGTCCCATCGGGGAGTCGGAGTCCTTCTCGCCGTCCTGCTGGTCTGCATCATCCCCGCGGGGCCGCTCATGGCGACGGAGCCGAACGCCGACATCGCCGGCACCGTGACGGACAGTGCCACCGGGCAGCCGCTGCAGGGCAGCGAAGTGATTCTCACGCTGCAAGGGCGCGCCGTTTCAACCACGGTGACCGACCAGTTCGGGCGGTTCATCATCCATGATCTGGCGCTCGGCGAGTACAGCGTGACCGTGCGGCTGATCGGGTTCCGCCCCGAGTCCCGCGCCGTGTCCATTCGCGATGGCGTCACGCATACCGTCGCGTTCCGTCTCACCTCCATCCCGGTGAATCTGCAGGCCATCACGGTGACGGCGCAGTCGCCCATTGCCGTCGACACGCGAAGCGGCGATCAGGTCTTCAAGCAGAATGATTTCCACGGGGCGCCCACGATCACGACTTCACAGATCCTGCAGCAGTCCATCGTGGGAGCGGTCCGGGCGCCGACGGGTGAAGTGCACATCCGCGGCCAGCACGCCGAGTACACCTATTACGTGGATGGCGTGCCCGTGAACGCGGGCATCTCGGGCAGCCTGAACGAGCTGTTCGATCCCGAGGTCGTGGACCGCATCGATTTCCAGACGGGTGGCTGGGACGCGGAGTTCGGCGACAAGAACGCCGCGATCGTCAACGTGCTCACGCGTATTCCCTCGGGCGGCTTCCACGCGGATGCGTCCACCTACGTGGGCTCCTTCAACTCCAACGGCCAGAGCCTGAACCTCAGCAACAGCATGGGAAGGTGGGGCTTTTTCGCCTCGGGCTCCAGACAGTCCACCGCAATGCGCCGGGAGCCGGTGATGTTCGACACGCTCACCGACGCGCCCATCAACCTTCACAACTCGGGAGAAGACCTCTCCGGCTTCGGGAAGCTGCAGTTCACGCCGTCCGCTCGTGACGCCTTCAACCTGGATGTGAACTGGACCAGGACCCGATCGGCCGTGCCGTTCGACTCGACTGGTGGCACACTCCTCGACGATCATCAGCGGGACATCAATGCCTTCGCAAACCTGAGCTGGCGGCACCGGTTTGCGGCGGATTCGGCAGCCGGCCTGGAAGAGGGCTCCGATCTGTTCACGAGCCTGTTCTACCGTCACGGGAGCCTGCAGTACAATCCCGGCGCCGATGATGATCCGTCGTTCATCTTCTTTCCCGATACGACGCCGTTCAATCTCCGGGAGGATCGCTCATTCAACACGACCGGAACGAAGATTGATTTTCAGTGGCGCCCGAGCCATGCGGTCGCCTTCAAGACCGGCACCCTGGCATCTGTCACGACGGGACACGAATTGTTCGTCGCGACGGCCACTGACGGGAGCCGGGGGCCGGTGTCCAACTCCGGGCTGAGCGGACACGACCTCGGGGTATATGCACAGACGGTTCTTGCGCCAACCGAGTGGTTCGAACTGCGCACCGGTGCGCGGTACGACACGCACGTGGCGCCGTTCGCCGGCAACCAGCACCAGCTGAGCCCGCGCGTCAAGGTGAGCTTCTTTCCGGATCCCGCCAACACGTTCTACGCGTACTACGGCCGCCTGTTCGTGCCGACGAACGTCGAGGATCTGCGCGCCATCACGAGTGCGGCGGATTCGGGGGTCGTGACCGCGCCGACGCTGCCCGAACGTGACGACTTCTTCGAGATGGGCTACATCCATCGCTTCCCCTTCGGCGTGGTCGCCAAGCTGTCCGCATATCACAAGCGCAGCGCGCCGGGAATCGACGACAACACCGTGCCGGGCTCGGCCATCGTCACGTCGGTGAACATTGCGCAGATCAGGGTCACCGGCATCGAGAGCGTCATCGAGATCCGGCCGCGCGGGCCGGTGAGCGGCTACCTGAACCTCGCCCTGTCGCATGCCTACGGCCACGGTCCGATCACGGGTGGCTTCTTTCCCGCATCCACCCCAACGGGCTGGTTCGATCTGGATCACGACCAGCGCCTCTCCGCAGTCGCGTCCGCCGTGTACAGCGTGAATCGGTTCTTCCTGAGCACCACCGGCATCTACGGGTCGGGTCTCACGAATGGACTGGAGGTGGATGCATCGGACCCGACGTTGCCGCACTACGGCACGGGGCTGTTCGATTTCAACTCTGGCTACAAGGTGAAGCCGAATTTCGTGCTGGATCTGAGCGCCGGATACAGCATCATTCTGGGCGGCGCCGTGGTCCGGCCACAGCTCTACGTCAACAATGTGTTCGACAGCGAGTATCTGCTCAAAGGCGCGTTTTTCAGCGGCGCATCCGTCGGGCGGCCGCGCAGCATGCAACTTCGGGTCAGCGTCGCACGCTGACGCGGACGCCAGACGGTGGCTATCATATCAGGCAGAGCGCCGGAAACCTTCGCCGCGCCCGAAGCGTAGTGCGTGAGGAGACCTTTACCCGGAGCGCCCGCCATGATCGCCGCCATTCTACGCCTGTTCGCCCTTCGCCCGCTGCTCACCATGGCGATCCTGGGGATTCCACTCATCCTCATCATTGGTGTGGGATTGTTCACCATCCTGGCGCTCAAGTTTCTGCTCTTCATCGTGCTGCCGGTGGTGGTCGTGATCTGGCTGCTGCGCATGCTGTTCCGATCAGGCGATCGGCCGGCGAGCTGATCCGCCGCGCCATCCCGAACCCATTTCCATGAACGCGGACGAGATCCGGGCGAAGCAGGCGCCGCTCAAGCAGCTCTACCGTGAGCACCCTGAAGCGGCGCTCATCACACTCACGGCGCAGGGCACCATCGGCGAAGAGGTCACTTGCAGCGTCGCCACCGGACGCGCACTCGCGGCCGCGGGGCTGCACCGGGCCACGGGCGGCACGGGGCTGAACGTGTGCTCGGGCGACATGCTGCTGGAGGCGCTGGTCGCCTGCGCCGGCGTCACGATGTCCGCGGTCGCCACGGCGCTCGGCATCACACTGCGCAGCGGTGGCGTGGCCGCCGAAGGTGATCTGGATTTCCGCGGCACGCTCGGCGTCGCGAAGGACGTGCCAGTGGGGTTCCAGCGCATCCGCGTGCGCTTCACGGTGGACGCCGACGCGGGCGCCGCCGAACGGGAGAAGCTTCTCGAGCTCACGCGGCGCTACTGCGTGGTGTATCAGACGCTCGTCGCCGGCGTTCCGGTGGACATGGCATACGACGGCACGGTGTAGGCGCGGCGCTCCCGTCCGGCGCCACACCGCGAACGTCACGCCTCGCGCCGCCTCCGCCGTCCCGTCGAAGGCGACAGATCGATCAGGAGCGCGATCACGATCCCCACGATCGGCCAGAGCGTCCATTGCCCGCCGAACCAGTGGAGCACCACTGTGTACCAGAGCAGCGTGGTGGGAAGAAAGATGAACCCCAGCACCGGCCAGAGCAGTGTGGTGAAGAGGCCGGCGAACCACGTGCTGAAGAACCACAGCAGCAGGATGACGATGCGCGGCGCCGCGAGCGCGATCAGGGCCAGGAGACAGGGCATGTGGAAGCACCTCCAGGTTCATTCAGCCCGATAGCGTACGTTCGTGGTGCGGTCCGGGTTCCAGAGCAGCACGCATCAACCATACCGCAAACCGGTCTCCACCGGTGTGACGCGCTTCTCGAGCACATCACGCCGCATGCCCACCATCCTGGCGTGCGTTGCAATGTCCTTCACCGCCAGGCGTGACATGTGCGTCTCCGCTCATCGCGCCCGATGACACGCGGGACCGCGCAGCGCCTCGCACGCGCGCGAGCGTATCGAACTCGTCACCAATCGCCTCGAAGAACGCCCCGCCGTGACAGCACGTGGCGAGCCTGCCGGAGCAGCGAGCTGGCGGGACACGCGAGCCGGTCATGACACCTCCGGTTCCGGGGGCAAACCCACGGCCAGCATGGTCCTTGCTGTATATCGGCTGACTGAAGATGGAGATGCGCCGCGCGCCCGTCGAGTCCGGAACGCCATCGGAGTACGACCTGAATGTCTCTCTGGCCCCTCCTCATTTATTTCGTGATCGTGCTCCTGCTCGTCGGAGCAATGCTTGCGCTGTCGTACGTGCTGGGGCAGCGGCACAGCGCACCCGCGAAGGGCACACCATACGAGGGCGGCATCGTGTCGGAGGGTTCGGCGCGCGTGCGCTTTCCGGCCGAGTTCTATCTCGTCGCCGTGTTCTTCGTGGTGTTCGACCTCGAAGCCGTGTTCCTGTTCGCATGGGCCGTGGCGAGCCGGACACTCGGCTGGCCAGGCTACTTCGAGGCGCTGGTCTTCACCGGCGTGCTGGTGCTGACGCTGGTGTATCTCTGGGGCATTGGTGCACTCGACTGGGGACACGTGCACGGCGCGCGGCGTACACGGGGACGCGTCTGATGCAGTGGTCCGTGGAGACGCCGCATCCCCCCGTGCAGATCGGCACGCGAGCGCAATCCGACGACGATGCCATTCGCCGCACGCTCGTCATGTCGCGGCTGCAGGATCTGCTCGCGTGGGGGCGCAAGAATTCCATCTGGCCGTTCGGCTTCGGTCTCTCCTGCTGCTTCGTGGAACTGGCGACGAGCATCACGAGCAAGTACGACATCGCGCGCTTTGGCGCGGAGGTCATCCGCAATACGCCGCGCGAAGCGGACATGATGGTCGTCGCCGGCACGGTCTTCATCAAGATGGCGCCCATCGTGCAGCGGCTCTACGAACAGATGATGGAGCCGCGCTGGGTGATCTCCATGGGCTCGTGCGCCAATTCGGGCGGGATGTACGACATCTACAGCGTCGTCCAGGGCGTGGACAAGTTCCTGCCGGTTGATGTCTATGTGCCCGGATGCCCGCCGCGTCCGGATGCCTTCATGGAGGGACTGCTGCTGCTGCGGCAGGCGGTGGGCACCGAGAAGCGCCCGCTGAGCTGGACGGTGGGCTCGCAGCGCGTCGAGCGCGGGCCACTGCTCTCGCAGCGCGATCTCAAGCGCGCCGAACGCCAGAAGACCACGCTGCTCCGTCCGCCCGATCATGTCTGACCGGCCGCACGAGGGTCCATGATCGCCACGTCCGACATCGGTACGCAACTGCACGAGGAAGTCAGCTCGGCCATTGTCGCCACCCAGCAGACGCGCGACGGCATCCCCACCTTCTGGCTCGCGCGCGACCGGGTGGGCGACGTGATGCGCCATCTCAAGACCGGCGTGGAGCAGCCCTACGCGATGCTCTACGACCTCACGGCGATTGACGAACGCATGCGCAAGCATCGCGAGGGCGAGCCCGCGAGCGACTTCACCGTCGTCTATCACCTGCTGTCGTTCGAGCGGAACGCGTATCTGCGGCTCAAGGTGGCGCTCTCCGCCGGCGACCTGCACATCCCCACGATCACGCCCATCTGGCCCTCGGCCAACTGGTACGAGCGTGAGATGTGGGACATGTTCGGCATCGAGGTGGATGGTCATCCGCACCTCACGCGGATCCTGATGCCCGACACGTGGGTGGGTCATCCACTGCGCAAGGATCATCCCGCGCGCGCCACCGAGATGGGGCCCTACCAGCTCACGCCCGACAAGGAGCAGCGTGAGCAGGACGCCATGCGCTTCGTGCCCGAGGCGTGGGGGATGCAGCGGCGCAGCGCGGATGCCGATTTCATCTTCCTGAACGTGGGGCCGCAGCACCCCGGCACGCACGGCGTGCTGCGCATCGTGCTGCAGCTCGACGGTGAGGAAATCCTGGACGCCGTGCCCGAGATCGGCTTTCACCATCGGGGCGCCGAGAAGATGGGAGAGCGCCAGAGCTGGCACACGTTCATCCCGTACACCGACCGGATTGACTACCTGGGCGGCGTGATGAACAACCTCGCGTATCTCACGGCCTACGAGAAGCTGGCGGGCATCGAGGTGCCGCCGCGCGCGCAGGTGATCCGCGTGATGCTCTCCGAGCTGTTCCGCATCATCAGCCATCTCGTGTGGTACGGCACGTTCTCGCAGGATCTCGGACAGCTGTCGCCGGTGTTCTTCACGTTCAACGATCGGGAGCGCGCCTTCGGCATCATCGAGGCCGTCTGCGGCGCGCGCATGCACCCCAACTGGTTCCGCATTGGCGGCGTGGCGGACGATCTGCCACAGGGGTGGGACACCATGCTGCGCGACTTCGTGAAGTATTTCCCGCCGCGACTCAGGGAGTACGACCGGGAAATCCTGGGCAACCGCATCTTCAAGGCACGCACGAAGGACGTTGGCGTGTACACGCTGGACGAGGCCATTGACTGGGGCGTGACCGGCCCGAATCTGCGCTCGTGCGGCTTCGAGTGGGACTTCCGGAAGAAGCAGCCGTACTCCGGCTACGAGCAGTTCGACTTCGCGATTCCCACGGCGACCCACGGCGACTGCTACGATCGCGCGCTGGTCCGCGTGGAGGAAATGCGGCAGAGCCTGCGCATCATCGAGCAGTGCATCGACCGCATGCCGCCCGGGCCGGTGAAGTCGCTGCAGGCCGCGGCCACGCCGCCGATCAAGGCACACACCATGCACGACATCGAGACGCTGATCACGCACTTCCTGGGCGTGGCGTGGGGTCCGGTGCCGCCGCCGGGCGAAGCACTGGGCGCCATCGAAGCCACCAAGGGAAACAACGGCTATTACCTGGTGAGCGATGGGGACACGACGTCGTACCGCACGCGCATTCGCGCGCCGTCGTTTCCGCACATGCAGACGCTTCCCCTGCTCTGCCGCGGACTGATGATCCCGGACCTGCTCGCGATTCTGGGCAGTCTGGACTACGTGCTGGCGGACATTGATCGATAGGGACGCCCAATGGCCCTGAGCGCTGACGAGGAACGCGAGATCCGCGATGAAGCGGCGAACTACCCCACGCGAAGCGCCGTCTGCATTGATGCCATGAAGATCGTGCAGCGCCATCGCGGCTGGGTGTCGGATGACGCGCTGCGCGACATCGCCGGCTACCTCGACATGTCGGTGGATGAACTGGATGGGATCGCCACGTTCTACAATCTCATTTTCCGCAAGCCGGTGGGCCGGCACGTGATCATGGTCTGCGACAGCGTGAGCTGCTGGATCATGGGGTCGGAGCGGCTGACGCAGGCGATTGCCACGCGGCTCGGCGTCACGGCCGGCGGCACGACACCGGACCAGCGCTTCACGCTGCTGCCCATCGTGTGCCTGGGCGCCTGCGATCATGCGCCGGTGCTGATGGTGGATGATGATCTCCATCACGATGTGGACGCCGCCGCGGTGGACCGGCTGCTCGATCGCTACCCGTAGCCCGCGCGGAGACGCCGATGGTGGAAACGCCGCTCACACGGAACATGCGCGCCGATGGCGAGGCGCCGGACCTCCAGGCATACGAGAAGGCCGGCGGCTATCAGAGCATGCGGTCCGCGCTGCGCATGGCGCCGGCGGACATCACGAACCTCGTGAAGCAGTCAACCCTGCGCGGGCGCGGTGGCGCGGGCTTCCCCACCGGGCAGAAGTGGAGCTTCGTGCCGATGGGCGATGATGCGCCACGCCCCAAGTATCTGGTGTGCAACGCGGACGAAATGGAGCCCGGCACATTCAAGGATCGCCTGCTGCTCGAAGCCGATCCGCACCAGCTCATCGAGGGAATGATCATCGCCGCCCACGCGATTCAGGCGGAGGTGGCGTACATCTTCCTGCGTGGCGAGTACGTGCTGGCCGCCGCGCGGCTGCGCGCCGCGATCGCCGAAGCGTACGACGCGCACTATCTGGGCAAGCGCATCGCGGGTACGGACCAGGCGCTCGACCTGCACGTGCACGTGAGCGCGGGGCGCTACATGTGCGGCGAGGAGACCGGCCTGCTCAATGCCCTCGAAGGGAAGCGCGCCAACCCGCGCGCCAAGCCGCCGTATCCGCAGGTCTCGGGGCTCTGGGGAAAACCCACGATCGTGCAGAACGTCGAGACGCTCTGCAACCTCCCCTGCATCGTGGAGCGCGGCGCGGACTGGTTCAAGGGACTGAGCCGCACGAAGAATGGCGGCACCAAGCTGTACGGCGCGAGCGGCAAGGTGCGCCGCCCGGGACTCTGGGAACTGCCCATGGGCGCGACCATCCGCGAGATCCTCGAGGAGCACGCGGGCGGCATGCAGGACGGCGTCACCTTCCGCGGCGCGCTCCCCGGCGGCGCGTCCACCGACTTCGTCACCGACGACCACCTCGATGTGCCCATGGATTTCGATGAGCTGGAGAAAGTGGGGAGCCGGCTGGGCACCGGCACCATGATCATCCTGGATGACCGGACCTGTCCGGTGGGGATGTGCTGGAACCTCGAGCACTTCTTCGCGCAGGAATCCTGCGGCTGGTGCACGCCGTGCTGGAGCGGGCTGCGATTCGCGGCACGCACGCTCCGCGCGCTGGAAGAGGGGCACGGAGCGCCGGGAGATCTCGAAGCGCTCGAGCACCAGGCGTGGTTCTGCGCGCCGGGCAACACCTTCTGCGCGCTGGCGCCGGGCGCCGTCGAACCGCTGCAGAGCGCGCTCAGGTATTTCCGAGCCGACTTCGAGCGGCACATCACGGACCACCGCTGTCCCTGGATGTGAGCGATGCCCACGCTCGTCGTTGACAACCACCCCTTCCAGGTCCGCGCGGACCAGAACGCACTCGAGGCGTGTCTCTCGCTCAAGCTCGACCTCCCGTACTTCTGCTGGCATCCGGCGCTGGGTTCCGTAGGCGCGTGCCGCCAGTGCGCGGTCAAGCAATTCAAGGACGAGAAGGATACGAAGGGCAAGCTGGTGATGGCGTGCATGACCGCCGTGAGTGACGGCATGCGCCTCTCCATTGCCGATGACGACGCGCGGCGATTCCGCGCCTCGGTGATCGAAGGGCTGATGGAGAATCACCCGCACGACTGTCCCGTGTGCGATGAAGGCGGCGAGTGTCACCTGCAGGACATGACGGTGATGACGGGACACGATTATCGCCGCTACCGCTTCCCCAAGCGCACCTTCCGTAATCAGGATCTGGGCCCCTTCCTGAATCACGAGATGAACCGCTGCATCCAGTGCTACCGCTGCGTGCGCTTCTACCGGGAATACGCGGGCGGGACGGATTTCAACGTGTTCAAGCTGCGCGATATCGCGTATTTCGGCCGACAGCAGGATGGCGTGCTCGAGAACGAGTTCGCCGGCAATCTGGTGGAAGTGTGTCCAACGGGCGTCTTCACCGACAAGACGCTCAAGCGCCACTACACGCGCAAGTGGGATCTCACCATGGCGCCGTCAGTCTGCGTGCACTGCAGTCTGGGGTGCAACACAACGCCCGGAGCGCGCTACGGGAAGCTGCGCCGCATGGTGAATCGCTACAACGGCGCCGTGAACGGCTACTTCCTCTGCGACCGCGGACGATACGGCTACGAGTTCGTGAACAGTGGGCGACGCATCACGCGGCCGCTCCTTCGCGACGGCGGGTCCGAACGGATCGTGAGCCGCGACGAGGCACTGGACCGCGCGAGCCATCTCATCACGGAGAGTCGGAGCGTGATCGGCATCGGATCGCCGCGCGCGTCGCTCGAAGCCAACTTCGCGCTGCGCGCGGTGGTGGGCGCGGAGCACTTTCACCTGGGAATGAGCGACGCGGACGCCGCGCTCGCCGGTCTCATGCTCGAGCTGCAGCGTGCGGGGCCGGCACACGTGCCATCGCTGCGCGAGACCGAGCAGTACGACGCCGTGTTCATTGTGGGCGAGGATGTGTCGAACACCGCGCCGCGTCTGGCGCTGAGTCTGCGGCAGTCGGCACGCCAGCAACCCATGCAGCGGCTCCGGGCGCTGAAGATTCCGCTCTGGCAGGACCACGCCGTGCGCGAAGCCGTGCAGGCGGAGCACGGCCCATTCTTCATTGCATCGGTGAACGCGACGAGGCTCGACGATCTCGCCACCAGCGCGTATCGGGCGGCGCCGGATGACATTGCGCGTCTTGCGTTCGCGGTCGCGCATCACGTGGACGCATCGGCGGTCGCGGTAGATGGGTTGAGCGGGGACCTGGATGATCTGGCGCGGTCATGCGCCGCGGCGCTGGCGACGGCCGAGCGCCCGCTCATCGTGTCCGGCGCAGGATGCCGCAGCGCGAGCGTGATTCGTGCGGCGGCCGCCCTCGCGCGCGCGCTGCACGCCAAGGGGCGAGCGGTGGGACTGTGCTTCGCGCTCCCCGAATGCAACACCATGGGAACGCTGCTGCTGGGCGGCAAGCCGCTGGGCGAGGCGCTGGACGCCGCCGCCAGGCCGGAGCTCGTGATCGTGCTGGAGAACGATCTCCATCGTCGCGCGGGCGCCGTGCGCGTGGAGGCGCTGCTCTCGTCCGCGGCGCACGTGATCGTGCTGGATTCGATCGAGACCGCCACCAGCGCGCGCGCCGATGTGGTGTTGCCCGCCGGCACCTTCGCCGAATCCGACGGCACGCTCGTGAACAACGAGGGGCGCGCACAACGCTTCTTTCAGGTGCTGCTCCCCGACAGCGAAATACAGGAGAGCTGGCGATGGCTCGCGCAATTGCGCGCAGCAACGCATCGAAGCGGCGATGCCTGGGAATCGCTCGACGATGTGCTGCACGCAATGGGCGGTGCGGTTCCGAGCCTGGCGCCCGCGATCGAGGCGGCGCCGCTGTCGCACTACCGCATGGCGGGAGCGCGCGTGCCGCGCGAGCCGCAACGCTACAGCGGTCGCACGTCGATGCTCGCGAACATCGATGTCAGTGAGCCCAAGCCACCGGAGGATGTGGACGCACCGCTCTCCTTCACGATGGAAGGCACCACCCGTCAGCCGCCGTCGGCGCTCATCCCGTTCTTCTGGTCGCCCGGTTGGAACTCCATCCAGGCGGTGAACCAGTACCAGACCGAGATCGCGGCGGCGCTCGAAGGGGGCGATCCCGGGGTGCGGCTCATCCACGCGGATGGGAGCACGGGCGGACCGGCGCGCCCGGAGATTCCCGCCGCATTCGCCGCACGGAAGGGTGAATGGCTCGTTGTGCCACTGCACCATGTGTTCGGCTCGGATGAGTTGAGCCACGAAGCACCCGCCGTCGCCCAGCTCGCCCCGGCGCCATACGTTGCGCTCAACGCGGCGGATGCGAATGCGCTCGGCGCCCACGAAGGCGACGTCATTGACATCACCCTGGACGGCGTCACGCAACGGCTCCCGCTCAAGATCGCGCCGGCGCTTCCCGCCGGCGTCGCGGGAGTGCCGGTTGGCCTCGAGGGGATGCCGGCCGTGACGCTGCCCGCGTGGTCGCGACTGGTGACGCACACATGACGACCACGCCGTACCACCCCGTCATCGCGATCATCGGGATTCTGCTCGTCGTGCTGAATCTCGCGGCGCTGCTCATCTGGATCGAGCGGCGGCTGCTGGCGCTCTGGCAGGATCGCTACGGCCCCAACCGTGTGGGTCCCTTCGGGCTGCTGCAGCCACTCGCCGACGCCATCAAGCTCTTCGCGAAGGAGGACTGGATTCCGCCGTTCGCGGACACGGTGGTGTTCGTGATCGCGCCCGCGATCGTCGTCTTCACCACCCTCCTCGCCTTCGCGGTCATTCCCGTGTGGCCGGGCGTGGTGATAGCCGATCTCAATATTGGCGTGCTCTTCTTTCTGGCCATGTCATCGCTCGGCGTGTACAGCGTGGTGCTGGCCGGCTGGTCGTCCGACAACAAGTACGCGCTGCTGGGCGGCCTGCGCGCGGCAGCGCAGATGGTGAGCTACGAAGTGTTCATGGGCCTCTCGCTCATGGGCGTGGTGCTCCTGGCGGGGTCGTTCCGGTTGTCCGACATCATCGACGCCCAGCGGCATCTCTGGTTCATCATCCCGCAGTTCGTGGGTTTCCTGCTGTTCTTCGTGGCCGGCGTCGCGGAAACGCGCCGCCTCCCCTTCGATCTGCCGGAAGCCGAGAGCGAGCTGGTAGCCGGATACCATTCCGAGTACTCGGGAATGAAGTTCGGCATGTTCTTTGTGGGAGAATACATCGGCATCACGCTCATCAGTGCGATGATCACGGTGCTGTTCTTCGGCGGATGGCTCGGACCCTGGCTGCCGCCGGTGATCTGGTTCCTGATCAAGACGGCGTTCTTTCTCGGCGTCTTCATCCTGCTGCGCGCGGCACTGCCCCGCCCACGGTTCGATCAGCTCATGGCATGGGGGTGGAAGCTCATGTTGCCGCTGGCGCTGCTCAACCTGCTCGTGACAGGAGCCATTGTCCTGGGAGCCGGCACATGATGAGCATTCTGCGCACGCTCTGGGACGTCGCGCTGCACGCGTTCCAGCCGCGAGTGACGAAGCAGTATCCCGAGCAGCCGGCCTATCTGCCGCCGCGCTGGCGCGGCCGGATCATCCTCTCGCGCGATCCGGACGGCGGCGAGCGGTGCGTGGCGTGCTACCTCTGCGCCGTTGCCTGTCCCGTGGACTGCATCTCGCTGCAGGCCACCGAAGACGCGAACGGGCGGCGCTATCCCGAGTTTTTCCGCATCAACTTCTCCCGGTGCATTTTCTGCGGTTACTGCGAAGAGGCGTGTCCGACGTACGCCATCCAGCTCACGCCGGACTTTGAAATGTCCGAATACTCGCGGCAGAACCTCGTGTACGAGAAGGAGGACCTGCTCATCGATGGTGAGGGAAAATATCCCGGCTACAATTTCTGGCGGGTAGCCGGCGTGCAGATCGGTGGAAAGGACAAGGGCGAGTCGGAGAACGAAGCGCCGCCCGCCGATCTCCACGATCTGATGCCCTGACACAGGGGACCGACCCATGGCGGTGATCTTCTACATCGCGGCGGCGGTGGCGATTGCGGCGACCATCCTGACGATCACTCGCGTGAACCCCGTGCACGCGCTGCTCTATCTCATCGTGTCGCTGCTCGCCGTCGCCGTCGTGTTCTTCGTGCTGGGAGCACCATTCATCGCCGCGTTGGAGGTGATCATCTACGCGGGTGCAGTGATGGTGCTGTTTGTCTTTGTCGTCATGATGTTCAACCTCGGCTCGTCCACGATCGCGCTGGAGCGCGCCTGGCTCACGCCGGGAACGTGGGCGGGACCGGCGGTGCTGGCGGCGATCCTGCTCGCCGAAGTCATCGTCGTGCTGGCGCACGGCGGCACGGCACGCACGGCCGGCACCGCGGTGAGCCCGCATCAGGTGGCGACCGCGCTCTACCAGCCGTATCTGCTCGGCGTGGAGCTCGCCTCGTTTCTGCTCATGGCCGGGCTCATTGGCGCCTATCACCTGGGTGCGCGGCGGGAACCGCGCCAGTCCAGGCGCGCGACATGACGCCGATTCCCCTGAGCGCGGGACTCGCGCTCGCGGCGGTGCTCTTCGTCCTGGGGCTGATCGGCCTGCTCGCGCGCCGCAATCTCGTCTTCATCCTCATGTCGATCGAGATCATGCTCAATGCGGCGGGGCTGGCGTTCGTGGTGGCCGGATCGCGCTGGGCGCAGCCCGATGGCCAGGTGATGTTTCTCTTCATTCTCGCGATGGCCGCCGCGGAGGTATCCGTGGGGCTGGCGCTCGTGCTGCAGTTCTACCAGCAGCGGCAGTCCCTCGACGCGGACGCCGCGAGCGACATGAACGGCTAGCATGCTCGGCCTCGTCTGGCTCATCCCGGCGCTGCCGCTCGCCGGCGCGCTGATTCTCGCGATCGTGGGCGGGCGACTGCCGCGCAGGGCCGTCGCGGTGATCGGCGTCGGCAGCATCGCCCTGGCGACGATCGTCGCGATGCTCATCACGTGGAGTTTTCTCGCGTCGCCGCCAGCGGGGAACAGCTACACGCGCGCAATCTGGACGTGGATGACCGCCGGCGGATTCCACGCGGAGATCGCGTTCTACCTGGACGCGCTCTCGGTGCTCATGGTGCTGGTGGTGACGTTCGTGAGCTTCCTCATCCACCTGTACTCCGCGGAGTTCATGATCGAGGACGAAGGATACGGCCGGTTCTTCTGCTACATGAACCTGTTCGTCGCCTCGATGGTCACGCTGCTCCTGGGGAACAATCTCCTCCTCCTGTACCTCGGCTGGGAGGGAGTGGGGCTGTGCAGCTACCTGCTCATTGGCTTCTGGTACACGGATCCCGCGAACGGGCGGGCCGCGCAGAAAGCATTCATCGTGACGCGCGTGGGCGATTCGGCGCTGATCCTCGGCCTCTTTCTCCTCTATCATCGGCTCGGCACTCTCGACATCCAGCCGCTCATGCAGCGCGCCGCCGAGCAGTGGCCGGTGGGCTCCGGCGTGGCCACGGCAGCCGCGCTGCTGCTGCTGGGGGGCGCCGTGGGAAAATCCGCGCAGCTTCCGCTGCAGACCTGGTTGCCCGACGCGATGGCCGGTCCCACGCCCACCAGCGCGCTGATCCACGCCGCGACGATGGTGACGGCCGGCGTCTATCTGCTGGCGCGGACGCACGTGCTGTATGCGCTCTCACCGGTGGGGCAGCTCGCCGTGGCCGTGGTCGGCGCCGTCACACTGCTCGTGGCCGGCTGCAGCGCGCTCACGCAAAATGACATCAAGCGCGTGCTCGCGTACTCCACCGTGAGTCAGATCGGCTACATGTTTCTCGCGTGCGGCGTGGGTGCGTGGTCCGCCGCGATCTTTCACTTCATGACGCACGCCTTCTTCAAGGCGCTCCTCTTCCTGGCCGCCGGCGTCGTGATCGAAGCGCTGCATCACGAGCACGACATCTTCAGGATGGGGGGACTGCGCAAGGAACTCCCGGTGGCATTCTGGACGTTCCTGATCGCCGGATGTTCGCTGGCCGGGCTGCCGCTCGTCACGGCAGGGTTCTTCAGCAAGGGGCTCATCATCTGGAGCGCGGGCGCTTCGGAGACGGGCAGCACCTGGCTCTGGCTCGCCGGCGTGGTGGGCGTGCTGCTCACGGCCATGTACATCTTCCGTCTCGTCTTCGTGGTGTTCTTCGGCGCACCGCACTCGCGCGTGTCGCATCGCCCGGGATGGGCCATGCAGCTCCCGCTCGTGGTGCTCGCGTTCCTGTCGATTGTCGGGGGATGGGTGAATCTGCCGGCATGGCTCGGCGATCATCCCGCACTGGAGAACTTTCTGCATCTGGCGTTGCCGCCGCTGCGTGAAGGGCATGCCGCGGTGATGGGCGAGCTCGGGTCGGAGGGCATTGTCACGGCCACGCTCATTGTTGGCGTGTTCGTGGCCTGGCTGCTGTACGTCCGTCGGCCCGAGCTGTCCCGCGCGCTTATCGCTCCGGGCTGGTCGCGCGCGCTGCACCGCTTCTGGTTTGCCGATTGGGGGATGGACTGGCTGTACGACCGCGCGTTCGTGCGTCCCACCCTCTGGTTCGCGCGCGTGGATCGCAACGACTGGGTAGACCTCATCTACACGGGCATTGCCGAGGTGTGCGTGGAAGCCTGGCGTGGTCTTCAGATCACGCAGACCGGCAAGGTGCGCTGGTACGCGGCCAGCATCACGATCGGCACCGTGATCTTCATCTTCCTGGCACTGCTCCTGTGATTCTCGTCTGGCTCATCGGTATTCCGATCGTGGCCGGCGTGCTGGCCTGGGCGGGAGAGAAGTGGCGCGCGGAGCTGTCGCGCTGGATCTCGCTCGTGGCGCTGTGCGCCGATCTCGTGCTCGCGCTGATCATCTGGGCCCGCCACGCCGGTGGCGTCACGCTCGTGCCCGACAGCGCCTGGTTCGCGCAGGTAAGCTGGCTCTGGATTCCGCGATGGGGCGTCCATTTCCACCTCGCCATGGACGGTCTGAGCCTGCTGCTGGTGCTGCTCACCTTCGTGCTCGGGATCATCTCCGTGCTGGCATCGTGGCGCGAGATCCAGGACGGGACGGGCTTTTTCCATCTCAATCTGCTCTGGGTGCTCGCGGGCATCACGGGAGTTTTCCTCGCCGAGGATCTGCTGCTCTTCTATTTCTTCTGGGAGATGATGCTGATCCCGATGTACTTCCTGATCGCCATCTGGGGTCACGAGCGGCGGGTGTACGCGGCGACGAAGTTCTTCCTGTTCACACAGCTGAGCAGCCTGCTCATGCTGATCGCGATTCTCGGACTGTACGTGTTGCATCACACGGCGACCGGAACGTGGACGTTCGACTATCCGGCGCTCATCGGGACGCCGCTGCCGCCGAACACGGCGATGTTCCTGATGCTGGGTTTCTTCGTGGCGTTCGCGGTGAAGCTGCCCGTGTTTCCGCTGCACCCCTGGCTGCCCGACGCGCACACGGAAGCGTCCACGGCCGGGAGCATCGTGCTCGCGGGTCTGCTGCTCAAGACCGGCGGCTACGGGATGCTGCGCTTCGTCGTGCCGCTCTTTCCGGAAGCAGCGCACCGGTTTGCGCCCGTCGCCATGGTGCTCGCGGTGATCGGCATCGTGTATGGCGCGCTCATGGCGCTGGGGCAGAGCGACCTCAAGCGACTCGTCGCCTACACGAGCGTGAGCCACCTGGGATTCGTGCTGCTCGGCATTTTCGCGTGGAACACGCTGGCGCTGCAGGGGGCCGTGATCGCGATGATCGCGCACGGCTTCAGCACCGGTGCGCTGTTCGCGCTGGTGGGTGCGCTGCAGGAGCGGACGCACACGCGCGAGATGGACCGGCTGGGCGGACTGTGGGCGGTGGTGCCGCGACTGAGCGGCGCCGCGCTCTTCTTCGCGCTCGCGTCGATGGGGCTGCCCGGACTCGGCGACTTCGTCGGGGAATTTCTCGTGCTGCTGGGAACGTACCGCGAGCATCTCGGTGTGACCATCGTCGCGGTGATCGGCATTCTGGCGTCCACGTTCTATGCGCTGCAGTTGGTGCAGCGCGCGTTTCACGGACCCAACACGAACCACTGGTCCATTCGGGACCTGCTGCCGCGCGAGATACTGATGCTCGCGCCAATGATGCTGATCCTGCTCTGGCTCGGCCTGTGGCCGCAGCCGGTGCTGGATACCTTCCGGCCGGCCGTGGCCGCCTTGCAGCACACCGTGAGCCGGCAGGTGGGGATGGCGCCCGCTGACCGTAGCGGATCCGCGGTGGCGCGACGTGGAGGCGGCCCATGAGCGGCGCGGACTGGATAGCGCTCCTCCCGGTGATCATCACGGGCGCCACGGCTGTTGTCGCCATGGTACTGATCGCGGTACACCGCAGCCACGGGCTCACGCTCGGCGTGACGCTGCTCGGGCTGGTGCTCGCCGTCCTCTCACTCTGGCCGGCTGCGTCGGTCGCGCCGCTGCAGGTCACGCCGCTGCTCGTCGTGGATGATTTCGCCGTCTTCTACCTGGGGCTGATCATCGTCGCGTGCGTCGCGGTGGCGCTTCTCTGTCACGGCTATTTTGCGAAGTGTGAAGGGAGACCGGAAGAGCTGTACGTCCTGCTTCTGCTGGCGACGCTGGGCTCCGAGATCCTGGTCACGAGCACGCATTTCGTGTCGTTCTTCCTGGGGCTCGAGATTCTGAGCGTGGCGCTCTACGCGCTCACGGCGTATCTGCACACGCGAGCGCTCCCGCTCGAGGCGGGGATCAAGTATCTCGTGCTCGCCGCATCGTCCGCCGCCTTTCTGCTATTCGGAATGGCGCTGGTGTATGCAGAGATGGGAACCATGCAATTCCGGGAGATTGCCGATCGCCTTGCGTTGGGCACGGGGCTGCACGGCGCGATGCTGATCGCGGGAGCGGCGCTGCTGATCACCGGAATCGGATTCAAGCTTGGCGTCGTGCCGTTCCATCTCTGGACGCCCGACGTGTACGAAGGCGCGCCGGCGCCCGTTACCGCCTTCGTGGCGACGGTCTCCAAGGGCGGGATGTTCGCGTTGCTCCTCCGGTTCTTCTACGGAAATGGAGGATACCAGACTCCGTCGCTCCATCTGGTGTTCTCGATCATTGCGATTGCCTCCATGCTGGTGGGAAATCTGCTGGCACTGCGGCAGCGCAACGTGAAGCGGATCCTGGCCTACTCGTCCATCGCGCATTTCGGGTATCTGCTCGTCGCCTTCCTGGCGGCGGGCGCGTTCGCCGTGCAGGCGGTGACGTTCTATCTGGTCGCCTACTTCATCACGACGCTGGGCGCGTTCGGCGTGATCGCGATGCTGTCGGATGGCGAGCGTGAAGCGGACGACGTGGATGACTATCGCGGGCTGTTCTGGCGGCGCCCCGTGATCGGGACGGTGTTCACGCTGATGATCCTGTCGCTCGCAGGCATTCCGATCACCGCCGGTTTCCTGGGCAAGTTCTTCATCATCGCGGCGGGCGCGTCATCGTCCGTCTGGGCGTTGATCATCATCCTGGCTGTCACGAGCGTCATCGGATTGTTCTATTATTTGCGTATCGTGATCGCGGTGTACGCGGCGCTGCCGGGTGCCGCCGAGGGCGCCGTCGAGGGAGCGCAGCCGCGGACGCTGTCGCTGTCGGCCACGAGCGCTGGAACCCTCATCGTGCTGGCGGTGCTGCTCGTGTGGTTCGGGGTGTATCCAACGCCGATTCTGAATCTCATTCAGGTGGCGGCGGCGGCGCTGTAGGCGGAGAATGGGGGAAAAGGCGGGTGAGGGAATGGGCAATCGGGAATGGGGAATCGTGGGAATAGGGAAAAGTGACAGACGCGATTCGCCTCCGCCCTTGTCACCGGGCAGCGGAGCGCAGTCAACGAGAAACGGCTGGACAGGATTTCAGGATTGACAGGATTACAAGGATTGGCAGGATTCCCACGGTGCTATTCCCAAGGAAGTTGCCGTGATGCTGCGAACGGACTGCAACTGGAGGATTGGGCTCCCAAGAATCCTGTCAATCCTGTAATCCTGTCTTTTGGTTTGTCGCAGCAT
>Ga0207707_10001584_pt1 | contig 20963 bp, 16 predicted proteins | sample KBSC83BmetaG_FD_184336 | JGI IMG/M metagenome (GOLD analysis project Ga0207707, IMG submission 184336) | Corn rhizosphere microbial communities from Kellogg Biological Station, Michigan, USA - KBS C8-3B metaG (SPAdes) (version 2) | ecosystem: Host-associated > Plants > Roots > Rhizosphere ...
CACCTGTGCCGCGGCAATTTCCGGTCCTCCTGGGTCGCGTCCGGCGGCTACGACTTCGTCGCCGAGGCGCTGTTCAACCAGCTCGACGTGGACGGGTTCTTCCTTGAGTACGACGACGAGCGCTCCGGCGGCTTTGAGCCGCTGCGGTTCGTGCCAAAGGGCAAGCAGGTCGTTCTCGGCCTGGTCACCACCAAGCGGCCGGAGCTCGAGTCCAAGGACGACCTCAAGCGGCGCATCGACGAGGCCGCCAAGCACGTGCCGCTCGATCAGCTGTGCCTGTCCGGCCAGTGCGGCTTCGCCTCCACCGAGCAGGGCAACGCGCTGACGGCCGACGACCAGAAGGCGAAGCTGGAGCTGGTCGTGGAAACCGCCGCCGAGGTCTGGGGCTAGTGTCTCCGGAGTCCCTTCCGTCACCGAGGTTTCTGGCGTCTAGCACATTTCTCTCTCATCGCCTTGGGTGCGTGCCATATAGACGGCGCCTGCGGGCGCCGCCGGAAGACCCTGTGGGCAGGCCTGACTCCGGGTTGCCGGGGCGGCCTACGACCCGCTGGCGGGCTTTGTGGGATGACACAACGCTGGGACGTGACCGGCAGGGGACGGATACAAGCTAACTCGCGATCCGCTAGACCCCGATTATTCCTTCTTGCGGGGTTCCCGGTCGGGTGAGAGTATCCAAGACAAATCTCCGGACGATCGACTCTCTATTTGTCACCAACCAGCGTACGATTAATCACGAGTAGGTGAATGCCGATGAGATTTCGGCTTTTGTCGGTGAGGACCGCCTGCCTCGCTGGGGCGACCGCACTCGCACTGACCGCTGCCGCGTGCAGCAGCAGCTCATCCTCGTCGGGCACTAGCAGCGCGACCGGGTCCGCACTACCGTCCACCGCCCTCAAGACGGGCGGCTCGATCACGGTCCTCGAAAGCAGCGGGTACTCCGGTGCATGGTCGACCCTCGACCCGGCGCAGAACAAGGAAGGCGCCGCCACCCAGGACTTCATGACCGCGATCTACGGGGAGCTCTTCCACCTCGGCACGGGCGGGAAGATCACTCCCGACCTGGCCACCGGCTACACGTTCAGCCCGGACGCCAAGACCGTCACGATCACGCTGCGACAGGGCGTGAAATTCACCGACGGCACCCCGTTCAACGCACAGGCGGTCTACACCAACTGGATGCGGGACCTCGGCACGGTCGGTATCAAGAACGGCCTCAACCCGCCGTGGAACGTCAAGGAACTGCCGGCCCCCAAGGGCAGCCCGCCCGGCACGGCAATGCCGCCGGCCCCGGGAGCCATTCAGGTCACCGGCCCGTACACGCTCGTCGTTAACCAGAGCATCCCGAACGGCGCCTTCGTCGACCAGCTCTTCGACTCCATCGCCAACTGGATCGCCTCGCCTACCGCCCTGACGAAGGAAGGCGCGTCGTTCGGCCAGAACCCGGTCGGCGCCGGGCCGTTCACGGTAGCGAGCAACACGCCCAACAACCAGCTCGTCGTCAAGAAGAACCCGGGCTACTGGGAAAAGGGCAAGCCGTACCTCGACCAGATCACGTTCAAGACCGTCGGCAGCGACGAGGCGGCCTACGAGGCGCTGCTCGCCGGGCAGGGCCAGGTCTACGAGAACATGTCCACCAATGCGCTGATCGACCAGTCGAAGCAGCACTTCCAGGTGGAGAACAACCTCGGTACCTCGCCGTACGACCTGCAGCTGAATACCGCGGTCCCGCCGTTCAACAACCCCAAGGCACGCCAGGCGATCTACGCGGCGACCGACTTCCAGCCGATTCTGCAGCACCTGTTCGGCGGCAAGTACCCGGTCGTCCAGGGCTTCACCGGGCCCGGCGGCATCTGCTACCAGCCGAAGGTGCCTGGCTACCAGGGATATGACCCGACGCTGGCCAAGCAGCTGATCAAGGAATCCGGCCTTGACAAGGTGACGATCCAGCTCGGCACGATCGCCCTGAAGACCGCGCAGGATTCAACGAACGCGCTGGCCAGCGAATGGGAGGCGATCGGGCTCAAGGTCAAGCAGACGTCCTGGCCGCTGTCCGGGCTGATCGCCGCCTTCGAGGCGAACAAGGGCAAGAACTGGCAGGCAATGGTGCAGACCGCGGGCGCTTACGACCCGGCGGGCGGCATCGGCGTCGGCTTCCGGTTCTCGTCTCTCTCGCCGTTCAGCGGTGTGCACGACCCGCAGCTGGACAAGCTGCTCCAGCAGGCACAGGGCTCCACGAGCCTGTCAACCCGGTGCTCCTTCTACGACCAGGCGGCCGCGTACATCGCCAAGAACTACTACGGGCCGTTCTACTTCGCGTTCTCCCCGGCGAACATCTCGGTGCACGGCATCGGCGGACCAGGCCTTTCCACGCCGTTGTCCTCCGTCGCGGTCGTGCCGACGATCCCCTGGGAGAGCGTGTACTACAACCCGTCCGGCTCCTGACGGCTGACTCGGCAAATTACTGGAGGACACAAGAATCATGGCGCTGGCTCAGCAAATCCAGCTCCAGACTGGCGGGTCCGGCGCGCGCGGCAGCGCGCGCCGGATCGCCGGGTCGCCCGCGCTGCGGGTCGCGGGCCGGCGATTGCTCTCCGCCATACCGGTACTCATCGGCGTCACGTTCCTGACCTTCGTGGTCATGAGCACGCTGCCCAACACCACCGCTCAGGCCATACTCGGGCTGAACGCCAGCCCGTCAGCGGTGATCGCGCTCAACCACTCGCTTGGCCTGGACCAGCCATTCTGGGTGCAGTACTGGCACTGGCTCAGCAACGTGCTGCACGGTAACTTCGGGACGTCCATTCAAGGCCAGAGCATCAACCACGAACTGGCCAGCCGGGTGCCGACCACCCTGATGCTGCTGCTCTACGCGCTGGTCGTCTCGGTCGTGCTCGCGATCATCGTGGCGGCGCTCGCGGCGCGCCGGCCGAACGGCATCGCGGACCGGCTCAGCCTCGCGGTCAGCGTGCTCGGGCTGTCCATCGCGCCCTACGCGTTCGCGTTGGTGCTCATCATCGTCTTCGCGGTCAAGCTGGCGTGGTTCCCGGTCCTGTCCGGCCCCGTCACCGACCCCTCCTCGTTCTTTAGGAACCTGACGCTGCCCGCCGCCTCGATCGGGTTCGGACTGTTCGCGATCTACACCCGGCTGCTGCGGGCCGACGTCGTCGAGCAGATGCAGCGCGAAGACTACATCGTCACCGCCAAGGCCAAGGGCGTCGCGCCCTGGCGGGTCCTCATCCGGCACGCGCTGCGCAACTCCATGTTCAACCTCATCACGGTCATCGGGCTGAACCTGGGGGGACTGATCGGCGCGGCGGCCATCATCGAGACGATCTTCCAGGTACAGGGCATCGGCAACGACCTGCTGAACGGCATCAGCCAACACGACGAACCCCTTGTCGAGGGGATCGTGCTGGTGTTCGCGCTCGTGACCGTTTTTGGCAACCTGCTCGCCGACCTGGCGTACGCGGTACTCGACCCAAGGATCCGGTATGGCCGCTCCACTTCCTGACGTACAGCTCGCGACCCCCACGCCGCCGCCGCTGCCTTCCCTGATCAACGCGCGGCAGCTGCGGGCGCAGCGGATGGGCCGCGCGCTCCGGCTCTGGGTGCCCGCCGGGATCCTCATCATCCTGCTCGCCATCTGCTTCCTGCTGCCGCTGGTCACCACACTGCCCTCGGCGACCAGGGGGAACATCATCTACAACAACGAGCCGCCGTTCTCGCAGGGGCACCTGCTTGGCACCGACGTGCAGGGCGTCGACATCTTCTCCCAGCTCGTATACGGCGGCCAGGTAGCCTTCGAGATCAGCCTGGCCGTCACCGCCATCGGCATCGCGATCGGCGGCACGCTCGGCGTGGTCGCCGGCTACGCCAGCGGCTGGGTGGACGCGCTGGTCTCACGGATCCTCGACATCCTGATCGCGTTCCCCGCGCTCGTGCTCGCGCTGGTCATCGCCCAGGGGCTGGGACCGAGCGAGTTCCACCTCATCCTGGCGCTGTCGGTGTTCGGCATTCCGGCGGTCGGGCGCATCGCGCGCGGCGCCACGCTGGTGATACGCGGGCTGCCGTACATCACCGCCGCCGAACTGGCCGGCACCCGCCGCTGGCGGATCATCGCCCGCCACATCGTGCCTAACATCGTTCCGGGAATCGTGACGTTCAGCCTGCTCGGCATCGGCGTCGTGATCATCTTGGAAGGTGCCCTGGACTTCCTCGGCTACGGCATCCAGGCGCCACAGCCGAGCTGGGGCAACATGATCGCCAACGGCCAGCAAATCTTGTCGGCCCAGCCGGAGTACGTGCTGATCCCGTCGATCGCACTGCTGATCACCGTGGCCGCACTGAACATGCTCGGCGACGCGCTGCGCGAGCGATGGGGAGTCCAGTGAACAGCGTTCCACCGAATGGGGCACTGCTAGAAGTCGAGGACCTGCAGGTCACCTTCGCGGCCGGCGGACGGGAGATCCGCGCCGTCGCCGGCGTCAACTACGCGGTCGAGCCCGGCCGGACACTCGCCATCATCGGCGAGTCCGGGTCCGGCAAGACCGTCGGCTGCCGGGCCATCATGGGCCTGCTGCCTGCCGGCACCCTGATCAGCGGCTCAGCCCGGCTGCGCGGCACCGAGCTGATCGGCCTGTCCGACAGCCAGCTGCGCAAGTACCGCGGCAGCGACATGGCCATGGTGTTTCAGGACCCCGCGCGCTCGCTTAACCCGACGATGCGGGTCGGCAAGCAGATCACCGAAGCGATCATGACGCACCGCAAGGTCACCAAGGCGGAGGCACACGAGCAGGCCGTCGAGCTGCTCCGCCTTGTCCGCATCCCCGCGGCCGAGCGGCGGTTCTTCGAGTACCCGCACCAGCTGTCCGGCGGCATGCGGCAGCGCGTCGTGATCGCCATCGCCCTCGCCTGCCGGCCCAAGCTGCTGTTCGCCGACGAGGCCACCACGGCCCTCGACGTGACCACCCAGGCGCAGATCATGGAGCTGCTGCTCGAGCTCCAGCAGGAACTGGGCATGGCCCTGGTCTTCATCAGTCACGACCTGGGCCTGGCCGCGTCCTACGCCGACGAGGTCGTCGTCATGTACGCGGGCAAGATCGTGGAGCAGGCGCCGGCGAAGCGGCTGTTCGGCGCGGGCGGAACGGTCAAGATGCGGTACACGCGGGCCCTGCTCGACGCGATCCCGCATCTGGAGCGCCCCGCGCACACCGAACTGCCCGTGGTCAGCGGCCGTCCGCCGGACCCGGCCGCGCTCCCGCCCGGCTGCTCGTTCGCGCCGCGCTGCCCCAGCGCCGCCGACGACTGCAGGGCGAAGGAGCCGGCGCTGACCGAGCACGCACCGGGACATCGGTGGGCCTGCTGGCATCCATGCGAGAACGGAGGTGCGGCATGAGCCCATCGCTGGACACCACAGCACCAACGGACAACACCGGTGGCGCGCCCGAGGACGGCAAGAAGCCGCTGCTGGCAGCACGCGACCTCGTGCAGGAGTTCACCGTGCGCGAGGCCGGCGGCGTCAAGGGCGGCGTCGTCCAGGCGGTATCCGGCGTGTCGTTCGACATCATGCCGGGTGAGTCCCTGGGCATCGTGGGCGAGACCGGGTCAGGTAAGTCGACCCTCGCCCGCGCGGTCCTGCAGGCGCCACGGCCGATGGCCGGCTCCGTCCACTTCCGCGGGCAGGACCTCACGAAGCTGCACGGCCGCGGGCTGCTCTCCGCGCGGCAGCACATGCAGTTCGTGTGGCAGGACCCGTTCGGTTCGCTCAACCCGAAGTGGAAGGTGCGGTCCATCGTCGAGGAGCCGCTCATCGCCTACCACGCCGGAGACCGCGTCCGCCGCCGCAAGCGCGTGGAGGAGCTGCTTGACCTCGTCGGCCTCGACCCCGCCAGGTACGCCAAGCGGCACCCCCGGGAGCTGTCCGGCGGCCAGGCGCAGCGCGTCGCGATCGCGCGCGCCGTCGCCCTGGAGCCGAGCCTGCTCATCTGCGACGAGGCCGTCTCCTCGCTGGACGTGCTGATCCAGGCGCAGGTGCTCAACCTCTTCGAGCGGCTTCGCGGCGAGCTGGGCCTGTCCTACCTGTTCATCGCCCACGACCTGGCCCTGGTCAAGCAGGTCAGCGACCGGGTCGCGGTGATGTACCTAGGGAAGTTCTGCGAGGTCGGGCCGGGCGAGGCGGTCTACAAGACGCCGCTGCACCCGTACACGAAGGCGCTCCTCGACTCGATCCCGTCGACCGAGCCGGGCGCGGCGCGGGCCACCGCGACGCTGCGCGGCGAGCCGCCGTCGCCGATCAACCCGCCGTCCGGCTGTCGCTTCCGCACCCGCTGCCCCCGCGCCGCCGACAAATGTGCGCAGGAGGTACCGCAGCCTCGGGAACTCGCCCCCGGCCACCTCGTGGCCTGCCACTTCCCGCTCACGGAAGAGCCTGCGGCGGACTCGGCGGCCGCGGTCCCGGCCCAGACCGAGGTCCCCAAGGCCCCGAGCACCGCCCAGGTCAAGGGCTAGATCACAAGAGGATCCCGAACGAGTTCTTGCTCCGCGCCCCCGCCAGCCCTCATAGCGGGAAGCGCAGAGCAAGAACCCGTTCGGCCCCGTTAAAGCCGACCCGCCCCGGACCTGCACCTGCCCCGGATCTGGGTTTTGACTTTGATTTTGAATTTGACTCTCGCTTTAAAGCGAACCATCGTCGAAAGGAACCGGCCGATGCGCCTGCGGATCCTGCTCGAACCGCACCACGGGGCCACGTACGCGCAGCTCCTCGCCCTCGCCAAGGCGGCGGAAGAGGGCGGTTTCGACGCGTTCTTCCGCTCCGACCACTACCTCGGCATCGACGCCAACGACGTCACCTACCAGCCGACCGACTCGTGGACCACGCTCGCCGGCCTCGGCCGGGAGACCAAGCGGATCCAGCTGGGCACCCTCGTCAACGCGTCGACGTTCCGGCTGCCCGGGCAGCTCGCCGTCGAGGTCGCCACCGTCGACCAGATGAGCGGCGGGCGTGCCGAACTCGGCATCGGCGCGGCCTGGTACGAGCGGGAGCACGAGTACTTCGGCATCCCGTTCCCGCCCCTGGGAGAGCGGTTCGACCGGCTCGAAGAGCAGCTCGCGATCCTCAGCGGGATCTGGGACACCAAGCCGGGGGAGCGGTTCAGCTACGACGGCAAGCACTACCAGGTGAAGGACTGCGCGTCGATCCCCCGCTGGGTGTCCCGGCCGAAGATCATCATCGGCGGCGCGGGCGCGAAGCGCACCCCGACGCTGGCCGCGAGATACGCCGACGAGTTCAACGGCGCGCTCGGCCTGGACCTCCGCGAGCGGTACGCGAACTTCAAGCGGATCTGCGAGGACGTCGTCGGCCGCGACCCGTCGACGGTGCGGATGTCCGCCACCGTGCCCACCTGCATCGGGCGGGACGCCGGCGACCTGGAGCGCCGCAAGGAGTCCCTCGGGGAACCGGGCGCGCGCCTGCTGGCGGCCGGGATCACCGGGTACGCGGGTGACCTGATCCGGGTGATCGAGGACCTCGCGGGCCAGGGCACGGACACCGTGTACCTCCACGTGTACGGACCGTCCGACGTCGCGCACATTGAGTTGCTCGGCGAGCAGGTCGTGAGCCGCTTTTAACGGCGCTATTTTCCCGTTTCAACGGTGCTATTTTCCGCGGTTGACCTTTTGACCTGCGGGAACACGGTAAATCTGACCAGTTGTCCGGTCTACCGTCGTTTGTGAACCCGCACAACGGCCTCGCGGCAAAGGTTGTGCGGCAGGCGTATATCCCGCGCGTGTCCGCTGAGGGAGCATGAGGAATGTAAACGACAGTAAGGACATCAGGGACAACAATGGCGCTGGCACAGCAAGTCCAGCCCCAGCGGGACCCCGGCGGGCGGGCTGACCTCGCCCGCCGGGTGGCCGGCTCACCAGCCCTGCAGCTGGTGGCCCGTCGGCTCCTCACGGCCATCCCGGTGCTGCTGGGCGTCACCTTCCTGACTTTCGTCGTCATGAACATCCTCCCCGGAAACCCTGCTCAGCTGATCCTCGGCATCAACGCGAGCCCGGCGGCGATCCACAAGCTCGAAGTGCAACTCGGACTCGACCACCCGTTCTGGGACCGCTACTGGCTGTGGCTCGACGGCCTGCTGCACGGCAACCTCGGCATCGCCTACAGCAACCAGCAGAGCGTCAACAGCGACATCGCGCAGTACCTGCCCGTCACCTGCTGGCTGCTGCTCTACGCCCTGGTCGGGGCGCTCGCGGGTGGCGTCATCGTTGCGGTGCTCGCCGCCCGCAAGCCCAACGGGCTCTTCGACCGCCTCAGTCTCGCGGTCTCCATGATCGGCCTGTCCTTCGCACCGTACACGCTGGCGGTGTGCCTCGGCTGGCTCTTCGCGGTCAAGCTCGGCTGGTTCCACATCATCGACAGCAGCCTGGGCAACAACCCCTTCACCGCCATCAAGAACCTCACCCTGCCTGCGGCCTCGATCGGCTTCGGGCTGTTCTCGGTCTACACCCGGCTGCTGCGGGCCGACATCGTCGAGCAGATGGAGCGCGAGGACTACATCGTCACCGCGAAGGCCAAGGGCGTCGCGCAGTGGCGGGTGCTCGTCGTGCACGCGACCAAGAACTCGCTGTTCACCCTCATCACGCTCGTCGCGCTCAACCTGGGGACGCTGATCGGCGCGACGGCCATCATCGAGCCGATCTTCTCGCTCCCTGGCCTTGGCGCGGAACTGGTCAACGCCATCAACATCAACGACCTGCCGCTCATCGAGGGCATCGTCGTGCTGTTCGCCCTGGTGACCGTGGCCGGCAACCTCCTCGCCGACCTGCTCTACACGGTCCTCGACCCAAGGATCCGGTATGGCCGCTCAGCTTCCTGACATGACCACGACGGTCCCGCCCCCGCAGCCGTCGCTCCCGTCCCTGGTCAGCAGCCGCCGGCTGAAGTGGCGGAAGGCCGCCCGCGCGCTGCGGCTGTGGGTGCCCGCTGGCATCCTTACCCTGCTGCTGTTCCTCTGCTTCGTCTGGCCCTACATCTACACGATCCCGCCGGGTAACGCCGGCTCGATCCTGGATTCCTCGCTGCCGCCGTTCTCGCCGGGGCACTGGCTCGGCACCGATGCCAACGGCGTGGACATCTTCTCCATGCTCGTCTACGGCGGGCAGGTGTCGTTCGAGATTAGCCTGGCCGTCACCGCGGTCGGCGTCATCATCGGCGGGACCATCGGGCTCGCGGCCGGCTACTTCGGCGGCTGGACCGACTCGGTGCTGTCCCGCGTCATCGACGTGCTGATCGCCTTCCCCGCCTTGGTGCTCGTCCTCGCGATCGCGGAGGTGCTAGGGCCGAGCGAACTGCACCTGATCTGGGCGCTGTCGGCGTTCGCCATCCCCGCGCAGGCGCGGGTATTCCGCGGCGCCACCATGATCGCCCGCCACGCGCCGTACATCACGGCGGCCCGGCTGTCCGGCACGGGCAACTGGAAGATCATCTTCCGGCACATCATGCCGAACGTCATCCCCGGCGTCGTCACGTTCAGCCTGCTCGGCCTCGGCATCATCGTCATCCTGGAAGGGGCGGTCGACTTTCTCGGCCTGGGCATCCAGGTCCCGCAGCCGAGCTGGGGCGAGATGATCGCCAAGGGGCAGAACGTCCTGATCGCGACGCCGCAGTACGTGCTGATCCCGTCCCTCGTCCTGCTGATACTGGTTATGGCGCTGAACTTGCTCGGTGACGCGCTCCGAGAGCGCTGGGGGGTCCGGTGAGCCCAGCCAAGGCGCCGGCACCGTCTGCTTCCACGTGCACGGACCGTCAGATACTGCACGCAGAAAGTCGCTCGGCGGGCAGGTTGTGAGCCGTTTTTAGCGCCGCGGCCCGCTTAAGAGAGGCTTTCCCGGCCGCTTGAACACGGTAGATCGGTCTGGTTGTCCGGTCTACCGTACTTTGTTTGCCCGCACAAGGGCCTCGCGGAAAAGGTTGTGCGGCGGGCAGATGCCGGCGCGCATCCGCTGAGGCAGCATGAGGAATGTGAGAGATCGACAGCACCTTGTGCGGCCACTGTGGGCGACCACTAATCCCGCACGTGAATTCGGTGCGCCAGACACCAGCGCGCTAACGCGGCGCGGGCTGGTCCTGGAATACCCCGCGTCCGCCGGCGGAGGTCGGCCCGCGGCGAAGGCGGCCGGAAATGGCATTCCCAGCTCCGTGGTTAGCGGTCCTGTGGTTAGCGGACGGGCCGCTCGTGGAGATTGACATTCGGGCGGTCAAGCGGCTGCGGGAGTCGGCCGGCGCGCGGGCCGCGATCGCGCCCATGATCGAGGCGCTGTCCCGGTCGGACGCCGACCTGGTCGCGATGCGCGTGGTCTGCGACTGGATCCAGTACAAGGCGAACTTCCGCGACACCGTGATGGTCCGCCCGGTGATCGCGCCGCCGCCGGTCAACGCGGTGCTCGGCAGCACGGGGACCGGCCTGGCCGCCGCCGCGGCGGTCGAGGGCTACGAGCTCGCGATGGACCTGCGCCGCTGCGCGCGGCCCGAGACGGACGTCGCCGCCGAGGTGACCGCGGCGCTGTCCGACGCCGTGCACGTCACCGGCGGGACCGGCGCGGGCGCCGGGGGTCCCCGTGTTGACGAGCACAGTGGCGGCGCACTGGACCGGGTGTGGCTCGAGCCGTGGGTGCCCGGCTCCGCCAGCTGCGTATGGCGGTTCAACGCGCTGTACTGGCAGGCCCTGGCCGCCTGGGAGAAGAGCACCGGCAAGGGGTTCGAGCAGGCGCTGCCCGGCGGGGAGTCCGACGCGCGCAACTCGTCCGCGGCCCGCGAGGTCATCCTCGACCTGTTCTCCAGCTGGGACGAGCTGGCGTCGCGGAGGGCGCTGCCCGAGGAGCTGTACGTCATCGAGCTCGGCGTCGGCAACGGCGGCCAGGCGCGCACCTGGCTGGACGAGTTCGTCGAGCTCGACCGCAGGCACGGCCGCGACTACTACCGGCGGCTGCACTACCTGATGGGCGACTACTCCGCGCACGTGCTCGACCGCGCGCGCCAGGAGGTGGCGCACCACGGGGACCACGTGTCCGGGCTGGTTCTCGAGGCGACCCGGCTGTCGGGCTCGGTCGGGTTCCTCGCCGGCAAGGCGTTCCTCGTCTACATCTCCAACGTCTACGACAACCTGCCGAGCGACGAGGTCGCCGTCATCCGCGGCCGGACGTACCTGGTGCAGACCCGCTCCTACCTGGCCGGCCCGGCCGCCGACGCGATCGCCGCCCGGTTCGAGCTCAAGCGGACCGAGATCGCCCAGCTCACCGAGCGGCTGCTGCGGATCGGGCCCGAGCTGCTCGCCGAGTCGCAGCCGGACAAGTTCCCCGACACCGGCCAGGCGGTGCTGTTCTGGCAGGCGGTCTGGGAGTCGCTGCGCCAGGCCGAGCGCTACGTGCCGCTCGAGGGCCTGGACACCTACCGGATCACCCCCGCCGTGACCGGGGAGATCCTCCGCCCGCTGCTCGCCGCCGAGGGCGAAGTGCGGATGCACGTGTCCAACGGGGCGCTGTCGTCGTTCGCCGACACCCTCCCGCTGCTCCACCCGTTCGGCCGCCTCGTCTGCCACGACCTGTTCACCACGTCGCCCGGCGAGTACCGCGCGGGCTTCTTCGGCCCCGGCAAGTACGACGGGTCGGTCGTCAACTGGGTCAACGGGCCGCTGCTGCAGCTGCTGGCCAGCCGCCGCGGCTTCGGCGTGCGCTTCTCCCCGTTCAGCGCCCGTCCCGCGTCCAACGTCAAAACGCTGACCGCCCAGGTCAGGGATTGAAGCAGATGATCGAGAACGCAGGCCGCCGCCTCCCGCCCCTACCCACTACTGTGGTCGGGTCCTACAGCGTGCCCGAGTGGCTTGAACGGCTGAAGACCGAGTACTACCAGCGGCGGATCAGCGCCGCGCACCTCACCGAGATCCACGAGGTGGCCATCAAGGCGGCGGTCAAGGACCAGGAGCGGGCCGGCATCGACATCGTCTCCGACGGCGAGCTGCGCCGGGACAACGACATCGACTACTTCCTCGCGCGGATCCCCGGCGTGCACATCGCGCAGCGGGCCAAGTCCGACTACTACGACTACTACGACGCTGACGTCACCGCGCCACTGCCGGCCGACGACAAGTCGGCGCTCGGCCTGGCGGGCGACTTCGTGTTCACCCGCGCGCTGACCGACCGCCCGGTCAAGTTCTCCTTCACCGGCCCGTTCTCGCTGTCCCGGCGGCTGAGCAGCTCCGCCTACAACGACCCGGCCGAGCTGGTGCGCGCCCTCGCCCGGCGGCTCAACACCGAGGCGCGCGCCCTGGCGGACGCCGGCGCGCCGTTCCTGCAGATCGACGAGCCGTTCCTGGCCGGCTACCCGGAGCAGGCGGCCCTGGCGGTCGAGGCCGTGAACATTGTCACTGACGGCGTGCCGGTCACCTGGGCGCTGCACGTCTGCTACGGCAACCGCTACGCCCGCCCTTCCTGGGAGGGGCACTACGACTTCCTGTTCCCCGCGGTGCTCGAGGCCCGGGTCGACCAGCTCGTGCTCGAGTTCGCCCGCAAAGGGCTGGAAGACCTGCGGCTTATCAAGGAGTACGCCTGGCCGTCGGCGCTCGGACTCGGCGTGATCGACGTCAAATCGCCGGCCGTGGAAAGCGAGGAACTGGTGGCCGCCAGGATCAGGCGCGCCCTCGAGTACGTCGACCCCGGCCGGCTGGTCGTCAACCCCGATTGCGGGCTGCGACATCTCGCGCCGGAGGTGGCGCGGAGCAAACTTCGCGCTATGGTATCTGGCGCGGCGATTGTCCGATCAGAACTAACAACCTCATCAACCACCACATCTCCCGCCTCGGGAGACAACGACTCCCAGACTTCAGGAGACAACAATGTCGGATAGCGGATTCCTCTTCACTTCCGAGTCGGTGACGGAGGGCCACCCGGACAAGATCGCCGACCAGATCTCCGACGCCGTCCTCGACGCGGCGCTCGCCGAGGACGCGTACTCGCGGGTCGCCTGCGAGACGCTGCTCACCACCGGCCTGATCGTGGTGGCCGGCGAGATCACCACCGCGGCGACGATCGACTACGCCGCCGTCGCGCGCAGGGTCGTCAACGAGATCGGCTACGACAACGGCGAGTACTACTTCGACGGCAACGCGGTCGGCGTGGTCGTGGCGATGGACCGCCAGTCGCCGGACATCGCGCAGGGCGTGGACACCGCGCACGAGGGCCGGGTCACCGGCTCGGAGGACCCGCTCGACAAGATCGGCGCCGGCGACCAGGGCATGATGTTCGGCTACGCGACCAACGAGACGCCCGAGCTCATGCCGACCCCGATCATCCTCGCGCACAAGCTGTCGAAGAAGCTGTCGGACGTCCGCCACTCGGGCCTGCTGCCCTACCTGCGCCCGGACGGCAAGACCCAGGTGACGGTCCGCTACGACGACGCGGGCAAGCCGGTGGAGATCGAGAAGGTGCTGATCTCCACGCAGCACCAAGACGGTGTGGAGTCGAAGCTGCCGGAGGCGCTGTGGGAGGAGGTCGTGCTGCAGACGCTGCCCGCCGACCTGTACGACCCGAACCGCCTCAAGGAGGAGTTCTACGTCAACCCGACCGGCCGCTTCGTCATCGGCGGCCCGGTCGGCGACACCGGGCTGACCGGCCGGAAGATCATCGTCGACACCTACGGCGGCTTCGCGCGGCACGGCGGCGGCGCGTTCTCCGGCAAGGACCCGTCCAAGGTGGACCGCTCGGCCGCGTACGCCGCCCGGTACGTCGCCAAGAACATCGTCGCGGCGGGCCTCGCCGACCGCGCCGAGGTCCAGGTCGCCTACGCGATCGGCGTCGCCCGGCCGCTCTCGCTGCTCATCGAGACGTTCGGCACCGAGAAGATCTCCCGCGAGGCGATCGTCGAGCTGGTGCAGGAGAACTTCGACCTGCGCCCCGGCGCGATCCTGCGCGACCTTGAGCTGCGCCGCCCGATCTACCAGCCGACCGCGGCCTACGGCCACTTCGGCCGCAGCGGCGACGGTTTCACCTGGGAGCGCACGGACAAGGCCGACCAGCTCCGCACGCAGGCCGGCTTGGGCTAGTCTTAGTCCGCTCAACGCGTGCCCCGCGCTCCGCGCGGGGCACGCGTCTTTTTCCGCATTTTCACAATGCTTGCCGCGTACGGAATTCCGAAATATCGCGAACCCGAATACCAGGCATAGCGGCGGTCGATAGCCCTGTGCTAGTGTACGCTGAAACAAATTGTGATCATGTGATGACTATCAGTAATCGACCATCGGGCCCTGTTAATAGTGACACTTCTGTTATCTGGAGTGTCGGGACTGCTCGTAGGTGGCCGCAGGGCGCGGTGCGCTATGGGCGTTTTTTTCCTTTTGCGCGCTTATTGGCCGGCCGGCCGTCCGGGACGGCGCTCGGGGTGGTTTCGCAGGTCGTTGCCGGTGGTACCGGTGTGACGCCTGAGGCCGAGAGGTTTTGTGCTCGGCCTCAGTAATCGGCGGGTGAGTTTGGCGGCCGGCGCGATTGTTCGCGGTTAGCCGCCATGCGATCGTCGCCGTTAAGTTCGGCCACATGAGCGGCCGGACGACTAAGAGAGGCGGCCGATAAGCGGGGAAATGTGATGAAACCGTTCTCTCCGGGTGGTATGACTGTCCCCGCTGCATGACCATAATCCGTAGTAACACACGATAGCTGCTGGAACACAAACCACATCAATAAAGCAGTGCAAAGAAGCACCGTTTACTTGTGGATCCCGGTGAACGGTCTTCTTTCGGCTAGCCCACGGGAGCGACGCTGCGCCGAGCGGCGGAGCGACGCACCCGTTCGGAAGATAAATGACTCGCCGTTAGCCAAGAGAAGGCAGAACACATGAATAGATCCGTCCACTGGCGGACGCGGACGGCGGCGGCCGCCGTCGCCGCGCTGTCGCTCGGCGTGCTCGCCGCGTGCAGCTCAAGCTCAAGCAGCAGCGCGGCGGGCGGCACGGGCTCGTCGGCATCGTCCGCTCCGTCGTCGGCCTCGTCTGGTTCCGCGGGCACGGTCTCGACCTCCTCGTGCGGCTCGAAGCCCGGCGTCAAGGCCACCGGCACTCCGATCAACATCGGCGCGATCAACACCAAGCAGCCAGGCACCGACTTCAGCGACATCGAAAACATGACGGGCGCGTACTTCGCCTGCGTCAACGCCAACGGCGGGATCAACGGCCACCCGATCAAGTTCTTCCCGGTGACCGAGCAGACCAACCCGTCGCAGATCGCCTCGCTCGCCAAGCAGTTGGTGACCAGCGACCATGTGGTTGGCATGATGGGCACCAGTTCGATCATCGAGTGCTCGGTGAACGCGGCCTACTGGAAGAGCGTGGGCATCTACGTCCTGGCCGCCGGCATCGCCCCCGAGTGCTACTCGACGCCGAACACCGCCTCGGTGAACATGGGGCCGCGTTACTCGAGCGACGGCGCGGTCCAGTACGTGATGGCCCAGGGCGCGAACAAGATCGCCTTCGACCAGGCCAACGTCCCCGGTACCGCCTACATCGCCGCCGGCCCGAACGCGCTGGCCAAGGCCAAGGGCGTGCCGATCGAGGACTTCACCGAGAACGTGCCGATCACCAGCGCGAACGCGATCGCGACGAAGCTGGTCGCCGCCGCGGGCCCGGGCGGGGCGGTCGTGCTCAACTTCACCCCGCCGGAGGCGCTGCTGATCCTGCAGGCCGCGCAGAAGCTCCACCTGGAGGACCGGGTCAAGTACTGGGCCTGCTCGACCCCGTGCAACACCGACTTCCTGGCGACCTCGCTCGGCCCGAAGTGGAACAACAAGCTGTTCGTCAACTCCGAGCTCCTCCCGCTTGACGGGAACACCAGCCAGACCGCGCAGCTGTTCCAAGCCATCCTTAAGCAGTACGGCACCAACGTCTCCGGCGGCGTCGGCTCGTTCTCCGAGATGGGCTTCACGATGGGAGAGATCGCGACGCACGCCCTGGAGAGCGTCAAGGGGCCGTACACGATTGCCTCGGTGAGCGCCGCGCTTAAGGCGGTCACCAATTTCAACACCGGGATGCTCTGCCAGGGCTTTACCTATGGCAACTACCCCACGCACCTCCCGAACAACATGGACTACACGGTCACCCCGAACAACGGGAAGATGGTCATAGCCCCCACCGGCGGCGGGTGCACCCTGATCTCCGCCGATGACCCGCAAGTCGCCGCCTACCGGGCCGTCGCCGGCACCGCGCCAGCGGTGAGCAGCTAGCGGCTCTCCGACACAACCAAGGGACTGAAACAGTTACATGCCGAGCTGGGCAGAATTTCAGCCCTACATCGTGACCGGCCTGGCCCTGGGCGGGCTCTACGCCCTGTCCGGGGTCGGGCTGGTCGTGCTGTACCGGGCCACCGGGGTGCTCAACCTCGCGTTCGGCGCGGTCGGCGCGATGGGGGCCTTCATCGCGTACTCCATCATCCAGGCGGGCGGCCCCGGCTGGGTCGGCTGGATAACGTGCATCCTGTTCTGCGGCGTGGTGACGCTCGGCTACGGCATGCTTTTCGGGCCTGCCCTGGCCGGGCGCGGCCCGCTCGTCCAGTCCATCGCGACGCTAGGCCTGGCGCTCGTGCTCTTCGGCGCCATCGACCTGGCGTGGCCGACAAGCGGCGGCCAGTCGCCGTCGATCTCCTTCCCGACCGACAACGGTGGGTTCTCGATCGGGCAGCTTCAGGTCAGCTGGACGCAGGTGATCGCGCTCGGCCTCGGCGTGGTGATCACGGTCGGCACCGGCGCGTTCCTGCGCTACTCCAAGCTGGGCACCGCGATGCGCGCGATGGCCAACGACCGGGAGATCACCGCGACGCTCGGCGTCCCGGTCCGCCGCGTCGAGGCCGCCGCCTGGCTGGGCTGCGGGCTCCTGTCGGGCATCGCCGGGATCATGCTGGCCGACCTGTCCGCGCTGGACGACACCACCCTGGTGTTCACGGTGGTGATCTCCTCGCTGGCGGCGGCGCTGATCGGGCGGCTGCGCTCGATCTCCGTTACCTTCGTCGCCGCCCTCGTGATCGGCCTGGTGCACGACCTGCTCACGCCGATCACCCAGATCAGCAACTACCAGGACATGACGCCGTTCGTGCTCGCCACGATCGCCCTGCTGGTCATGCCGCGCGGCCAGGTCATGGCGCGCGCGCGCGAGGAAGGGTGAGGCCGCAGTGATCGATACCGCCGGGACCAAGGCGCCCGTAGCCGGCCGTCGCGGCCCCCTCATGGACCGCCGCTCGCTCACCCGCCTTACGGTCATCGTCGTGCTGCTGCTGCTCGCCCTGTTCGCGCTGCCGCCGATCATGTCCGCGTACTACACGGTCACGATGACCCAGGTGGCCATCTACTCCATCGTGACGCTCGGCCTCGGCCTGCTCGTCGGCCGCGTCGGCCTCTACTCTCTGGGCCAGCTCGCCGTGCTGACGATCGGTGCCTGGTCCGGCGCGCGGCTGCTATTCGCCACCGGCCAGCCCTTCATTCTCGTCATGATCGAGGCTGGCCTCGTCACGATGATCATCGGCTCGCTGATCACGCTGCCCGCGCTTCGGCTCCGCGGCTTGTACCTGGCGCTGATCACGCTGATGCTGGCCGGCGGGGTCACCGTCATCGAGGCGACGCTCAACTTCCCCAACGGTGGCGGCGGCTTCTCCGGCTACGACGGCTCCCAGCTGCACACCCCGCAGATCAGGCGGCCGTCGTTCGCCGGCACCGACCCGGCGTTCTACCGGTTCGCGGTAATCGTCGCGATCGTGATGTTCCTGCTCGTGTTCGCTCACCTGCTGGCCCGGCCGGGCCGGGCCTGGGCGGCGATCCGGCAGAGCGAGCCCTCGGCCCTGGCGGCCGGGATCAACACCACGTTCTACAAGCTCTGGGCTATGGCTCTGGCGGCGTTCGTCACCGGCGTGGCCGGCGCGCTGCTCGCCGGCGCCGACCGCCAGCTGTTCTCGATCGACTTCCCGATCCAGAACTCGATCGAACTGCTCGCGGTCGTGCTCATGGGTGGCGCGTTCGCCCTATCCGGCGCGGTGATCGCCGGGTTCCTGCAGGCGTTCCTGCCCGCGCTGCTGCAGGACTGGGGCGTCCCGAACGACTGGCTGATCATCCTGTTCGGCGTCGGCGTCATGCAGGTGCTCACGACCGCGCCCGGCGGGATCGCCGACCAGTTCCCCAAGGACATGAAGCGGCTGTACCGGTTCATCAGCCGGCTGTGGCGCCGACCGCCGGCGGCCGCGCCCGCCCCGGCGGACACGGCGACGGCGGGGAAGAGAGGCGGCGCGGCATGATCGAGGTCAAGGACCTGACCGTCAAGTACGGCGGTGTGACGTCGCTAGACGGCATGAACCTGCTGTTCGCCAGCGGCGTCTGCGGCCTCATCGGCCCGAACGGCGCGGGCAAGACCACGTTCTTCAACGTGCTGTCTGGCTTCGTGCGGCCCGCGTCCGGCAGCGTGACCGCCTTCGGCGACGACCTGCTGCACATGACGCACTTCCGCCGCGCCCGGTGGGGGATCCGCCGCACGTTCCAGACCGAGCAGGCGATCTCCGACCTGACCGTCTACGACAACGTCGCGATGATCCACTCCAAGCTGCGCGGCGCCGCCCGCAAGGACGACGTCCTGCGGGCCATCGAGTTCGTTGGCGGCGGCGTCTCGCCGTGGGCGAAGGTCGGTTCGCTGACGGCCGGGCAGCGTCGCCTGGTCGAGGTCGCCCGCGCGGCGGCCGGCAAGCCGCGGCTGATCCTGCTGGACGAGCCCGCCGCGGGTCTGCCCGAAGAGGAAACCAGCCATCTGACCGGCGTGATCAAGAGCCTCCCGGCGCAGACCGGGGCGCTGACGATCCTCGTCGACCACGACATGGCGCTGGTCTCCGCGGTCTGCGAGACGACCGCGGTGCTCGACTTCGGCAAGCTGATCGCGTCGGGCCCGACCGCGCAGGTGCTGCGGGACGAGCACGTGATGCGCGCCTACCTCGGCACGGCGCAGGTATGAGGCGGGCGGGAAGGAAGGGTGTGCGAAGCGATGTCAACCCTTGAACTGCGCGACATCACGGTCGAGCGCGGTGGCCGGCCGGTCGTCAAGGACGTGACGATCCCGGTTCCAGCCGGCGAGGTCACCGCGCTCCTCGGCCCGAACGGCGCCGGCAAGTCTTCCCTGGTGCTCGCCGTCGGCGGGGTGCTGCGGCCGCGGCCGGGGTCGGTGTCGCTCGACGGCACCGAGCTCGCCGGGCGGCGGCCGGAGCGGATCCGCGCCGCCGGGGTCGCGATCGTGCCGGAAGGCCGCAGGCTGCTGCCCGACCTGTCGGTCGACGACAACATCAAGGTGGCGACCTACGCGCTGAGCAAGCAGGCCGCCGCCGAGGGCCGGGCCCGCGCGCTCGAGCTGTTCCCCCGGCTTCGGGAGCGGCTCAACGTGTCGGCCCGGCTGCTGTCCGGCGGCGAGCAGCAGATGGTGGTGCTCGCCCAGGCGCTCGTCTCCCAGCCGAAGTACCTGCTGATCGACGAGCTGTCTCTCGGTCTCGCGCCGGTGATCGTCAACCAGCTGATACCGGTGATCCGCGCGGTGACCGAAAGCGGCGTCGGCGTGCTGCTCATCGAGCAGTTCGCCACCGTGGCGCTATCGCTCGCGACCGGGGCGCACGTGATGGAAGGCGGCGTGCTCCGCTATTCGGGCACCGCCGCCGAGCTGAAGGACCAGCCGGAACTGCTGCATTCGGCGTACCTGCTGCGCGGGTCCGCGGTCGAGGCCAGCGCGGTCCTCGACGGCTCTGTCGCCGAAGCCCTGGGGGAGGGGGACACCTCCGGATAGGGGGACACGGGCGAATAGGCCCACGAGGGCGCGGCGCCGCATATGCTGCCCCATAGCTTCCGGTCCGCGGACACGGTCCGGGCCGGGCAGAAGGGTGGGCATCATGCCGAGCGCCGGGCGCGCCATCGCTGGTGTCGCCGTCGCCGTGGTCGCCGCGCTCGTGCTGTTCCTGGCGTTCCGCGGCCACGGCGGGCCGCACCCGCCCGCATCGGCGGGCACCGCGGCCGGCCCGGGGTCGGTCGGCACGGGGCAGGCCGGGGCGGCGACGTCGCGCTCGGCCGGCGGCGCGTCCGCGGCCGGCTCCGCTCAGGCGTCGTCCGCGGCTTCGCCGGCGTCCGCGGTCTCGCGGTCGGCGTCGCGGGCGCGGTCCAGCGCGCCCGCGCCCGCGAGGCACGCGGACCCGCTCTCGGGCCCCGCGGCGTCCTACGCGGCGGGGCGCGCGGGTACTACCCTCGCCGCCGTCTACGACATCAAGACCGGTCAGTCCTGGCGGCTCGGCGACGGACGGGCGCAGGCGGAGGCCAGCGTCGTCAAGCTGGACATCCTGGAGACCCTGCTCGCCCGGCAGGGCGGCACCGGGCTGTCGGCCGGGGACCAGGCGCTGTCCCGGCTGATGATCGAGGACAGCGACAACGACGCCGCCACCAGCCTCTGGAACGAGGCCGGCGCGGCGACCGGCATCGGTGCCTTCAACGACAAGGCCGGGCTCACCCGGACGACCCCGTCGCAGTGCGTCACGTGCGCCGGGTTCCCCTGGCCCGGCTGGGGCCTGACCACGTCGGTCCCGTACGACCAGCTCACGCTGCTGAAGCAGCTCGTCACGCCGGGCCCGCACCCGCTACTGTCGCCGGCCCAGCGTTCCTACGTCCTGTCCCTGATGGAGAACGTCACCCCCGACCAGCGCTGGGGCATCTCCGGCGGCGTCCCCGCGGGGGTGACGGTGGCGCTGAAGAACGGCTGGCTCCCGCTCAACGACGCGAACACCAACTGGCAGGTCAACAGCGTCGGCTGGGTCTCCGGCGCCGGCCGTGACTACCTGATCGCCGTGTTCAGCACCGGCAACCCGACCGAGCAGTACGGCATCGACACGATCACCGTCCTGTCGTCCGACATCTGGAAGGCGATG